>Ga0307515_10026030_pt1 | contig 10091 bp, 5 predicted proteins | sample 17_EM_MG_FD_194513 | JGI IMG/M metagenome (GOLD analysis project Ga0307515, IMG submission 194513) | Populus trichocarpa ectomycorrhiza microbial communities from riparian zone in the Pacific Northwest, United States - 17_EM | ecosystem: Host-associated > Plants > Roots > Unclassified | place...
TGTGTAATCGAATGTACATTTGGAGTTTGGAAGAAAAGATGGCGAATCTTGCAAAACATTCCTGAGTTTCCTTACGAATCACAGGTTAAAATTGTTGTCGCATCAATGGCGCTGCATAACTACATTCGGCGGAAGTCGGGCCAAGATGTTGCATTCAACGAGTTTGATAGCCATCCTGATTTTGTTCCTCCTGATACTTTTCCCGATGTCGTTACACAATCACAACCACGTGGGCACCATAGGGCGTCGCGTATGGATTATATTCGTGATGGCATTGCAAATAGTTTGATGGGGCAATAATGTTTATTTTGTAATAACAAATAATGATTTTATTTTTTTTTGCCGGTATGTATTTGAACAAAATGTTTTATTTCCTCTTAACACAAAGAATTATTTCATTTATGTCCTTTTTAGTCATTTTAGGTATAATATCAACCGCAACCACAGTTTTAACCAAACATGTTTTTACCACAATAAAATCAAACCACACTTTTAACCAAACACACAAAATATAGACACAAACCACATAAAAAGTGCTTTTTTAAAATCACTTTTTTCCAACCGCAACCACAACAACTACAGCAAAAACAAACACTCTCTAGTGATGCAAATTGAATTTCTGATACTAAGGATTTAAAATTCACTAGTGGATATTTACACTCGATGGAGCAACTTTGTAATGGAAATCCTCTATGAAAATGTGTATTATTAGATTCATGATAGAATCAAAGTTTATTTCTCTTGATAAAATTAGTGAAAAAACTGAGTGGTTTCAAAGTTTCTTAGAGGATATTCTATATTAACCAAAATTATTGCCAGCATACAAATTATTGAAAATTATTTTCCAACAAAAGTACTTTAACATAAAATATTAACATAATTAAAATAAATTAAAGGTGAATGAAAAATTAATCTCAAACATTCCACATTGAAAGAATACAAAATTTTATTGTAACATATATAGAGAGAAGTTGAGAAGTTTAAAATAGGCCTATAGAACACCAAAGCTTTTAGAAGGATAAGGCATTAGGCTAAATGGGCTTTGGGTTTAAGCCACATATACGTGATCACTAGACTCGAGCATGGGCACGAGTTTGGCCCCAGGCCCTGGGTCTCGAGACCTACATCTTGAGCCTAGGCTTGGGTTTTTGTTTGAAATTGGGTTTGGGTTTGAATTTGATGTAAAATAATGTTTTGGCTCATAAAGAATTATTTTTTTAGCTTATATTTGGACTCAATTTTAGTTTATATTTAGACTTGAGTTTGGGTTTGCTGTAAATTAATTATTTGGATCATAAAGAATTATTTTTTACTAACCCATTTTATTCCCATAAATAAATAGTCTAAACAATAACCTTCCACCTCGTAAAACAATTTATTTTCATAGGAGAAACTTTAGGTTTTAAGGCAAAAAAGTATCATATTTTTTATTCTTTTTATTACAAATAATTAAGGAAAATAGTGAAAATAAATTCTAGTAATTATCATAAAACGTAGTCGTATCATCATTAGGTAATGGGTAGTAAAGGAGAGACACTTGGACTCTATAAGCAAGACCACATGGTATGGGTCAAAGTCTGAATGGCCAAACACGTGTTTTTTTTTTTTTTCCCTTTCTTCAAGTGGGCAGCACACCTCGAAGAAAAGAAGCTTATTTTCATTTCTTTATTCAAGAGGGTCCAAATTAGGAGATCTGGTTGTGCAATTAGTTTCGACAAGCACGCACTATTAATTGTTTTATAATTAACTCCTTGACAATAGAAAGCAAAAATAAAAATAATTATTAGAAACTAATTCCTCCTACCGACAATTCTCGTGGACAGAATCTTTGAAAATATTGTGAATCTAAATTGGTGTCTGTCTTTAGTTCGGAAGTCCCGACATTTGTCGAAGAATCAATCTCATCTTGCATAGATTTTATCTATTGCTGCAATTATACTTTTTAGTTAAACAACTGTATCAGGTGTGCGATTTAATTAAAAATAACTAAAATATTTAAATAAAAATAAAAAACTAATGCCATGGCATTTTAATGTAGATTGTATCTTAAAACACTCAGGACTGTGATAGATTTTGTTCGAGTTATATAGTTTTTTTTTATTTGGTGCTTTCAAATTTAGTTATTTAATGCTACAGTTAATGATTTTGTTCGGTTAACTTTGCAAGGATTTCTCATGATTTTTAAAAAAGATTTCAGTATTAAATTAATGTTTGATTTTATAAAATTTAATTTAATTTTATTAATTAGATATAATTAAAACTACGAGTAAAACATTTGACTTCCAACAAATTCCTGTATTTTTTTTTTTAGTGTAACTGCGGTGTATTTTTATCATTTTAGTTCCTATACTTATTTTTTCAATTTTAAACCTTGCTTTCTAATGTTTTTATATTTTGATCCAAAACTTTATTTTCTTCATGTTTTGGTCCTTAAGATTGAGAGAGAAAAGAGAGTTATTAAAAAATAATGAAAAAAATAGAGGTCAATTCGTCTCATTTTGACTAAAAAAATAAAAAAAGATGTTGTTTAGTCCAAGTTTTTCTCTTAATGAGAGGAGTGTCATTAAAGTGTTTTTGGGCTTTCTATATGAGCTGAAAAAATAGATCAGGGTAGAAAGAGAGTTTTTCCATTGTTTGATTTTTTGTTTTTGGATTGTTTTTTAGGTTTTTAGGTTGATAAATTGATTTTTTAGTTTCTAGAGGTGTTTATTAGGTGTTTGAAAAAAAAAAGATTAGTTAGTCCGATTTTAATCGAAAAAATAAGAAAACTTGGTGTCGAAGTGTACTTTTTTACAAAAAAAAATATCATTAAGGTGTTTTTGGGTTTCTATATGACCTGAGAAAGTAGATCGGGGTGGATAGAGATGTTTTAACTTGTTTAATGTTGTGTTTGTAGATAGTTTTCTGGATTGATAAATTCATTTTTCGAGGGGTTCTATCGGTGTTTTTTAGATGAAAATTGATTGAAAATAGATTTTAAGACAAAAAAATAAACCTTGACAAGTGTCAAAGTCATGCAAACTCAAACTCTTAAAAGTAATGATTCATAGTATAAAAAGTAAAGATATCATCCCACAAAAATACAAGTATTATAACTTAATTACAAGAAAAATTATTTAAGCTTAAATTAAAGCAAATCAAATACAAATGCAAATTTTAAACCCACAACTATGAAAATACAAATGCAAATTTTAAAATTTTAAACCCCCAAATTTTAAACCAAATACAAATGCAAATTACAACTTAATTACACATTAATTTTGAAAATAACTGAAAATGAGTTTTTATTTTATGATCTAAACTAACTAAAATAGCTTAAAAAATTGAGAGAAGAATTTTTACGTTTATGAGAAGCATTCTTCAAGGATAACCAAGTTTTTTTTTTTTTTTACTTAATTTTTTTTCAATTTGATCAATCTATATTTAGTTGATTTATGGTTATTGTTGATGATTTGTCTTAGAAAACTTCGCAAAGGTTTCTCATAATATTTATAATATTTGTTTTAATTTTATCCTTTTACATGAGATTTTTGTTAATTGTTCTTATTTTTATTTTAATTTTATTCTCCAGCATTTTGTTAATTGAGAATTATACTATATAATTTATTTGGGCTTGTTTTTTATAGGATTATTATAGTCTTCAACAAATATTCTGATATTAGGTTAGTGTTTAATTTTACAAGTGTTTATTTTTTATCATATAATTAAATAAAAAATAGTTTAAAAGAATATTTATTTGAAAGGTGATCCTAAATTGAGCAGGTCAATCTAATATATTATTGTTTTAATATTTTAAAAACAAAAATAAATATATTCTTAATTTTTCTAAAAAAGACTACCGTTAAAAAAACATTTTCTTTGTACATGTGTCAAGCCACTATCTTAATAAATTATTGCACGTTAAAAGGCAGTCCACGACGGCAATTTATCTAGTTTATGTGCTACTGGTGAGATTCTTGATGCAATTGCAAAGTAATATTAAGAAACTAATTAACGTTGTCATGGGAATTCGTGGAGCATAAACTAATTAACCCCATGTAATTGTTTATATATTTTTTTATTTTTTTTTAATTTCGGATTGATTTTTAGTGACATTGGGGGCAGTGGATTGCAGCATTGCATGTGAGGTGAAGGGAATAAAAAGATTGGACACGGGAAAAAAAGTTGTGGTCACAACTTGTTTGTCCACTGACTAGGAGAGATGTTCATCATTGTGATTGGACTGTCTAATTCTTTTATTAAGCCTTCTTTTTTTAACAAATATTCTATAGTAGCAACGAGATCATTGTATCCTGATCGAGTTGTCTATCTAATTTGATTAGGTAATTAATATTAATTAAAGTTCAAAAGGGTGGAATGGAACCACCTAAATAAACAGATAATCACTATTGATTTAATTTACATGATGTAAGAAACTGAAAAAAATTGAAGCATAGAAATGAGAATTAAATTAATTGTAATGTGATATATTCATTTTTACATATATAATAACTATAGGTTAATCATTCAATAAAAACAGAAACGAGAATCAAAGCAATTTTAATGTGATATGTTAATTTGTACATATAACTTTAGGTTAATGACTTAATCTATATAATAAAATATTTCTTTAATCTATTTATATGTTGAATTGAATTCAATTCTAGATATTATTTACAAGTAAAAAACAAAAAACAAGTGACTTAAAAATTTAATGTATGTTTAAGTACATACTTATTATTACCTATAAATCACATGACTTATTATGGTGAGTTGGCTTGAAAATCTCGTAATGATAGAGTAGAAAATTAACTTATATTCAAAGATAAAACTAACTCAATAAAAGATATAAGGATTGATTGAGCTATTAATCCTATAATATATAGATGGAAAAATGGATATTATTTTACAAGAAGTACTTTTAAGATACTATTTTTTCATATCAATATATAATTATAAGTTAATATTGTATCACAATTAAAATAATATAATACTTTGATGGAATGTTTCAATATAGAAGTTATGGAATTTGAAATTAAATTTTATATGCATCTATATAAGATATAGAAATAGGATTAATATTTAGTGTGTGATTTTTTTATATATTTAAATGTCTTTGTTTTAAATTTTGTCATTTAAGTGTGCAAGTTTTCAATTGTTTTCTCTGATTAAGTGCTTCCATTAGATTCCATCAAATATCAGGTGGATACATAGGCCATGAGAAAATTTCAATTCATTTCTAATCCATTGCCTATAATTTTATGTTTTTTTTTCTTAAAGTGTATGTATTTTTATTTTTATTTTTATTTTATTTGAGTGTGAAATTTTAAAAATTGATAAATTGACTATTGTTTTTTTTTAAAATCTAACAAATTTTGAATTCACAATATTATGTGAGCCATATTTAACCAAGTCAAATAAAATTAACAAATTAATCATAATAATTTATTCAAATTAAAAGAAAATAAGAATAAAAAGCATCAGTGATGATTTTCTAGGTAAATCACAGTTGATCACTTCAAGTACACATGATGAAGAAGGATACCATAGTTACTTTGGAGATGGTAAATGGACGCTCTCCAAAAATTCTTTGATTGTTGCTAAAAGAAACATGTCACAAGCCAAGGTGATTAAGGGGGAGGTGAATGCCATTGAAGATGTCTCTACTAATTTATGGCATAAGTGGCTTGAACACTTGAGTGACAGAGGCATTGGCATTCTTGCCAAAAAGTACTACCTTCCTTTAAAAGGTATGAACTTGAAATATTTCACTTATTTTTTAGCTAGTAAACAACATAAAGTTGCATTTCAAAGATTACCTTTATGTTAAAGACTACATGTTCTCGATTTGGTTCATACTAATATTTGCTCCATTATTGATAAGTCTCTTGAAGGTACTTTGTACTTTGTTAGTTTTATTGATGATTATTCTAGAAAACTTTGGGCTATTTGATTAAAATCAAAAGATCGAGAGTTTGATGTTTTTAAGGATTTCTATGTTATAATTGAAAGGAAACTGGTAAAAAGCCGAAATGTGTTCAAGCTAATAATGGTGGTGAATACAAAAGCTTTTTTTCAGAAGTATTATAGGGAACATGATATTAAACTAGAGAAAACAATTTCAAATACTCCACAACAGAATAGAATGACTGAGAGAATGAATATAATCATTGTTAAAAGAATTAGATGTATGCTTTCTCATGTAAAGCTGCCTTTTTGGTTTAAGGCAACGAAGATTATAGTTGTCATGATCAACTTTTCTCTACCATTCTCTTAACTATGATGTTCTCAAGAGAGTATGGAAAGAAAAAAAAAATGTTTCTTATGCATACATAAGAATGTTTGGTTGCAGAGCATTTTTATATGTTTATATGGATGAAAGGTCTAAGCTTGACAACAAAATAAAACAATGTTTTTTTAATAAGTTCTGAAGATGATAAATTCAGCTATCGGTTATGGGATCTAAAAGAGAAGAAAATTATTAGAAGTATAGATGTTATATTCTTTGAAGATCAAACCATTAAAGACTTTAAATAGAAGTAGAAAATAGAGTTTACTAATTTTATTCATGTTAATTCGGATGCAAGACCTACTCCATAATTACCTTTGATGCCTTTTAATCATATGGGAGATTTACAAAGTGATGATAATGATGATTTGCCTTTTAATCCATCAGTTGATGATCCTCAGCTAGTTAATAAAGATGATGATGTTATTATTTTTGGACAGGTTATTCAAGAAACTCTAAATAGGCCACAGTTGAGGAGGCCCACTGGACCTCGCTAAGCTTCCATTAGATCTCCTCATGAGTATGTGTTGGTTACTTATAGGAGAAAGCAATAATGCTTTAATGAAGTTATGTTACATAAGAAGAAAAATAAATTATTAAAAGCCATGAAAGAAGAGATGAAATCCTTGAATGAAAATCACACTTTTGAGTTAGTAAAGCTTTCTAAAGGGAAGAGAGCACTCAAGAAAAAATATGGTTCATGTTGAAAATTGAAGAAAATTGCTCATAACCAAAATGCAAGGCTTGATTGGTTATGAAAGGTTTTGGATAGATGAAGAATATTGATTGTAAAAAATATCAATTTGATCAATATATCTTCAATCTTATTTGTGTTCGGTTTAGTTGTTGTTTTGAATCTTGAAGTTGAACAACTTGATATGAAAATTGTTTTTTCTCTATGGTGACTTAAATGAGAATATCTACATCAAGTAACTTAAAGAGTTTAAAGTGAAAGGAAGCAAGCTAGTTTGCAAGCTAAAAAAAAGTTTATATGGGTTGAAGGAAGCTTCAAGATAGTGGTTTAAGAAGTCTGATTCTTTCATGGTGGATTTCGGTTATGGTAGGACCATTTATGGTCATTATGTGTTTATAAAAAGGTTTTCTAATAGTAACTTTATTATTCTTTTTCAATATATGAATGATATGTTGATTGTTGGCTATGATGTTAAGAGAATCTAGAGTTTAAAAGAAGAGTTAAGCAAGTCTTTTACAAAGAAAGACTCAGGACCAGAAAAACATATTCTTGGTATGAAGACTACTCATGATAGGAAAAATGAGGAACTTAGGCTATCTTAAGAGAGATATGTTTAAAAGGTACTTGAGATATTCAACATGAATAGGTCCAAACCTATTTGTTCTCTATTTGCAAACTACTTTAAGATAAGTTATAAACAATATTTTTCAAGTGATGAAGAAAAGAATGAGATGAAAAGGTACCTTATTCATTCGCAATTGGTAGATTGATGTATGTCATGGTTTGCACAAGGTCAGATATAACTCATGTTGTTGGTATGGTTAGTCAGTTCCTCTCCAATCTTGATAAAGAATACTAATTAACAATGAAATAGATACTTAAGTATCTCCAAGGTATTTCTAGTTTTAGTTTATGTTTTGAAAGTGGTGAACCTATGTTGGATGGATAAATAAATGCATAAATGGCTGATGATGTTGATTATAGAAAGTTCACATCTGTGTACTTAATGACCTTTATAGATAGAGCAGTTTCATGGAAATCAAGATTGCAAAAGTGTGTTGAATTATCCTCTATAAAAGCTAAATACATTTCTCTTACTGAATAGGGAAAATAATTGTTTTGGATGAAGAAGTTTTTACATGAACTTGGCCTAGGGCAATAAAATTTTGTGTTGCACTGTAACAGTCAGAGTGCAATCCATCTTAGTAGGCATCCAACTTTTCATTATCGATCAAAGCCCATAAAGGTTAAATACCAATGAATTTGTGATGCTATAGAGATGAAGTCTTTTGTTGTTGAAAAAAACATATTGATGATAATGTATTAGATATGATGACCATACCTTAACGAGAGAGAAGTTTAAATTTTATAGAAGGAAAGCCCAATTGAGTCTAAAGGGGGAGAATTGTTAGGTTTGGTTCTTTTTTTTGCCATAACCCATATAAACTAAGAGAAAAAGGGAAAAGGCTTAAAGTCTTTTAGGTCATATAGATGACTAGGTATAAAAAGCTAATTTTAGTTTATTTTTAAAGTGGTGGATGACATACAAAGAGAAAAAGAGAGAAGAGGGTAGTTTGAATAGTCTTTGTGTAATATTTGATAGGCATTTGATTCACTGTTGGATTGAGTTGAGGGTTTGATAGCAGGTTTAGAACATATAACGCTTCATTCTGTATGGTTGGATTGAAGATTGAAGGTGTCTAAGTTAGTTTGTTCTTTACAAAAGTGTGACTGTCAGTTTTGTGAGATTCGTTTCAACTATTTCTCTTTAATGTTGATATATTCTAAGAATATGTTGTTCTTAACTATTTATGTTATAGCATTTAGTTTTACCTAAGGAAGAACAATTATGTATTCATCATTATTATTATTGATAATAAAAGTTTTTAGGTGAACTACAATCCCATGGTTTTTCCCTACATTAGGGTTTTTCATGTAAAAATCTTGGTCTTGATTTTTTGTGATTACTTGTTCAATTTGTTGATTGGTTTACCCTATTTTTAATTGCACAAAAAGAGAAAATAATCGGGACTTATGGATTGTGAATTTTGTTATATTGATGTCTTTTCCCAACACATAATACTAGGATTGTGTTTGTTACGGAATAAAAACAATTAGAGACAAAATGTGAAAATAAAATTTAAAGACAAGACTTAAGAGCATTAAAAAAGCAAGGGATAATTACAAAAAAAAAAACTATAAATTTTTTTTCACTTTCCCGTTGTACTTTGAAAAATTACATTTTACATCCTGGTGTTTATATATTAAATAATTGTATAAATCTTCAACTTCACGTGTAAAAAAAAGTTAAAAAAATGTTTGAATACTTACATGTTTATTATTATATTCATTTTAATGACTAAAGAGTCATTATATTAAATATTATAATTTTGCCACTGAATTTTTTTAAAAAAACTATCAATTACCCCCTTTTATTACAATTGTGGTCCTCCTTTTCTTTTCCATTACCATATTAATAATGAGATCTCAACTAGTAGAAGCCTACATCACTCGATCTTTCCTCTCCTTCAACCACCGAACACCTGCCATTATTTTAGCCTAAAACCACAACAACCCACTACAATCACAACCTCTCTTAAAAAAAAACCACAAATTATGCCAAACTCTGCCAATTGAAAAAACCTAAAAATCTAGCTTGAAACAACACAAAATAATCCAGAAATACCAAAAATTACAGTCTCTTTTAATCCAAAATTTACCTAGAAATCACAGCCCTCTTCCTCTCTAAACAAAGCATAAATCGACCCAAAAAACAACCCATAATCTTTGCCATCAACATGTCTCAAAGTAGACACCTAATGAATATTGCAAGCAACCTATCCTCCCTTATCTCATCCACTAATTTTTCAACATCATCAGTTTTACCTTACAAATTGGAATGCTTGCCTTTTTGTATCAAATCAACCTGGGAAGAGTATGGTAGTGGAGAGAGAAGGTGGTATAGTGGAGAAGGTATTTAACATGGTTGATTAGTTGAGAGAGGGATTGGAATAACTATGAAGAGGAATTTTGAAAATGATTTTTTTTCTAATAATGCAAGGATATTAAGCAGATAATTTTAGAACTTTTTATAGTTTTACAAGGATCCTTAACAGGTAGCAAAATAGT
>Ga0307515_10026032_pt1 | contig 10091 bp, 12 predicted proteins | sample 17_EM_MG_FD_194513 | JGI IMG/M metagenome (GOLD analysis project Ga0307515, IMG submission 194513) | Populus trichocarpa ectomycorrhiza microbial communities from riparian zone in the Pacific Northwest, United States - 17_EM | ecosystem: Host-associated > Plants > Roots > Unclassified | place...
TCCCATAGGGTGTTTCGCCCCTGATTTTCATGTTTCAGATATGCAGCCCGGCCCGGAGGCTTTTGGAAAGCCCGCAGGCTTTCAAACTATAAGCCCGGCAGGCCCCCCTTAGCGCGGGCTTCCAAATTACCGGCCCGGCCTGACCTGCCAAAGCCGGCCCGAAAGCCCGCGAGTCGGCCGGGCCCGTTTCGAACACTGATCGTGCGAACTTGGAGGCCGTAATGGAGTGAGTTTGGAGATGCACTCGGAGGCCGTCATCAAGCGAGTTAGGACCTGCACTTGGAGGCCGCGATTGAGTGTACTTGGGAGATGCACTTGGAGGCCGTAATGGAGCGAGTTTGAAGATACACCTGGAGGCCGTGATTGAGCGAGTTTGGAGATGCACGTGGAGGCCGTTATCGAGCGAGATTGGACGAGTACTTGGAGGCTGTCCATGGACAGCGCGCCAGGCGATGAGAGTCTATTCATCAGTTAGTTAACTGGCAACCGTGGGAATGTGACAATGTGACTTTACCTGTGAGCTCTCAAAGAGAGCTGGCTAATGGCGGTCGATCGTGTAGGGAGGTACTGTAAGGCCACTTACGCCTTCGTTCGGCCTCATAGGCATACGTATGGTAAGTATAGGATACGCTTGCAAAAGTGGATGCGAGTGATGGTAGATGTGGATGTATAGGTAAGATTATCGCTAGAGATGTAAGGCTCGTGGCGAGCCGACTATATTGCATGGCCATTACCCGGCCCGGGTCACGTGCCGCCGTTACATTATCCCCCTCTTTAGGTGCAGACCTCCTCAGCTGAATAAACCGTACAAGAGAAAACAGAACGGAAGGAAGACTTATACAATCATTCCTCGTACGTACTCGTACGAATTCATAACTCCCGCTACTGATTGGTACCACTCAGGGCGACCTTCCGGCGGATCTGGCGCACTGGGAAAATCCAACTCCAGTGGTAGGTGGTAAAACCCGTGCCGACGCCATTTGTACTGGGCCGAGATCCAATAAGAAGAGAAGAGAAGAAAAGGGAAACAAGGAATGAAACAGTCATCCTACGCACGCAGTCGTACGAACCCATATGTCCCACAACCGACCGGTACAGCCCAATGGCGACCTTTCAGCGGATCCGGCGCACGGGGAAACTCCACCTCCAGTGGCAGGAGGTAAAAACCCATGCCGACGCCATTTGTACCGGGCCGAGATCCAAAGAAAAGAAGAGAAGAAGAGAAGAAACAAGAAAACCGCCAAAAGTGCTCCCGTCCTCCATATCTCCACCTCCAAGCTGAACCCATACTCCTCCTACCATCCATTCCCATAGCTCGTATATCTTAGCGTACGTCATTGTCGGAATCATCAGGGTGGTAGAGCTTCTGCTCGTGACTCGGCATTGCATGGATGGGAGCTTCCCCTGCCGGCATCGTTCGTAGCCTTTGATGATCGTCGATCGTATACGTCAATTGCATCGTGTGAAGTTGCATCTCATTCATCGACATCTAACACGTAGGCTTTTCTAAAATGGTTATACTTACCAAGTTCCAGCGCGCTAGCGCTGTCTGAGCTCTGCGCAGTGCTTCCGCATGCTCTGTAGAGTATATCTTGCAGCCGGTAGTCATCAGTACTCGGCATTGACTCGTAGATACATCTTGAGTGGGTAATTATCTTTTGAAGTCCCCTTCGGTGACTATCCGGTGGACTTCATGGGTACCCTCTTGATAGGAGATATCATTTCAATCTCGGTCCACTTGGTAGACTTGCCGGTAGGATGTATGAATAAACTATAACAACTTGTCGGTAAGACTTGACTGGTCTGACACGGCTATCTCCCTCTTTTTAAAAATTTGTTGCTCCGTCGACGACATATATATCGATTGTCGATTGCCATCGTGGCTCAGTAGCAGTGTAATCGTGATTCAGGATCGTACTCGTAATCTGCCGGTGATTCGGTTCGGCTTTCGCTTCGTCGGTAGAAAAGTTCATTCTAGGCATAGACCATCATCGGAATTGGAAAGGGTAAGATAAGGAAAACGATTATAATATGGGTCTCGTCTTGACTTTGGACAACGATGTGAGCTTCCGCTCCTGGCATCGTAACGGTGAATTGGATATAGCGCTCGCGGTGACCACACGGTGGTGGCAGAATTGACGCTTATTGTATCGGACGTGGGTGGCATATCATATCATTGATCCCACTATAACACGTTAACATCTCGGTAGGTCATACTCACCATGTAACAAGAGCGCTTCTGCTCTCGGAAAGCCGCTTTGTGCATTGCATTTGCAGCTCTCGCCATGTCTTGATTCGCCATTTGGTAGGGTCTCGGTGGACTACTTCTCGGTGAAAGTCATTCGGATGATAGCTTCGGTGCATTCTTGGACCAATTCTCTGTGCCATCTCGGTAGGCAGCTTCGGTTGAATATCCGTTTGCTGCTCGGTAGTCATTTGGTAGGTCTCTGGTAAGGAGGATTGGCATTCAGTTCGGAATGCCGTTCGGCGATAGTTTCTTGATCCTTTGGTACGCCATTCGGTAAGCGTCTTGGTCGTTGGCTTGGTACGGTAGGGCTTCCGGTAATCCTCTCGATCTCCATGTGAAGTCCTTCGGCAGTGATATCCGTCGGTGTGAAATCTCGGTGACCATCTCTTGGTAGTTATCTTGACTGTCTCTTGTGAAGCCATTCGGTAGGCTATTCAGTAGGTTCGGTGGTCATATTTAATCTTGTTCAGGACGAATTCGGTAGCCATATCGCAGTTGTTCGGTATCTCATTCGGAACTGCTTCGGTAGCCATTTCGCAGTCATTCGGAAACTTGTTCGGAACAGCATCGGAATCCGTATTTGCACTCATTCGGCATGGATCAGGCTCGTTTGGCTTGTCATCTTTCTCCGGTGCATTTGTAGGTATACTGGTCACCCGTCGTATGCGAGGTGATCTTGTAGTCTCAGATTGCGGGGTGCGCTCGTTGGCTCTCCTCCGGGTGTGCTTGTTGATTTATCAGTAGGTGTGCTTGCCATCACTTGACTTGGTGCACTTATCGTCGTTCTCTGAGTACACTAGTCGATTCATCCCTAGGTGCACTTGCCGCTGCTAGCCTTCTCAATTGATGAATATATCTCATGGTGCTTCGTTCCTGCGCTTCCGGTACGGTAATTGTTGCGGTAGGGGTTGCAATTCCGGTACGGTCATCCCCCTCATTGACAATCATTGCCCCGTTGATGACTAATCTCATACGGTTTGGTAGGGAATATCGATTGGGAGCGCTTGATTCGGAAGTTGATTTGTAGTCGTCAATTAATATCATAGTTGTTGATCTCGGGATCGCCGAGTCGGAGCCGGAGTCTCATTCGGGATTGTCTTCTCGGTAATCTAACTTCGTAACAAATTCGGCGTTGTAGTCTCTGCCATCAGGCTGTTTGATTTGATCCTTTGAATAGTAGTCGGGAATGTGCTCGGTACGGCGAGGCCTCAGGTACGTATACGTGCATACCTGGTTTCAATTGCTAGTCTTGTACCGTATCATCGAAAGTTAAGATCTTGGCAGCGGTGGAATTTCACATTACCTCGTGTATATCGCAATTGTCAAAAAGACTGATTGTCATGCATCTCCGAGCATTAATGCATCTCCAGGATGGGCATATCGGCGCTCGTAAGTCCAATTCCCATAATCTCAACAAGAGCTGTGTTGCGGGATAAAGTAGCTTGCCGCAGGACTGTCGTCTCTCGTATCTGGGACATTATCTCTTGCCCGGGCTTCCAGTTGTAGTTTATAAGTATACGGCTCTTCTAAGTGCGCTTCACCGCCGTGAATTGCCATATGTCTGAGGGGATGATCTCCCAACTGCAGACCCGCACAGATTCGTACGCCTCTGAATCTGCTCTCTCCGTGTTAGCCAAATGCATGAAAGAAAGGATGGAAGTGGTGGAAGGGAAAATCCAGGAGCCCGGATCGGAACGATTCGCCACAATAGGGCCAAGCCCCCTCGTCCAAGTACTCCCTTCGTGTCTCGGCAAGCCGGTAGGTAGAATTACCAGACTTAGGCTTAGGACCAGAGCCGTCTGCACGAAAAATTATGTGAAAAACAGGGATTAGATCCCTGCTCGGCGCTAAATCTGCGTGGCAACGGGCGCACCACATCAAACTCGCTGACCAATGAGGTTTAGCGCCGAGCGCACGTGAGTTTTCATCACGCATGACGTAGGTTTTCATCACCGTCGCTCTCAACTGGGTTCAGCGCCGCATCGCATGTGAGTTTTCATCACCATCTCAGTTTTTGTCACGAAATTGCAGGTTTATTTTGCAATGTACGTGAACTTCAGTCCGGCATCGTTAGCTACGCATATATACTCAGTATATTTGTGAATGAATGTTTAAGGTGCAGGACTGATTAGAGTCTCGGCACTCGTCGCGCTTCCCTCCAGATCGCCTTAGAGTCTCAGCTCCCGGCGTGCCTCCCTACAGATCGACCGCCTCCAGCCAGCTCTCCATGAATGAGCTCAAAGGTAAAGTCAACACTCGTCACATTCCCACCACTGAGAGTTAACCAATGATTTGAGTCTCAGCACCAGTCGTGCCTCCCTACCGATCGACTGCCACCCGATCGGCCCCCTCCTGATCGACCGCCTCCCGAACGACTGTCTCCAGCCATCTCTCCATGAATGAGCTCAAAGGCAATGTCAACTCTCGCCACATTCCCACGATTGAGAGTTAACCAATGATTAGAGTCTCGGCTCTCGTCGCGTCTCCATCTGATTAGAGCTCAGCTCCCGAAGTGCCTCCCTACAGATCGACCGCGTCCAGCCAGCTCTCCATGAAGGAGCTCAAAGGTAAAGTCGACTCGTCATATTACCACGATTGAGAGTTGACCAATGATTAGAGTCTCAGCTCTCGTCGCGTCTCCATCGGATTAGAGCTCAGCTCCCGACGTGCCTCCCTACAGATCGACCGCGTCCAGCCAGCTCTCCATGAAAGAGCTCAAAGGTAAAGTCAATCCTCGTCACATTCCCACGATTGTGAGTTAACTAATAATTAGAGTCTCAGCTCCCATTGTGCCTCCCTCCCAATCGACCGCCTTCCGATCGACCACCTCTAAGTACACCTCCAAGTACACCTCCAAACTCGCTCGATCACCGACTCCAAGTGTATCCCCAAATTTGCTCGCCCATTTCCATGGTTGAACCCGGTATTCTGTGATTTTCCAGACATAGTTGGAACGCGATAATTTGTCAGCATGCGGGACCCGGATGCTGACTATGCGATGTAGTCCACCTGGATGCTGACTATACCGTATGTTCCACCCGGATGCTGACACAGAAAGTTGAAAATTTACAAACTGCTCATATTAGTACAGCAGACTCTGGGAGGGGTTGCTATACGTGAACATAACCGGCTGAATGGTTGATGAGCAAGGAACAAGTCTTAGTAGATGGCCGTGTGGGGGAAAGAGTATGCTGTGGTGGGTGAAAAAAAGGGTGCAGTAGCGAAAGTAGTGATGATATGGATTTGCCAAGGCAGCTAACCGCAACTAGACTAGCTACAAGCTTGTGTCCAGGGACACAAGCTTGTAGCTAAGCCTAAACAGGAATGGTTCATAGGTCCACGCAATTTGTGTGGTTCGTCACGGCCGGGAAGCCATGTTACATCCTCTCACCCTCTTCTTACGCTGCTCGAGCCAGAACCGCTCTATGTCACGAATTTCCTTTAGATGCCGCGAGAGGTGCGGCGGAGTGTTGATAATGGGCTCTCTGCCATCTAGCTCTGTTGTTTCACCACAGCCCACCCCCATCGGCAAAAGTGCAAATCGACTGTAAGCTGCGCTACGCGCACCAGCGCACACGCGCAGCTCATAGCAAGCTTCCCATGGTCCCCTGCGCGACGCGCAGCCTATAGTCATATATGGTCGATCCGTAGCGATGTACGCGTGGGCCTATGGAACTATATATCGCTGCCGGCAAGAGATGGACATATACCTGTCTTTATTGCCTGCAGTCTTCGCTGTTATACCGGTACTATATACACTATTGCTGCGAGTCCCGCTGGTGATTGAAAGCCTGCTTGATAGCCTGCTTGAGAGAGCTGCGCTTCGGGAGGGGTAGAGTTTTCCACGGGAAGCTTTTGGCCGATGGTAAACTCTGAGTTTGTAGAAGCTTTGGCTAATAGATGGCTCTAAGTCTGTGGAAACTTTGGCTGATAGAATGCTCTAAGTCTGTGGAAGCTTGATACTAACGTTGGGGTAGCCTACCGACTTGTCTAAGTTCTTCTGGTACTATGATCACCGACACCATCACCATCGCCATCGTCACCATCACCATCATCACCATCAGCCCCGGACCGAATGCACACACATTCGCCCACAATCAGTGGGAAGCAGGCAGCCGATTCTGCTAAACAATCTGAGTCGGAGATCTACTCTCCCCAAGATCCAACTGTCTACCTTTTCTGCAGAATGTAAGGCTGCAATTGTCAACACCATGACCATGAGGCATCGTGAGATCTCGTCGCGGTGGCAGCGCTAAAAATAAGGTTCAGACTATGATATCGGCCGACATCATGATTTCGGCCGCCACCCGCCACCCGCCACACGCCTCCCGTCACCCGCCGCCCGCCTCCCGATGCCCGGCGCCTGCAACTCAGCAAGTCTCTGGATCGAGCACCCAGGAGCATACTTGGGAGCATATAGTCAAGTGAGATTGGGAGTGTCTTGCCTCTGGAGAGTGTACCTAGGAGCGTGCTCGGGAGTGTTCTTGAGAGCGTCTTGAGAGCTTACTTGGGGCTTGGAGTCAAGCAGGCTGGGAGTGTGCCATCGAGTGCAATTGGGAGCGTACTTGAGAGCAAGCTCGGGAGTGTACTCAGCTCAGAGGTTTACTTGGGAGCATACTTGGGAGCATGGATGAAGTTCATCTAGCAGCATGCTTTCAAGTGTGTAGTATGCAGCGTGATGTATAGTATTCTGCGCACAAAATTGCATGCGTATCATAGACTCCTAAACGAGAGTGAATATGACCACCGAGTATAGTCTATAGCTTATCCAATGGCATCACGAGAGACAGCCGAGATAACAACCAAGTGTAAAGGCATGTACGCCTACGCTTGACAGTAGATGAATGGTATAGTGGCACGGTTGCACACGAGAGCGAGTGAGTATCTATGGAGAATTAAGTGGTAAGATATTCGATACTGATCTAAGTCTCGTAGAGGCGACCTATATATACTGGCGCTGTCCATGTCTTGCGTCGCCATTAGATTATGCCTCTCTTTATGCCCAGACCTCCTGGGCTGCCAAAGCCAGTATAAGAGAAGAAAAGAGAAGAGAAAAGAGAAGCAAACAAAGGAACAAGAGGAAACGTCTGAACTGCTTTCATATCCTCTGCGGCGCTACTTCCGAACTCATCCTCCACCGACCATCCATATCTATGGGTTGTATATCTCGGCGTAGGTCATTACGGAATCATCAGTGTGGTAGAGACCTTCCGCTCGAAAATTTGCATCAATGGGAGCTTCTGCTGGTGGCATCCGTCCTGGCCTTCGGTATTCATCGATCGGGTACATCAATTGCATGGTACGTGGTAGCGTCTCATTCGTTGCCATCTAGTCAGTGAGCTTCTCTAAAAATTGTTGTACTTACCAAGCGCTCTCCCCAGCCTTCGTGCAGTGCTGTGCATGCTCTGACGACTAAGTTGTGTAGCCAATAGTCATTGGTAGTTGAAATTGACTCGGTAATCATGTTTCGAAGTCCACTTTGGTTACCATCCGGTCGACTTCATAGTCGCTCTTAATACATCAGCAACAGTGCAAATCGACTATAGGCTGCGCTACGCGCACACGCGCAGCTCATAGCAAGCTTCAAGTGGGCCCCTGCGCGACGCGCAGCCTATGGTCATCTATAGTCGATTCATAGAGATATGGGCGTAGGCATATGGACCTATATACAGTTGGCGGCCGGAGGTGGACCTGTGCCTGTCGTTACAGCCTGGAGTCATCGTTGTTATACCGGTACTGTACACACTATCGCTGCGAGTACATGTTACAACCCGCTGGTGCTTGAGAGCCTGCTTGATAGCCTGCTTGGGAGCCTGCTTGGGAGCCTGCTCGAGAGAGCCGCGCTTCGGGTGGAGTAGAGTTTTCCACGGGAAGCTTTTCGCCATATGAAGACTCTGAGTTTGTGGAAGCTTTGGCCAAAAGAAGGCTTTAAGTCTGTTAATGCATTGACGTTGACGTTGACGTAGCCATCCTACTTGACTACGTGCTTTCGGCACCATCACCATCGCCATTACCAATATCATGCAATGATTCCACCAGTCCAAACGATCCCGGTCTGGGATAGGGCTCGGTCCGGTCCAGTCCAACAGGAAAGTTAGACTGGACTGGACTATAGACTGGCAGTCTTGGACTGGACGAGCTCAGTCTGGACAAGTCCAAGGAAGCTACTTCTGTGACCACAACCTGTGGAAGCCCAATTTGCAGAGCATCCCATGACTTGATGCATTCCACAGCCCGCAGGGAATCAATTTGTATTCTATTTCGCCTGTCTGTGAGCATAATTTTGCACTGGGAGATCAGTCTCGAGCGACGGGGGCGTACGAAGATACAGGGATAACGGAGATGGACTGAGTGACGGGGAGTATGCATTTGTGTGGTTCCTCACAGCCGGGTAGCCGATCATATCCTCTCACCCTCTTCCTACGCTCCTCGAGCCAGCACCGCTCTTTCTCACGAATTCCCTTGGGATGCCGTGAGAGGTGCGGCAGAGTGTTGATGATGGTCTCTCTGCCTTCTAGCCCCGCCGTTTCACCACAGCGTGTATGAGTCTCCGTTTATGACTCTATTCGGTGGCTCAGTGTATTATTGACTCCCAGAGACATTCGCTGATTTGCCCCAAGTGGACTGGTCCGGGCCAAGCCTGTACCAGTCTGCCACAATTTCGGACCAGTCCGATCCAAGTCAAAAATTACTCGGACTGGACCCGGACTAGACTGGACCGGACCAGTCCGGACTAGTCCACACCCAGACTACTGGAATCATTGCCAATATGACTATCAGCGTCGGACCGAATGCGCACACATACGCCCAAAATCGACGGGAAACTGGCTGCAGATTGCGATGAGAAAACTGAGTCGGAGATCTGCTCTCCCCAAGATTCAATTGTCTACCTTTTCTGCATAATCTAAGGCTGCAATTGTCAACACCATGACCTTCAGGCATCATGAGATCTTATCATGGTGGGCGCGCTAAAGATAAGGTTCAGACTACCATATCGACCGACGTCATGATTTCGATCAACATACGCTGCCAGCCACCTGCCTCACGCCGCCCGCCACCCGCCACCCTAACCCGCCAATCACTGCCCGCCATGCTCCACTAGACTCACGCTTCCCAGTGGCTGGCGTCTGCAACTCAGCAAGTCTCTGGATCGAGCATACAGGAACATGCATGGGAGCATGCATGGGAGCATACAGTCAAGTGAGATTTAACGTGTCTTCCCTCTTGAGAGTGTACGTGGGAGCGTAGAGCCCAGTAGGCTGGGAGTGCACCTTCGAGTGCAATTGGGAGTGTACTTGAGAGCGACTCGGAGGTGTACTTGGGAGAGTCTTGAGAGCTTACTTGGGAGCGTACAGTCAAGCAGGGTACGAATGTGCCATTGAGTGCCATTGGGAGTGTCCTTGCCAGCATGCCCGGGAGTGTACCTGAGAACGTACTCGGAGGTGAGCTTGGGAGCGTACTCGGAGTGTACTAGGGAGCGTCTTGAGAGCTTATTTGACAGTGTAAGTCAAGCAGGCTGGGAGAGTGCAATTAGTGTTCCGAAGCGGCCAGGCCGGCCGCCGACCGGTCTGTAGATCCGTAGACCGGTCAGATACAGGCCACCCAAATGAAGGCCGCCACTGACCTGGGCCGGTACAGGCCGTCTCCCCGTAAACCTGGGCCAACCTGCAGATATCTACAGATCTGCGGGGTTTATACTTTGACCTGCAGAAGCCTGGATAAACTCGCAGATATGGCAGGGTTTAAACTTATAGTTGCAGCGAAACCACACTAAGACTACAGATTCGGGCAATAACCTTCATTGGCCTGCATAGACCTTCACACGACTACATAGACCTACGTT
>Ga0307515_10026033_pt1 | contig 10091 bp, 8 predicted proteins | sample 17_EM_MG_FD_194513 | JGI IMG/M metagenome (GOLD analysis project Ga0307515, IMG submission 194513) | Populus trichocarpa ectomycorrhiza microbial communities from riparian zone in the Pacific Northwest, United States - 17_EM | ecosystem: Host-associated > Plants > Roots > Unclassified | place...
TCGATGCAGCCGTCACCGAAGCTGCGGGCAGCGATGTGGTCAACGAAGCCACGCGGTCGAAATCGGATGTGGCAGCATGATTGCATATGGTGTGGATACGAATGTACTGCTGAGACTTATCGTCGACGACGATCCGGAACAAAGGGCAGCCGCCCTGAAATTCGGTGAAGGTATCGGCAGGGATTATCGCGGATTTCTGTCGTTGCTGAACCTCTTGGAGCTTGATTGGGCGCTGCGAGCACGGTTCGGTTTCAAGAAAAAGGACGTTGTCGAAGCAATCGGCAAATTGACACGCGTCAGGGGATTGGACATCGAGAACCAGACTCTGGTTATCAAGGCCCTGAGGGCCGTGGAAACGCGAAACGCCGATTTTGCCGATGCCCTGATTGGCTACCGCGCCGCGGATGAGGGATGCCAGGCGACCAAGACATTTGACCGGCACGCGTTCAAGACCGTGCCAGGTATGGAGCTTCTTTCATGAGCGAACCCGCCCGCCTGATATCGCCGGATAAGCGGGGCGAAGACCTTGATATCACCCTGCGCCCGCAGTCGCTGGACGAGTTCACCGGCCAGGCGGAAGCGCGCGCCAATCTCAAGGTCTTCATCGAGGCGGCGAAGAATCGCGGCGAGGCGCTCGACCATGTTCTCTTCGTCGGCCCGCCCGGCCTCGGCAAGACCACGCTGGCGCAGATCATGGCAAAGGAGCTCGGCGTCAATTTCCGCTCGACCTCCGGCCCCGTTATCGCCAAGGCCGGCGATCTTGCCGCCCTGCTCACCAATCTCGAAGAGCGCGACGTTCTGTTCATCGACGAGATCCATCGCCTCAGCCCCGCGGTCGAGGAAATCCTCTATCCCGCCATGGAGGATTTCCAGCTCGACCTGATCATCGGCGAAGGTCCGGCGGCGCGCTCGGTGAAGATCGACCTGTCGAAATTCACGCTGGTTGCCGCCACCACCCGCCTCGGCCTGCTGACGACGCCGCTGCGCGACCGTTTCGGCATTCCGGTGCGCCTGAGCTTCTATACCGTCGAAGAGCTGGAACTCATCGTGCGCCGCGGCGCCCGGCTGATGAACCTGCCGATAACAGACGAGGGCGCCCGCGAAATCGCCAGGCGCGCCCGCGGCACCCCGCGCATCGCCGGCCGGCTGCTGCGGCGCGTGCGCGATTTCGCTGAAGTTGCGAGGGCTGAAGCCGTCACCCGCGAGATCGCCGACGAGGCGCTGACGCGTCTGCTGGTCGACAATGTCGGCCTCGACCAGCTCGACAAACGCTACCTCAACATGATCGCCGTCAATTTCGGCGGCGGCCCGGTCGGCATCGAAACCATCGCCGCCGGCCTTTCCGAGCCACGCGACGCGATCGAGGACATCATAGAGCCTTACATGATCCAGCAGGGTTTCATTCAGCGCACGCCCCGCGGCCGTGTTCTGACCGCAATCGCGTGGAAACATCTGGGAATGCAACCGCCTAAGGATATGGAGGCTGCGCAGTTCCGGCTGTTCCAGGAGGACGACTGAGTGATCACCCGCCGCGGATTTTTCAAGGTTCTTGGCGGCGGTGTCGCAGGCGTCATGTCGCTTGGCGGTTACGCCTTCGCTTACGAGCCGCTCGCCCGGCTGAACATTACCCGCTATGCGCTGACGCCGCCCGGATGGACGCCCGGCCTGAAACTTCGCGTCGTCGCCCTTGCCGATCTGCATGCCTGCGAACCCTGGATGTCGGTCGATCGCATCGCAGCGATCTGCGACAGGGCGAACCAGCTCGGCGGAGACCTGACCCTCCTGCTCGGCGATTATACCGCCGGCATGAACATGGTGACGCGCTACGTCCACTCCAGCGAATGGTCGAAAGCGCTCTCTGCCCTGCAGGCCCCGCTCGGCGTCCATGCGATCATGGGCAATCACGACTGGTGGGAGGACAAGACCGCCCAGAAGAACGGCGGGATGGAGACATTCGGACATCGGGCTCTTGCCGATGTGGGAATCCCTGTTTACGGCAATCGCGCGATGCGGCTGGAGAAAGACGGTCACGGCTTCTGGCTGGCAGGCCTCGAAGACCAGTTGGCGCTTCTGCCCGGCAGGAAATGGGGCCGCTCCCGGATGCTCGGCCTCGACGATCTCGATGGCACAATGGCCCAGATTTCCGACGATGCGCCCGTCATCCTGCTTGCCCATGAGCCCGATATTTTCCCACGCGTGCCCGAGCGTGTCTCGTTGACGCTGTCAGGCCACACGCATGGCGGACAGATCCGTTTTCTCGGCCGTTCGCCCATCGTCCCCTCGCGCTACGGCAATCGCTACGCCTATGGCCATATCATCGAAGAGGGGCGTAATATCATCGTTTCCGGCGGCCTCGGTTGCTCCATCGCACCTGTTCGTTTCGGCGTGCCGCCGGAAATTGTCGTGATCGACCTCGGATAAAAACAGCATGTCCAAACACACCCTCATCCGCCTGAATGCGGGCGCTCATCGTTTCAACTATCGCATCGCCGGCCTCGGCTTTCGTGACGGCCACGTCCTCGTCCATCGCGCCGTGCACGAGCCTTTCTGGACCTTTCCGGGCGGCCGTGCGGAAATCGGCGAAACGTCGGAGGAGACGCTGAAGCGTGAGATGGTGGAAGAACTCGGCGTCGAAGTCACCGTCTCCCGCCTGCTCTGGATCGTCGAGAATTTCTTCCGCTACGAAGAGCGCGACTGGCACGAGCTCGGCTTCTATTATCTGATGGAAATTCCACCGGAATTCCCCTTCAGGCCGGGCGAGATCATCCATCGAGTCGAGGACGGCGACAATCATCTCGAATTCAAATGGGTGCCGGCGACGCGCAGCGCCCTGATCGAACTCGACATCCCGCCCTATTTCATCGCCGATGAAATCGAGACATTGCCTCCGGCACCACGCCATGTCGTCTGGCGTGACGGCAACCTCGACGGCAAGAACTGACGGAAGCCATGAACGGAACCGCCTGAAGAGGAGAGCAGCCGATGCCGACTTTCGATCCTGTCAGGGCGTTTCGCAAACTCGCCTACAACAACGCCCTTGCCAACCGCCGGCTGCTTCAGGCCTGCGCGACATTGAAGGCCGGCGAATTCGAAGCGCCGCGCACGAGCTTCTTCCCCTCGATCAAGGAGACCCTGAACCACATCATCACCGTCGACTGGTTCTATGTCGACGGCCTGGAAGGCGGCACGCTCGGGCTCAAGGCTTTCGAGGTCGACGAGCCGTTCGACGATGTCCTGTCGCTGGCCGAAGCGCAGGCGAAGGTCGATCAGCGCCTGGCGGCACTCTGCGAGGCTCTGACGCCGGAGAAATTGGTCTCGACCGTCAGCCTCCACCGCGGCGCCCGCATCCAGCAGGAGCGGATGGAAGACGTGCTCAGCCATCTCTTCCAGCATCAGACCCATCATCGCGGCCAGGTGCATGCGATGCTCTCCGGCACCAGTGTCGCCCCGCCGCAGCTCGACGAATTCATCGTCGCCGATGATGCGAGGTTTCGTAACCAGGAACTTACGGATCTCGGCTGGAACGAAGAGACGCTGATGCGTTAGCGCGTCCTATCGGACGCGCGGCGTTTTAGTCCTGCAGCCGCTTCTTCAATCCGTCGATGATCGTCTTGGTGAGAAGGTCGTAATTCTCGTCGAAGTGATGGTCGCCGGGAAGCTCGATGACCTCTGCGCCGCTGTCCTTCAGCGCCGGGCAGGCGACATCGTCGTCGTCATCCTTGCCGTAGATGCATTGCACGAGCTTCGGATCGACGTCCTTCAGGTCCCTGACGGGATCGCCTCCTGCCCCTTCGGTCTTCTGGCCGAGCCAGCCGAGAACGGAGATGACGTAGTCGACCTGGTGCGAAAGCGATAGCAGCGACAATTGCGCCACCGTCGACTTCTCGGCCGGCTTCAGCAGCTGGTAAGTTGCGGGCACGACATCGGCGCCGAAGGAATAGCCGATGAGCAGCACATGCTTCACCTTCCACTGCTTGCGGTAGAAATCGATGATCTTCGAAAGATCGCTGGCGGTCTCCTCCGGCTTACGCTCCGACCAGAAATAATGAAGCGAATCGACGCCGACGACCGGGATGCCCTCTTTCTGCAGCGTGCCGCCGACTTCCTTGTCGATATCGCGCCAGCCGCCGTCGCCGGAATAGATCACCGCCATCGTATCGAAGGCCGGGGTCGCCTCAAGGATCGCCAGCGGCAGGCCGAGCGGATTGCCGAAGGCGCCGGAAGCGGTGACGAGATCGTCGAGCGTATCGGCAAACACCGTCTGCGCATCGTCGGTGGAATCGCGGATCTCGATCTCGGAATGGCTCTTCTTCAGCGCCTCGGCATGCGCACGGCCGTCCGCCTTGGCATCAGGTGTGAAGACCGTGACGATCGGGTCCGGCAGGGCGCCGTCGCTGAGGCCATAGATCGTGCGATCGCCGACCACCTGCTTGGAAGCCGGCGTGCAGAGTTCCTTGACAAGAGGAATACCGGCAACCGGATCGACGGCGAGCGTCTGGCCGATCGTCGCATCCGGCGTCTGCGCGGCAATCGCCAGCGCGAGCGCGCCGCCCTCGCCGATGCCTGCGACGATCGGCAGGTGATAAGCGCTGTTGCCGGTGGCGCGCTGGACCTGCTGGCTCAGCGATTCGATGTCCGAGACCAGGTAGAGACAGCCGTCATTGAGGCTGACATCATATCGGCCGAGCGCCTGGATATAGGAGGGGAAGTCGACGCCGATGACGACGGCGCCTTCGGCAACCAGCCTGTCGGCCTCACCCTTTTCATAATCGCCCCAGCCGGCAGCATCCGAGATCAGCATCACGATGCCCTTCACTTCCCCATCAGGCAGGAAGATGTGCGGCGACGCGATGAGCCCGGTTTCGAAGCTCTGCGTGGTTTCTTCGGCGGCAATAGCGGGTGCTGCCGCGAGCATGCAGGTGCATGCCATGGCAAGAAGAAGAGTTCTGATCATTTTCTCACTACCCCTTTCAATCCGCCCCCAATCAGAAATGTCGCATCCATCAACGCGATCATCGGATTGCCCCCTCCGGAGACCGCAAGATAGCGCGGTTGCCAGTGCGGATGAAACTTAGATTTGAATGCCCGAAGGCCTTTGAAGTTATAGAAGCGCTCGCCATGTTCGAAGACGGTGCTGCCGATGCGGTCCCAGACGGGCGCCGCTTCGCGTTTCGACATGCCGGAGAGAGGCGCCATGCCGAGATTGAAGTGGGTGAAACCCTGGCTGCGCAGATATTCCATGATCTGCACGAAGAGAAAATCCATCGAGCCCTTCGGCGCATCCGGCGAGAAGCGCATGAGATCGATCGTGCCCTCCTCCCTGGATTCGGTGACGAGGATATTGGCGAAGGCAACGATCCTGCCATCCTTCTTCAGGATGCCGACCGGCTGCGAGGAGACATAGACAGGATCGAAGGCGCCAAGCGAAAAGCCCTTCTCCTTGGCGTTGTGATGCTCGAGCCAGGCTGTGGAAACGGCGGCAAGGTCATCGATAACAGAAGGCACATCCTGCGGTTCGATAACGGCAAATTCCAGCCCGTCGCGCTGGGCGCGGCTTGCCGTCTGGCGAAGGTTCGCCCATTTGCCACCCTTCATCTCGAAGGCCTTGAGATCGGCCACCGCCAGTTCGCCGAGCTTGAAGGCGCGAAGGCCGGCATCGGCGCAATGAGAGAGCAGTGACGGCGAGATCTGGTAGAACACGGCGCGGCATCCGGCGGTGCGCGCAGCTTCGACGAACCGCCAGACGAGATCCTGCGCGGCACGATGATCGCCGACCGGATCGAACAGCGCGATCCAGGAGCGCCCCTGCCGGCCGTACATGATGAAAGCATCCTGCTTTTCGGAAAACATGATGCTCTTGTCGCCCATGCGCACCAGATTGGCATCGGCATTGCCCTGCGTCCTGACGATATCGACGGCGCGCGCGAGCGCTTCCTCCGTCGCCGGTTCCGGACGGAAGGTCGCAGGCCGAAGCAGGCTGAAGATGGCGATCGCCGACGAGATGATGGTGATGCCCAGCAGCGCGCGCAGCCCGCGCGGCGCCTCGGCGGTGAATTCGAACTGCCACCAGAGTTCATTGCTGTATTCGACGTCGCGATAGACGAAGAGCAGGATGACGCCCGCACCGACGATGATGACGGCAATCGCCATCAGCCAGGACGCCGTCAGCGCCTGGTTGAGCAACGAGGCATGGCGGGTGAAGAGCCGACGGCTGACGAAGAGACCGAAGATGAGGAAGCCGAGAAAGGCGGCCTCGACGAGCGCGATCGCCTTCAGCAGCGACAAGGTCAGTGCGGCCAGAGCCGAGAACACGGCCACCCACCAGGCGCCGTCGAGCCGCTGACCGAGGCCGCGGGCGGCGACGACGAGCGCCAGCCCAAGCAGGCTGGAGAGGAAATGCGCGCCTTCGACCATCGGCAGCGGCAAATAGTTGGAGAGAAATTCGAGATTCTGATCCGGCGTCGGCGTGACGCTTGAAAACACCAGCATGACGCCGAGCAGCAGCGCCAAGGCCGAAAGCAGCTGAGGCATCAGCCGCCCGCCGATGCGCCGCACGCTGGAGGCGGCCGGATGATCGACGAAGCGGCGCAGCTCCGCGCCGGAGACCGCGAGCACGGCGATCAGCAGCGGCAGCACATGATAGATCAGCCGGTAGAGCACCAGCGAGCCGAGCACGGCATCGATGTTCACCGCGCTGCCGAGCGAGGCGACAATGACGGTCTCGAACACGCCGAGCCCAGCCGGGACATGGCTGAGCACGCCGAGACCGACAGCGATCGCATAGACGGCGAGGAAGACCGGCCAGCTGATCGCCGTCTGCGGCAGCAGCATGTAGAGCACGGAGGCCGAGGCAGCGATATCGAAGGCGGTGACGAGGAACTGGCGCGACCAGGTGCGCGAATCCGGCAGGCGGATCGCCACCACGCCGAGATCGAGCACGCGCCCGTCACGGCCCATGATCATCACCGCCCCGAGAATGGCGACGATCGAGCCGGCAATCAGCCGCAGAAGGAAGGCGCTGACGCCGATGAGCGGGCCGATCTCGTCGGCGATGATGATCATGGCAATCGCAGCGACCGCCGCGAGCCCGAGACCGAAGGAGAGCGTGACGAAGGCGATGATACGGCCGATATCCTCCGGCGAGAGGCCGAGGCGGGTATAGGCGCGGTAGCGGATCGCGCCGCCCGAAAGCGCACCGAAGCCGGCGGTATTGCCGACCGCATAGGCGCTGAAGGCCGTCAGCGCCACATGCGGAAAGGGCAGTTTCTTGCCAATATATTCTATTGCGTTGAGGTCGTAGAAGATCAGCGAGAGGAAGCTCAGCGCCGTGAAGAACAAAGCAAGCAGGATCGCGCTCGGCCTGGTTGCCGCCAGCGCATCGACGACGTCGTCGTAGCGCACTTCGTTGGTGAGCTGCATGATCGCATAGCCGACAAGGCAGAAGACCACGAGCGTCGCCGCCGCCATCAGCGGTGTCCTGTAACGCCTGAAAAGCCCGCGAAAGGAAAACCCGCCGTCCGTCTCTTCCATATCTTCCAAATTGCCGTGACCCGACATCTCGTACCTGCCGTAACTACCAGCCTGGCGGGAATCATTTCGAAAGACGTAACACAACAGGCATATAAGCTCTATGAAGCCATGCCGCCGCTACCCCAGCCCCGCCGCTTGCGCCTCAATCACCCTCAATTGGGGCGAATTTGCGCAGCCCGGGCGCCACGGCGCATTGCATTTTCGTAAGCTTCGGAAGAGCTTTGCTGCTGTGGCCGGGATTTGAGACGCGGGAGAACGGTTCAATATGCAGGACGGTCCGGCCTTTATGATGCTTGTCCTTGGGCGTCTGCTGCTTGGCGGCCTCTATGTTGCTGGCGGAATTCATCATTTTTTCGTCATTGTGCCGCTGACTGACGCAATCGAAGCCCGCGGCGTACCTTTTGCGAAATGGGTGCTGCTCTCGGCCAGCGTGTTCCAGATCGTTGCCGGCAGCCTCTTGCTATTGGGCCTCTTTGTCATGCCTGCGGCATTCGGCCTCATAGCCTTCACCCTTGCCGCCTCGGTGATGCTGCTGAATTTCTGGGACATGCAGGAAACGAGCCCGCGACAGCGCGATCAACAGCTGGAAAACCAACATGGCGATCATCGGCGGCCTGCTGGTAGCCGCCGCTAGCGCAATGTGACGCCGGTCAGGCGGCCGGCTCGCCGCTCGCCCGCGCATGCGCGGCATAGCGCGCAACAGCAGCATCCACATCCGCATCACGATCGCCCGCCACCTGCACCGTCGGCACGGCGAACTCGATGCCGTTTTCCTTGAAGGCATTGCGGATCATCGCCAGGGCATTGCGGCGGATGACGAATTGCTCGCCGGGCTTCGTCATCATCGACAGCCGGATTTCGATCGCGAATTCGCCGAACTGCTCGACGCCCTTCATCTTCAACGTTTCGATGATATGAGGACCGAATTCCGGATTGTCGAGCAGCGTCTGCCCGATCTGCTTGATCACCTTCTTCGCCTTGACGAGGTCGGTGTCATAGGTGACGTTGAGGCTGATCTTGTCGATCGTCCAGTCGCGGTTGAGGTTCTTCACCGCGCCGAGTTCGCCGAAAGGCACCGTCGTCAGCGGTCCGCGATGATGCCGCAGCTTCACCGAGCGCAGGCTGAAAGCCTCGACCACGCCCTTGTGACTGCCGCTCTCGATATATTCACCGATACGGAAAGCATCGTCCCAGAGATAGAACATGCCGCTGATGACGTCCTTGACGATCGTCTGCGCACCGAAGCCGACCGCGACGCCGACGACACCGGCGCCGGCGATCAGCGGCCCGATCTCGATGCCGAGGCCGGAGAGCACCATCAGGACGGCGAGGACGGCGAGAACGACGGCGAAGATATTGCGGAAGATCGGCAGCAGCGTCTGTATCCGCGCACGTTTGGCCTTCTCCTCGTCCGTTGCCCCGCTGTCCAGGGGTGATTCGAGCAGCTTGCCGTCGATATAGGCCTTGACGACATGCCAGAGCAGATCGGCGGCAAGCAGGATAACGATACCGCCGATGACGCCCCGCGCAATCTTGTCGACCATCGTTTCGCCGGCCGCCATCGTATCGGCGCCGACACCGAGCATCCGGCCGAGCCAGATGGCGGCAACGGCGATGATCAGCGCCCGCACACCGCGGTCGAGCAGCACGGCTGCAATGTGGCGCGTGGCAAGGAAACTCGCTTCGGTCTGCTGCAGCGATTTCACTGCGATCGTCGAGACGGCGAGCACACGCGGCAAGAGCAGCGCGTAAATGCCGAGCCAGAGCAGCCAGTTGAAGCCCGCGACCCAGATGCTCCACAGCAGCAGGAAATAGACGGTGAGCGCCCAGGAGGTTCCGTGGCTATGCTTCTCGTCCGTGTGCGGCCGCGACCAGACCGCCTCGATCGCGATCAGCAGCAGGCCGATGCCAAGGATATAGCCGATGAGGAGCCGGGCGCCCGAAGAATAGCCGAACGGCTCCATCCCCTGGATCACCGCCCAGCCGAAAATGAAATAGATGACGAAAGTCGCGCAGCGCCGGAACCAGAACAACGCAACCGCGCGCCCCGGCATGATCGGCGGGGTGACGCCCTGTCGCTCTTCCTCGGCCCGCGCCAGCCCGATGAGATCGACCAGCACGCCGCCGAGACAGATCGTGAAACGCTGGACCACGAGTGCCACGACGCAGACGATCGCGATGCTCTGGCTGAACGGCGGCCAAACGACGCTGAGAAGCGCAATCGCCGTCGCCACGGCGAAGATCAGCGCCGGGATGACACGCGGTGCGAGATGCATGCCCGCCATCTGCGCCGCGTGACGACGGCGGCGGAAGGCATAGCGGGCAAGGCTCTCGACGACCGCTCCGAGCAGGAAGATCGCCAGGAATTGCGCCGCCATGCGCAGCCAGCCGGTGGCTGCGATTTCACCGAAGAACAGCGAGGAGGCATTGCCGACCTCCGAGGGCACCGTCATCGCCGCATCGGATAGCATCGAGACGTGCCGGCGGGCATGCTGCAGCAGGCCGGAGAGAACCGACATCTGGTTGCCGGCCGCGGAATCGCTCGCAGGCGGCGCCACCAT
>Ga0307515_10026034_pt1 | contig 10091 bp, 7 predicted proteins | sample 17_EM_MG_FD_194513 | JGI IMG/M metagenome (GOLD analysis project Ga0307515, IMG submission 194513) | Populus trichocarpa ectomycorrhiza microbial communities from riparian zone in the Pacific Northwest, United States - 17_EM | ecosystem: Host-associated > Plants > Roots > Unclassified | place...
AATAACGTAGCTGTAGTCCTCAGTCGCTGCACTTGCCGGGGCAGCCGGATGCCGACCACCCAGATCGGCACAACCAGCCAACAGGCCAAGACAAAGCACCGCCAACATGCCGAAAACCCGAGCCCGTCCGACAGCCACAGCTCCTGACGCAGGCGCCCGACGCGCGCCAAAGGTTCGGGAAGGTGAGCAGTAGTTCAAGGCAGGTTCTCCGAGAGAATTTGGACGAAATCATCGTCGCAAACCGCGTTCACCGAACGCGGTACGGCGTGAAAAAGTATCAACGTTCGATGATGCCACACGCCGTACCCCCTTCAACCTGCTCGCTCAAGGGGGATGGGCAGCGCGCAGAGCGAAGCAGCTCGCGCCGCGAAGCCCATACGGAAGCCCGCCGGGATTGGACTTAAGGACGACTTGCGGGTCGGCAGTACAGCTACGATGCAACGAATTGCAAGGGGGCTATCTCATGAATGAGCCACAAGGAGCCAGGGATCTGGCCGGAACCTTCCAGAACTATTTCACCATCTCGCCGGCGCTCAGCATCGAAGAGCGGGAATTGGTCTACCGCATCCGGCACGATGTTTACTGCCGAGACCTGGGCTGGGAACCCATCCGGCCTGACGGCATGGAGACCGATGATGCTGATGCCCACTCCATTCACTGCCTGCTGCGCCAGCAGGGTACTGACGAGCCGATAGGCTGCACCCGCCTCATTCTTGCGAAGTTAGACGAAGAATTGCCGTTTGAGGAAAGCTGCCGTGATGCGCTGAACCGCGACATCGTCGACCCCAAAGTACTGCCCCGAGGCACGATAGGCGAGGTGTCCAGATTGGCCGTCGTCAGCGCATTCCGGCAGCGCAAAGGCGAGCAAAAAACGGCGATGACGTCGATTTCAGATACGAATTTCGCTATCGACCAACCCATGCCGCGCTTTCCATTCATACCGGTCAGCCTCTATCTCGCCGCCGCCGCTGTCGCGCGACGGCTTCAAGTCGAGCACCTCTTCGTACTCACGGAGCCAAGGCTGGCCAGCCACTTCGCACGAATTGGCTTTGATATTCGCTCCATCGGCAACCCAATCGAGCATCGCGGCGTTCGCGTTCCCTCGTTGCTGAGTTCGAGCAAGATCGTCGAAAACTTGCGGCCCATGATCCAGCCGCTCTACGACATCGTTCACCAGTCGGTTGAACTGGCGTTCAACCGACATCCGGAAACCATCGACATGCTGAAAGCCAACGGCTGGCAAACGCGAATCTAGGCCACGTTCTCGCACAGCCAACAGGCAAAGCCGAGCTACCCGGACAGCGCCGCAAGCAGCGCTCATCTACGGGCGCCCTGCCCCTTCAGCATCGGCCGAATCAGCAGCAGCAAGAGTTGTTGCAGAGGATGGGCGTTACCAAATGGCCGCCATGTGAAGCGCAGTTTTTGGCGATAAGCATCGAACTGCATCGCCCATGGCGCAGCGCGGATAGAGCCGCGCTTGAGCAGCACTTTGAGCGCGGACGTCCCCATCACCCCGGCGCATAGATCACACGACATCATGGTGGACGGACCACGACGCTCAGCGAAATTTATTGCCGCAGGCTCCGCGAGATAACCACTTTGAAGCATTGCGGGCGACAGCCCCGCAATGAATCTAGCATACTGCTCCTGTTCAGCACGCCCTTCAACCCCAAAATACTCTTCAAAACTCATCCCGCCCGGGCGAAAATACAGCAGAGAAACGCCCATACCCAATGGCGCAGCAGTCAGCGCAGGGATGCCGCGCTCATGGCAGGCCTTAAAAAGCATCCGGCGCGCCTCGATGGCAAAGAAATCAATGCCGTCGACGTACAAATCCACCCCATCCAGGAAGGAATCCAGATTCTCTTTGGTCACACCCTGGCCAAAACTGCGCACTTGCGCCTCTGGATTGACGTCGGTTGCCATTTCCGCCAGGACCTCGACTTTGGGACGCCCGAGCGTGGAGACGAACGCACCGACCTGGCGATTGAAGTTGTGCACTTCAAACTCATCGAAATCGGCGATATTGAAACTTCCAATACCGAGTCGCGCCAACGTCAAAAGGTGAGCGCCGCCGACGCCGCCAAGCCCGGCAATAGCCACCTTCGAACGGCGCAGCTCCTGCTGTTCGGCGCCCGTGACCCAGCCGATGTTCCTCGAAAATGCCCGGCCGTAGTCGAAGAAATTCGCATTGGCCATGTAATTCCGCCTTCCGATGCTGACTTACGAAAAACGAGTCTAACCGACGCAAGCGGCATACGCAGCAGGTAGTCCATGCCGCAGAAGAGTAGCCAGACGCCGCTCTCGTTGAAAGCGCGCTGAGGTCCAGAGCAAGACCGTCGATCGAATGGGCAGTCCGGGGCGCCCGGCGCGGCTTGCGCCCCCCGGCCATATTCACATACGCCATGTACCGAACAGTCGGCACCGATACGCGACGCTGTGGCTTGCCGCAAGAGTGCGCCCAGGCTGGGCGGAAAACGCAAAAAGGGAAACGTGTCAAACACGTTCCCCCTTTTAGCAGCAGTCAGCGCCCATGACGCTTGACTGACTGACATGGCCCAATCACAGGGCCATCTTTAGGCAGAAGCCTGCTGAATGAACTGAAAATCAGTTCTTGCGGCGGCGGGCCGACACGCCAACGCCGAGCAATGCAGCACCCACAAGCGCCAGGCTCGCAGGTTCAGGCAGCCGGGTGGCCGTGGTTTCAAACGTCGCGTCACCACCAACCGGGCTGGCAGCGCCACTCTGCGGCGACAGATTGCCGCGGACCGTCATGCCCGGGCCGAGATTCCAACCAGCAAAACCTTGCGAGCTGATCGTCGTCGTGGCACTGAAACTACCCAGGCCCTTGCCGCTCGCGTTCAACGTGAAGTCACCAAGGTCTTTCGGGCCGGTCGCAGACCAGCTATCGCCGTTTGCTCCAACCAGATCCACCACGATACGCGCAGTGCCATCCAGGCCGGTTGCAAAATTGGCCAGCGTGAAATCAGGCGTCGCGTCTTCAAAGAAGACACCGACGGAATCCGCAGTCGTCGGCAGCGACGATGCAAAGCCAAAGCCACCAAGCCAGAAAGCCAGGCCCTCGGTCGTTGAAGCGAATTCGAATACAGCGCAGCCGCCCGGCAACGTAGCGCCCGTCGCGCAAGCGATGTTCGGCACCGTGGTAACGGTGGTCACCCGAATCGCCGAGAACACGGTGAACTCGTTCACCGTGTTCACAGGTGTACCGCTCAGCGGGAACGACGTGATCTTGACGCTGGTCAGAAGAACGTCGCCGACGGTAATCGATCCGCTGCTGTCCTTGTCCGCCAGGAACTCGATGAAGTCGTCCGAGAACGTGTTGGTTCCGATGACGAACGCATTCGTAACCGAAGGCAGTGCAGACGCACCACCCACAAGGCCGAACGCCAAGGCCGCCGCCGACGCAATCCGCTTGATGCTAAAAGTCATGTCAATTCTCCACTGGTCAAAATTTGAAACCGCCCGGATCAGAAGTCAAGCAGATCTGCTTTGACGTCCGCTCACTTAGCGACACTCCAATAAAGCAGACTCCATGCCAGAAGCGTTTTTTCCTTCAAGATCAATAGCTTAAAAAAGCAATAGGGTTGATCTCAACGGCTACTGTAAAAATCGCCGACACGCGACACGCCTCAGGACTGAAGGAATTGACCCAGGGGTGGCCGGCCGGCCCTCCCTGACGCGGGGCCACTGCGCCCCACCCGGAAAACCACAACCGGACGAGAAGACGGCAGCAATTTGCGCCATCCGTCGCGCAGCCGCTTTGCAAGCGCCTCAGCCCCTGGCCCGCCGTAGGAACCAAGGCGTGACAGCACGGTCGAGGCGGCCAACGGTTGGAGGCTCAGACCGAGCGCCGTCGCCCGCAACCAAAGACGCTCGAACGCTCGACCACCTTCAATCGCTGCCAAGTCATCATCAGCAACATTGGCAACGATGACCCCAAGGCCGGGCGCCTGCCACGCAGGTAGCCAGCCCGCCCGAATACCAAGCATGTGATGCGCACCTATGAGCTTCATCTTTTGCATCAGCGGCCATCGCCGCAGCGCCTTGAAAACTGGCCGCGCACCAGCTTCGACCTCCAACGCAGCAGGCGGCAGACGCTCGTCGACCGCACCGCTCCAACCCACTTCGAATGCCACAGAATCAAAGAGTTCGGCGTGTAGATACTCGATAGCAAAGCGTTGGCTTTCGGCGAGTCGAATCAACGCGAGTGCCGAGCGCCGGCTGCCACCCTGAAGCCACAACACGCCGCAGTTTCCACTCTCTTCGGCTGAGCTACTCAATGCCGACAACTCAACGGCTGTCAGCTTCGGACCCCGATACATCCGACGGTTGGTATGCCTTCGGCCAAGTTGCTCAGCCAAATCTTCAACCAAGCCATCGGCGCTCCGCAATCGCAGGCGCACCAATACCTCTTCATTGTTTCCCCGTGGAAACCATTCCGGAGTAGCTGCGAGCCCAAGCTGCCCAGCTCTGAGAACCATGTTCTCTACCACCGCGCCAAGCCCGGTCAAGGAGAGGAAGCGTCGATGCGGAATCCGGGGGTCAAAGAAACCATCGACAGCCACCAGCTCGACGCCATCATCGGTCGGCACATAGCGAAACCGATGCTGATTGTCGGCCGAAGGCGCCAATACCCCAGCTGTCAATATAGATTCTATGACCTTGCGATCAATGGTCATGGCTCATCCTCGACGGGCGACTTAGTCTATTTTCTGCCGCGCTGGGGATCATTCGACCTGCTTCAGCGCCAGTTGGACCTGATCTTGAGCGGGATATTTATCACCGAGCGCGGCGAGCGCCTGCAGCTCCGTTCTTGCTGCGGCTTTGTTGCCGCTCTTGATCAAATACTGAGCAAGGCGAAATCGAAATATCGGTGACTCCGGCGCATTCTCGGTCGCACGGCGCTGCAATTCGATGGACTTTTCCAACTGCCCAGCATCCGCGTTGATTTCGGCCAGCGTATCGAGAAAGGCCGCCTGCTTCGGCTCGGTTTTCAAGGCCCGTTCAGCCAGCTCACGTGCGCCAGCTTTACCAAGCTTCATCGACAACCATGCAAGATTGTTCAGGATCGCCGGGTCGTTGGGGCGAAGCTTGTCGACCTGGTCAAATCGCCGCATGGCCTCATTGAGGTGCCCCTTGCTGAGGGCGTCCTCGGCGACCGCCTTGAGAAATTCCACATCACCCGCATGCTGCTTCAACCAACGCTCGGTCATGGCCTCTGCAGCCGCGTTTTGCTTGCTCGCAAAGAGTGCCTGGCGCAACTTGACGGCCAATTCAGTAGAGGCCTTGCGGTCCAAGCCCATGCGGTAGGCCTGTGCTGCTTCGACCATGTGATGGCTACCAGCCTCTGCGTCCCCTTCAAGCAGATAGCCGAGTGCATTTCCAGGCCGCTGCCTTTGCATGGTGCGCGCGAGTTGCTTCGCATCCTGGAAACCCTTGTCCGCGAGCAGCCGACTGCCAAGCGCCAGTTGCGCCGGAAGGAAATCGGGCCGCAGATCCAGCGCCCGCTTGAGGCTAGCCAGCGCTGGCGCCGTCTCGCCGCGTTTCAGATAGACCTCGCCCAGTCTGTAGTGGGCTTGCGGTGACTCCGGCTGCAGCACGGCAAGCTTTCCGAACGTGACGATAGCCTGGGCGAATTCCTTGTTGCTCGCCTGAAGAAGCCCCAACTGCTCCAGCAACACCGGGCTGTCGGGATTGGCGCGGACAGCGTCTGCCGCCGCAGCCAAGGCACCGGCAGTGTCCTTGAGTTCCGTCAACGCGCTCACCAACAGCAATCGTGGCTGTGTCTCGTTTGGCGCCTTCTTGACGACTTGACGCAACGCCGCGACCACCTCCGGTGGCTTGGCCCCGGCCTGAATCCGCAGACCAATCACTGCCATCGCGACCCGAAAGTTATCTGGCTCCCGTTGCTGCATGCGTTCGAAACGTGCGATGGCGCGATCGACATGCCGGTCTTCCACGTCCAGGACGCTCAAGCTGGCGGCCGCCGGAAAGTAGGAGGGGGACAAACTCAGTGCAGTTTCAAACGCCTTGCGTGCGGCGTCACGCTGACCACGCGCCAATTCAGCAGTACCGCGCAGGCTATAGGTATTGGGCGTAGGCGGCACCTTCTTTTCAAGCACATCAAGTGCATGCAAAGCCTGGGCATATTCACGCCTACGCAGGTGGGCCGTGATCAACGCCATATCTGCGTATACGCCGGAATCGGCCTCAGAAATGCGCCGCAGTTCATTGACGCCGCGCTCGATCATCCCTCCTTCAAGCTGGCTGACTGCCAGCGCGGTGCGCGCACGGACGTCACCGGGATTCAATTTGGCGGCTCGAGAAAAAGCCTCCTCTGCACGCTTGATATCTCCCTGATCCACATAGGCCTGGCCCAGCAGCATCAAGGACATGCCATCCACATCGACCGACTTGACCAACGGCTGGAGCGTGCTGATCGCCTTCTGCGTATCGCCGGCCTGCAGCAGGGCCTGAGCGAGCAACAGGCGCACGCCGTTGTCGTTGGGCAACAGCGCCAACGACTGACTCAGATACTTTTCTGCCTGCAGGAATACACCGGCCCGCAACGCGACCGCGCCCGCCAAATGAAGATAGGCCGGGTGCTGCGGCGCCAGGCGCAACATGGCCTGGACCTGCTCACCCGCAGTCTTGATATCGCCGCGATGCAACGCAATCAACCCGCCCCAAAACCGAGTCTGCGCCGAATTTGGCAGCGCCTTCTGCATGCTGGCAAACTGTTTATCGGCGTCATCAAGTCGCTTGTCGCCCAGATGGATCGCAATCAGCCCGGAATGCGCTCCCACAGATTTGTTGTCGAGCTGAAGCGCTTGCGAATAGGCAGCCCCCCCGTCCCTGGCATTGCCCATGCCATAGTAAAGAAGATCACCTTTCAGCACCCACACTTTGGAATTAGTGGCGCTGTCTGCGAGAATTTCGTTGACCTGTTGGAGCGCCGCAGCACGGTCACCATCCCCCGACGTGATACCGACTTTCAGCATACGGGCACGTTCGCTTTTTGGATCGACCGACAGTGCTTCCTGGATATATCGCTTCGCAACCTCACGCTGCCCCAGGGCGACATTCGCCTCCGCCAAGACTGAAAGAACTGCCGCCTGTGCTGACGGCACACCCAGCTTGACGCTCGCAAAATCAGTATTAACCTTTTCGAAAGCCCCCAACCCCAAAACCGCCACGGCCAGTTGCGGCATTAATTCGTCTGCCGGATAGCCTAGCTCGCGGGCCTTGCTCAATTCGATATTCGCCCCCCTGAAGTCACCAGCCGCAAGCATGGACTTGCCCAACAAGAAACGCGCCTCGGTCAAGTTTGGATCTTGCTGGAGTGCTCCCATGAACTCAATCATGGCACCCCGGCCGTCGCCTTTGGCCAGCCTATCCTTGCCGGAAGCAAGTAGCTGCGCAGCGCTCGGACCGAAACATCCGGCCAAAATAGCGACTACCGCGATCAAACCCGAGGCGAAGATTTTTTTAGTAACTTTCATGTGCTCCACTGCAGTCCATCGGTTTCAATTGACCTGCAACCGATTCATCATGTCGTAAAAGAAGGGGCGGCTAACGCGCAACATTTCAGCCGCCTTAAGAGGTTATCGCCTATTCGCGCTGGCGGCGTGCTCCCCACCTGTCGCCCTGCGTTTTCCCGCACAGCCCCTGGCCCGCGCCAGCATGACAGGTGAACAACCCAGCAGCTTGGCGGTATCGCGTTTGCATGGAAGGCATCGGACCAAATGTTGATTGTGGTCGCCCGCCATCTCAAGGCCATCCCTCCGGACCGCTTCCCAACCGACCTCGCGACGATAGGCATCGTGTCGGCTTCGATACACCATCCCGATGCTCGAAGCATCGCGGGCGACCGAGAACTCGAACAGGTCTTCGAACCTATTGCCGAGGCGGCCGTCGCTGCTTGATGTCGATGGATCCACGAGTTACCTCAAAGTGCGCTCATCGTATCAACTAAAACATGCTCGCCAGCGCACTCGGCGCACCGTCCGGAGGGCCGGCGAGTGGCCCCGCTTGCCTCACTTCGTCGCCTTGGCGGACTCGACCAGCGCCCCCAGCAGGGAGGCCGGGAGGGCATAGCTGATGCCGGAAGGCTGACTCAGCGCGGACTCCTTGCCGGCCTTGGTCAGCACCATGTTGATGACGCCGACGACCTCGCCCGTTTCCTGGTCCAGCACCGGGCCTCCGCTGTTGCCTGGATAGGCCGTCGCGTCAAGCTGGAGGATGTCGAAGCTGCCGGCGCGCAACTGGCGCAGCGCCCGTGGGTCCAGGCTGCGGGCGTTGGCCGCGGGCAGTGAGATCGGCGTGATCGCGGAAATGATGCCGCGATGACTGACCGTGGAAAAGCCGAGGGCGCCGCCGATGGGGAAGCCCATGAGCAGCACAGCCATCCCTTCGCGGGTCAAGGACGGATCGGCGATGCGCAGCGCCCGGATAGGAGCGCCCTCAAAGCCCAGGGCCACGAGGTCGTGAGCACGATCCAGCGCCGCGATGCGGGCCAGCCGCAGCTCCCATTCGCCATTGGGCGCGCGCACCTGGATGGCGATGCGGCGCTCCGCCTCGGTCACCTCCGGCGATGGCAGCACATGCGCGTTGGTGATGACAAGGCTGCCGTCCGCAGCGGCGAAGCCGGTGCCACGAAAGCCGAAGCGCGGGCTGTCTGTCGGCGAATAGGTGCCGACGAGCACGACGGAGGGCTTGCTGCGCTCGATCAATGCCGGCAGGTCCGCAGCGGGCGCCCAAAGCGGCGCGAGGCCAAGCCACCAGAGCAGGTTGCGGCGCCTCATTGCAGGAGGTCGCGCGACGTGAAGCCTCCCTCAAGCGCGGCGACACAACGGCGCCAGGTGTCGTCCGGCTCGCTGACCCGAAAGCCATAAAAGCGGCTGCCATCTGAGTGTTTGGAGCGCACCACGCACACCTCGCTGCGCGACCAGTCCTGCCGGCCAAGCTGGACGCGGGCCTCGCCGCGCATATTGAGCGGCAGGTCGAGCCGGGACTCGGCCTGGAAGCCCGACTGCGAGACCTCGACGACGTTGAAGACGAACAGGCGCTCGACACCGTCGATCTCGAGCTTGAGCTCGGCCGGCGCACGCAATGAATAGCGCTGGTGGCGGCGCAGCGGGTGCCCGGCAGACACCTCGTCGCTGACGAGGGGCAGCACGCGCAAATATTCCGGGCTGTTGTAAATGGCCCCGAGCAAGGCCTTGCGGCGGCTGTCAAGATTCTGGAAAACCTGGGTGCGCCGGTTGAAGAAATAGTCGAGCAGCTCCGGCGTCATGACCGGATCGTTGGTCGTGAAATACCGGCGCTGCGGCATTTTGATATGCGGCAGCTTGAGCTCGAAGAAATAGCGATGCAGATCCTTGCGCGGCGTCCGGTCGCGGTAGCCCCGCCTGAAGATGGCGGGAGCCGCCTGCAAGTCCAGCGCCGCGCCGACAGCGGGAGCACCGTTCACAAAGTCAAACTCGGGCACGGGCGCCTCGCGCAGGCGGTCGAAAAAGAGCAGCGCCTCGTAGAGATCGATCTGGTCCGGATGGACGGCAATGACCAGATGGCGGACATCGAACATCTCGACGCAGTACTCCCGCATGAACTTCATCAACGGGAACAGGATGGTGCCGCCGCTCTTGCGGAAATCCGGGTGCACGGCCAGCCCCGAGATTTCGGCGATCTGGCCGTCCTGCTTGCGCACCTGTTCGAGGTCGAAGATGCTTTGCAGCGGGAAGCCGAAGACGCCCTCGCGGATCATCGAAATCGTGCCGACGACCCGGCCCTCCCATTTGGCGCAGAGCGTCGTCGTCGTCGGCAGCGCGTGATAGATGGTGACCCGCATGCCGGACGGGTCGGGCTTCATGAACCCACTACCCACATAGGCGTCGTGCAGGAGCCTGAAGCAGTCCTCCAGTTCCTGCTGGGTCTCGGCCACTTTGAGCTCGAGCCGAAGATCAGGATCGGGGTCGCAATCCACCGTGGCCCGATACATCGCGAAGCGTGCCCGTGCTGGCAGGTGCGCAAACACCTGCCGCATCGCCTGGTGAAACCATCGCTTTGCA
>Ga0307515_10026035_pt1 | contig 10090 bp, 8 predicted proteins | sample 17_EM_MG_FD_194513 | JGI IMG/M metagenome (GOLD analysis project Ga0307515, IMG submission 194513) | Populus trichocarpa ectomycorrhiza microbial communities from riparian zone in the Pacific Northwest, United States - 17_EM | ecosystem: Host-associated > Plants > Roots > Unclassified | place...
CTCTAGACTTCAAACTCGATCAACTTACGAAAGTAGGGACTTGGCTTCTGGAAGTGCACTTCTGGGGACTTTCCCCCACTTCCACCGCTTTCGTGCACTTTGAAAGCGATCGGTGGATTCCCCGATGTGTCAGGTGAGAGGGGGACGGAGACAGGCCTGTAGCTAGCAAAGAAACACCTGCAAATATGAACAGAGACTTGGCCGGTTGTGGGTAAGTTGTTGCTTGTCGGTGCGACCAGCTATAAAACTGCCCGTGTGCTTCTCTTTCACGTTGTCCTTGCTCCGGCTGCTTGCGGTCAGATTGTCTACTCTGGAAGCTTGTGCCACGTGGTTTCCGGCTCTAGCGGGAGGGGGGGCTCGTCGGTGTCCGCAACCCCTTTGTGAACAGGTTGTGGTCTTGGGATTGTCGAAATTATTTGACTCTTCGGCCAGGTCCGCCTTCACCCAAGTTCAATAGCGACTCTGCCCCTTCCGACAGACTTCAGTGCTGCGGTGGAGTAGGATCGCAGGGCCCTGCTCCGATGGACATCGCTGCCCTGCCCGGGGCTCATTAACATTAGTAGGGTGGGGCCCTCCGCATTTCACGGGCGTGTTCGGGGCTGGAGAGGAAACCCATCTCTGCAGATTTTGGTCACACACAGCGCGATCATTACTTTAAAAAGAGGTAGCATTCATTTTCCCCTCCAGTTTGTGGCATTTCCACTGACTCGCCTCAAATAGTACCCCCAGTGGATCAAGCTATGTGATTCGATAATTGTGTGTATGCACAAATGCGAAGCACCCAGGGGACTCTGATATTACAATACTACAAAACGGTAAGCTTTAACCGCGACATTTCACCTCCGCAAATTCATCTCCCGAAACACGCTCCCCCAATAACTCCTACGGAATTGTGATAGATAACCTCATCGAGCCCTGTGGGTCACCAACTTCTGGTTTGCCGGTGATTAGTTTTCGAATGAGCATCCGAGTCCGGGAGCGTACAACCTATTCGCTTCAGTAAATCAAAGTCCGTTCCATGCGCTTCCAGCACTCTCAATTTTGCGGAAGCTGACAACGCTACACAGGGCAGGACATTTGGGGTGAGGAGCCTGAACTGGCCCCCCGCCTGCAGGATAATTCGCACTTGTGATTCCCCAACGTTCCTTCCGATACGTCGTCCATTGGTAGTCCGATGGGTGCTGCAGAGATAATGCTTCATGTAATAACAGTGCGGTGGTCCGTGTGCCAGAGAGAACCACAATCTGTTGGAATAGCCAGCATGATCCTAGATGTATTCCGATTTCTCCTCGGAAGAGAGGTTCTCGACCTCAGACCACGGGCACTCCAAACACTCCAAGAAGCCACCTCTAGAGTTGCGAGCATTCGTATTGCTTCGGGACCGGTAATCACCCTTCGGTGACTTGATGACCTCGAGCACGGTCTCCGCCCTGGCCGAGTGTTTAGCCTCCTCATAAAGGACATTCCTTTCCTACCTGAAATTGAGCATGCAAAACGGTGGGGAAAGTGACGCGTCACATACGAGTGCTTGTACTGTGTTGGAGTCCTAATGCCCTCAAGCCCTCGACGATCTTCTCATACTGTGTCCGGGAGAGAGCGTATGGCTCTACATTCTCTTGAAACCAGTTAGGATTGTCCGTTTTGGTGATTATGGACATGGCGATTCCGACTAGAATCCGAGCTACCGTATACCATTCGTCTTTACATCAATCGCTTCGCTAGTGACACATTCGTGAGGACGTACCGAAAGAGGCCCGATTCTCTCCTCTCAACCTTCATTTGTCTGCTGGACGTTTCTGGGGTGGCGGAACTGACGGTCTCGTGATGGAAACGTCGGGTAAAAGGAGTTTTGAAGGATAGTCAGGCGTGGTGGGATGGTGAGTCGGAGGTAGAAGGAGTTGGTAGGAATGAGACTGTGGGGGAACCAATCGAGCGGGTTGCAAAACGTTTCGCTGGTACTTGTACTGCTCGATGGGACATTGTCAACCCGAACATACCGAATCAGGTCGGTCTCGCCAGGTGAGAGCGCGGTGAATCGGGCGTGATCGACATCTGTCTCTCCCGTTCCCGGCTCGTATGGCACACACCTACTGCGAAGCCTCTGGCTTCAAGTCGGCTTGTTCATTGGGATGATATGACTTTCTCACCGGCCACTGAAACGGTGCGGTACGGTGTTCGCCTTGTCGATTGTGCAATGTTATTGGAGACGCAGTACCGAGTTCGCTATGCCGATTCGAATCCTGGGATATCGTCTAGTAAGCTTGAAAATATTATCTTCCCTGCCAGTCCTCAGGATTCTTCCATTCCACATGTGCTGGATTGTTTCGGAGGAGTCTCACATCTCCCCTGTGGCCTCCTACGTTTCCCTTCTCCAACGACCTGGTAGCGTTGTCTCCTCAAATCACCTCCCTGTAGGTGGTAGGTGAGGTAGACAAGTGGAATCTACTGTTTTTGACTCATGATCTGTCCCGAATCCTCCCCGTCAAGCGTATTTGTCCATTCCTTCACCCCCTGTTGGTTGTCATCCGACCGCCGTTGCACTGCGTCGTGTGTTCATGCTATTCCACGGTACTGGCGGAATACAACTTTCCTAATCTCCTAGTACCCCGGAGGTCGAGTCAAAATTGTGGTTGTTACCCCGAAGGATACGCACCGGTGGTTGATTTTGATTGTCGGATTGCGTTACGGTCATCGAAGGCGCGGAGACCCAAGCATGACGCTTCGTGACAGGAAGAGTAAGTGTCGTTTCAAATCCACCCTTCTACACGCCCCCACCCGATACAACGCGGTTCGCATTTTCCCGAGCTCTTGGCCGACCCTCCGGCCGGCTCGAGCCACCTACCGCTCTCTTCAACGATGCTATGTCCGTTCTGCAGTATAACCCCGGGCATCATGAAGCATTCATGCCACTTGGAACGACCATTCTTCATGCATTTGACTTCATTTCCCGCTTTGCCGGGTTTTTTTAGCGATGAGGGTGGGGGGTGTTGAATTCGCAACTCACTTTCACGACCCTTCTCGGGAGAGAGCAAACGGCAGCAGCCGATGACTGGTGGAACAATCAAGCCGGACGCGGTCCGGTTCGAAGGGTCGTTCGTGTATCTGATTTTTTGGCTGAAGAATGAGCTGGGGCTGAGATGTCTACAGAGTTTGGTCGTATACAGCGCGATCGATGAAGTAGCATCCCCTTCTCACTCCCGTTGGCCGCCCTCCCACTGAGTCGCCTCAAACAGCACTCTGAGTTCTTCCCACGGTTGATCCCGCCTGTCGTTCTGCTATCTAGAAACCGGAGCCCGACGGAAAGATCGCAGCAGGGTCACAGTGAAGCCTTCCCCACGTCGGTGAACGGGAAACGGGATCTGCAGGGAGTCACCTGGCAGTGTAACCTGATCGTGCGCGGACGTGTATTTTATGGAGCAGATTCAATATGTCGATATCACTCGTAGAAAGAGGTCTTTTCAGAATGCGAGAAACTCCTTGCCATTGTATCCAGCTGCGGCCCGAGGTACCATCGACGCCCCTCTAATGCAAGCTGGGAGAGTCTGCCGGAACACGCCGCTTACAATCTTGAACCACCGCTCATCTCGCCTGAGTGGACTACTAGGACCCCCACTGTGCGTGCCATAGGGAATTGGCGCTTGCGAAGCCGTTGTCCAGAGGAATCGGTCACCCGACAGGATTTCTCGTGGTCTTACTCAGGTACTACTAAACGAACAAACACAGTGGCACTATCGTACAGTACAACTCCGAGACAAGCAAAGCGATTTGACCTAGGGTAACGTAATCAAATAAGGCTGCGGTGGAGGACATGAGAGGTCACCGATCAATCGATCAACCACGAACTACGTTTTGTGGTCCTGAACCTGGGAAGATGGAGGGGCTCCAATTAGAACTTGATGAGAGCGAGTCTGTCTCCTAAATAGCTAAGCTGCGTTGTAACGTCGTGGCGCCAATCCTTGGGATCCCAGAACGTTCTCCACTCGACAGGCACCCACAATCGGTGTTTCCCTTCCGCATCCTTTACCCACCCTTCTCGTAACGTGGCTTGTGAAGTTTTCCACATGTCTTCGAGGGGAGTATTGTACTGAGACAAATTGTGGAAGCGGAGATAGCTCCGACCCAGATGCAGATCGTCGAGGCGATCCCAGTCGCCGCGAGAAACCCGAGGATGGAGAACCTCCCCGGTGTCTGTGTGGTAGACGTGCAGCGCATTTCCATCTGTCCTGATGACCCCAACTTGACCTTCAACCCGGAACGCGCACATGCCAAACTGGAACCGTATGGCCCAGATGCTATCTTTACGGTCAACCCTTCTGTCACCAATGACACCATCCACCAGCCCTCCTTCTGTGAGCAACCAAGCTACGATTTGGTTTGAACCCGCAACCAAGAGAACGTTGCCGGTGAGGACCAATCCTTCTATTGCCACATCCGTGTCGATGAACTGGGGAGGGGTCTGTGCGAGGATGTCGGTGGTTGTGACGATGCTTTCCATCTTGTTGGAAGTTGCGACACGAGTACCGGAACGAGAAAGCCCCACATACTGTCCGTGGCGGGTCTCATGAGAAGTGGGGAGTCCATGTAAACGCCACACCTGGAGAATATCCCTGGAATGACACAGGATTGACGACGGAGTTGGCGAGAATTGAAGAAGAGGATCGGACAAGCCCCGACACTGGAGCTCCCCACATGGGGTGTAACGACCGGAACCATACTTCCAGACCCATACGACGTTATTCTGGTAAGCCGCGAAGAGACTTCCGTCTGGAGAGAAACAGAGGGAAAGGAAGTGGCCCTCCGTGTGTAACAAGCACTCAGAGTTTCGGATATCGAAGATACAGAGCGTACTGTCATCCGAAATGGATATGTGATAAGAGGTTGGGGAGAAGGACATGTTCTTGGCGTTGGACAAAAGAGGGGAAAACGATTGGATCTTGGTGAGAGTGGATCCGACCTCGAAGATGTCAACGGTATCGAGGCGAGATCGGCTCCGCACCGTCGTCATAACCCGGAAAGATTCGTCGACCGTCCAGAGGTGTGGGTTGTCTCCCGACCGGAGTGTGCCGGGGAATGATACCGTACCTGAGGAAACATCGTACATATGCACAATAAAGTCCCTCCGGCCCTCCGAATCAATGGTACAAATCGTCTGTCCATCCGACGACCATGCCAGTGAGATATTGTTGGCGCTACTTCTGATTTCTCTGGCTACTCCACCCGTCTGAATATCCCAGATTACGATGGCAAGATTGAGGGCACAGGCGATGAAACGTCCGTCTGGCGAATAGGCAAGCGGACCCGTGAGATGAGAGGTATTTTCAGTGGGCTGGAGGACGGTGACCAATTCCAGGGTGAGTTGATTCCGGATCTCCACGACTTTTCTCGTCTGGGCGGCAACAAGCTGACCACACGGTGACCAAGTACAGAGTCCAATATAGGAGTCCTTGCCAGAGATACCCGTATTCTGGGCCCACGATTCCGGGGTTCCAATCACCACCGTTGGTGAGAGAGTGACGCGGCGGTGGTAATATAGCTTTCGGATAATTGATGACGTGGGGCATAGTCCCAGTGCGGAGTGGTAGATGTGGGTAGCAGAGACATTAATGACCTCGAAAAAATTGGTCACGAATTGAAAACAGTCTTTGGCAATGTTGAGAAGCTGCTCGCTTTTGACAACCTGATTTATGGGATGTTATCGCAGGGTGATGTTATAGAGAGGGCCAGAAACATACCTCCTGTAACCAGAACATCAGGTTTTCAAGCCCAACAACGGCTCCCCCTACAGCCCCAACAGCGCTAACCACCTCCAACCAAGCCAAGAACTTCTCCTCCAGGAAAATGCGTAGATGGGAGACAACACCGCTGACATTTCCCTCGGTCTTGATGAGGTGACTGTGCCAGGATCGGCAGGCATATCGCAGGGCAATGCTGATGCGAGCATTGATTCTCGTCTCGAGATCCTCGACCTCCGAGTTCAGGGCGTAATCGGGGAGCAACAGAAGGTTCTGTTCTAACCCACCATTCATTATTCTTAGGCAGTTCATGGCCAGTTCGAAGTGCAGGTTTCTGGGTGAGGTGTAGAATCTTGTGTCGGTGCAGTGGGATGGATCGGTGATGAAGTCGGGAAACGACTTGTGAAAGGGCTTCACAGGCTGGGCAAAATCCTCGCCAAGGGTGAGTAGTGATTGAACCGGGGTAAGGAACAGTATAATCTCCCGAGGGTCCAGACCGACCAGTGCGGCGATCGCAGATGGTGGAAGGGGGTTGACGAGTAGGACAACGGCGCCAATGATAGACCTGACCCTGGAATACACACTGGGGACAAGGGCCCAAATACCCACTGGGTACATGGTAAAAACATTGAGAGTACAGTCAACATTTGACTCCAATGTGCCCAGTGATTAAATGCTGAGTATATTTTGAATATACCCTGTTATGTGACTCGGATATGCCCAGCAGGCACATACTGAGTACATTTTGAATGTGCCCAGCCATGTGACTCTAATGTACCCAGTGGGTAAACAACTGGGAACATTTTCAATATTCACAAAAATATGACCCCAATATGCCCAGTGGGTAAAGTATGGGCATATTTTCAATATACCGAACGCTTGGATCAAGTTGCGGCCTTATCGGAACATGTAGATTACATTCAGAATTTGCCTAAAAAAGTAACTCATGTGAGTTCGGTCATCACATTTACAATATATCCAGAGTTCGGACAAAATGTGCCCATTTCATAGGGTACATTTTGAATGTTGTTGTTTTCTCCAGTGTGTTCAGCACATTGTTCCGGATGTATCCAGACCTTATATTTGGATACATGAGAGTCACATGACAAGGTATATTGTCAATCCGATCAATCCTTGGCCTTCGGTTACATTGGACTTTTTCGGCGATACATATTTTGAATATATTCAGCATTTTACCCACTGGGAACATTGTGATCGGATTTCGCCGAACATTCAAAATGTGCCCGATTGTTTGCCCACTGGGTACATTGGAGTCACATGGCTGGGCACATTCAAAATGTACTCAGTATGTGCCCACTGGGCATATCCGGGGCACATAGCGGAGTATATTCAAAATGTACTCAGCATTTGATTGCTGGGCATATTGGAGTCACATGTTGACTGTGCTCTCAATGTTTTCACTATGTACCCAGTGGGTATTTGGGCCCTTGTCCCCAGTGACACCTCCGGGTCTCCCTCGCTAAACGCCGTTTGGAGGATTGATGTGTATAGGGAGTCAAGAGTCGTCTTGGGGTTAAACCGTGTCTTCCCTTCGGGAGCTGTACATTCCGGAAGCTTTACGATCATATCCAGTCTTTGTTCAGGGAGATAAGTATTGCTATCCAGAAACTTGATGGTTGCAACGGCATAGACAAACAATCCAGCCGCTCTGCTGCATAGTAGATCGATCTGCTCGCCACTAGGCCACCTCCATAGTTGATGCCGCTGCGCGAGTTCGGAAAGTTCGTGTTTCAGGAACAGCCGGATGTCGCCGTCGATCAGAGGGGGGTCGACATCGTGCAAAACAAAGACTGAGGCCAAGTCGACGAGTATCGGGAGGCGAAACCCAGCCCTGATCCGTGGCTCGGGTCTGCCGGTGATCAAAAACTTCACCTCCGGTATCCGTTCGACGAGCCGGCCCAACACGGAGAGGATCGCCGACGATGGTTCCTCATCCTTGCACTCATCGAGAGCATCGATTACGATCACCATTGATATATCCGTCGACTCGAGTGGCTCGATTACCAGCTTCTCCATCTGCCTGTACAACGACTCGTGTGTAATATCCGGATCCGATTGGAGGAGGGGGACGAGAACGGATCGAAATTTTGGGAACTTGTGTGCCAGCTGGAAGGCGAGGGTGGGAAAGATGAAGTGCAGGTCGCTGCGGTCCTCAAAGTCGCGGGAACAGAAGAAAGAGGCTCCGAGTTGCCCCAGCAAAGATACGCTCGCTGACCGTCTGGGCAATCGTGGACTTGCCGGTCCCGGCGAGCCCGTTCAGCCAGAAGATGGGAGACTGTTTGAAGTCCTTGGCCCATGCCTCGATCTCGTTCAGCACAGTCTCTCGTGTTCCCTTGAGACAGCTGCGGCGACTGCCGTGACGATACTCTGCTCCTTGTGCGCGGCGACAGTTGTTCAGCACCACTAGGTCCACTGCGCGGCATATAGGTAAGCAGGGCTCGAGGAGAAAGACCGAAGGACCGAACCGGTATCCTAAGTGCCACAATCGACGTCAGGTACACTCCTAACGGATGGATTATACGACTCACAATCAGCTTGCAGTTCTGGTCGTATATCGCTCGTTGCTGTGCCATCTGTCAAATTGTCCCGGTTTAGTTGCACCACAGTCGTATACGGTCTGTCCCTACAAACCTGATAGTCAAGGAGCGCGTCACGGATGTTTTCGGCAATTCCAGACACAGCCTCAATATCGTCTTGGGATTCCTTGTAGTCCTCGGTGTTGATGCGACTGTATAGCACGTTTCCAGTATCCCTGATCATCCTTAGAGCGCTAGTAAAGAGTAAGCACGATGATGGGTTGTAGTTCACCCCGAACACCCACTTGAACAACTTCGCCCGTTGTTTGTCCTCGTCTTCATCCCAAAGTCCATTGCCACTGTTGTCCTGTAGACACAGCCGATCCAACCGCGCAGTAGCGGAGTCTAGCTTGTTCTTCAACGGCGTGGATTTCTATCCAAGCGTCAGTGAATATCACAACAAGTTCACTGATCCCGCACCACCTCGTGGAGCCTCAAGAGGGTGTTGAAAGAAGACTTGGTGACAGGACCGATCGTCAATGTAAAGGATGAGGGGCAGGGTGGAAAACTCTCACAGTAAGGCCTGTGATTTGTTCGTAGATCGCTTGTTGTTGTGAAATCTGCCTGCGGTGTGAGTCGGATTCAACGCGACAAGTCAATCCTCGCTTACCTGATAGCGGGTGACGGCGTCTCGGAGTCGTTCGACGAGCTTCACCACTTCTCCGGAATCCCTCCCCTTATCTACGAACCGAGCTACCTTGCATTTTTCCAGCAACGCTCGGGATCGCTTCTCAATCTCTTCCAACACGCTTCGAAGGCCGTTGACAGGTGGGGCGGGGCGAGCAATCGACGAGCGTACCTGGTCAATTCTTTGCGCCGTCCCGCCTCCCCAGGATCCCCGTCAATAGTTGTCGTGGTGACGCATTGTTTGAACCTGTTCAACTGGAGTTCGAGGTCTCCTGTCTTCTCCTTGAGGTCTTCGGATTGCTGCGAGCGTCCGTGTCAGTTGTGTGCGACGGCTGCAAACTCGACCAATACCTCATAATGCTTGATGAGCGCGCTCACTCCACCGAGGGCAGACTTGAGGGGAGGGAACCAATCGGAAGACTCTTTTGCAACGTCGAGGAGGATCTTCGCGGCATCGACAACTCTCTGCCTCTTTGCTATGAGAATCGAACGGTCAAAGAGTTTGCTCAATGGAAGGCGTTGAACAAGCTCACATGGATTCGCATCAGCGTTGCTTCCAGAGGCCCGGGGGTTTGTCAAACGTCGTTTTTTAAACATGGTTTCGTCTGGAATAGTTTTTGGATGCGAGTGCTTGAGATGGGCAGATGGTGTCCGCGATATGAAGGCCACAAAGCCAGACGCGGCTGCGACAGCTTGGCAGGGATACTGGGTGGCGGTGCTGAACGTATTGAATGGCGAAGCGCCGAGACACTCCTGGGTTGAAGGCGGTCACCGTCCAACTCACTTGCCCCTCGACATGCCATTCCTATACACAAACGCCTCCCCACACCTCACAAAACTATGACCTTCTGCAGAGAGAACTGATCCGACGCCGGAAGCTGGGACCGTCATTTGTAGGTCCTACCCAGTACGCTGGCGGGCTAGAGAAGCGCGGACTTCGTCGACCTCATTACTAGTACATAGACTCGTGACGGACTGGTCACGAGTCTAACTAGTACATCTATACAGTGGGGACCGGCAACCCTCCGCCAAATTTGCTTCCGGCATGACACAGTTCCCACGGGGTCCGTCGCAGGGAAGACTCGCAACTTAATAATACCCACAGAATCCACGCCCCACCCAGAGTACATGCAT
>Ga0307515_10026036_pt1 | contig 10090 bp, 6 predicted proteins | sample 17_EM_MG_FD_194513 | JGI IMG/M metagenome (GOLD analysis project Ga0307515, IMG submission 194513) | Populus trichocarpa ectomycorrhiza microbial communities from riparian zone in the Pacific Northwest, United States - 17_EM | ecosystem: Host-associated > Plants > Roots > Unclassified | place...
ATCGATAGAGAACTCCACTCTGTCCCCGAAGATCTACGAAACATCCTGGAGACCTGTTTAGCGGAAGACGCTCGGCCCGAAAGCCTCCAGCGTTACTTGCCCGACGTGCGCAAGGTCATCACAAACTTACTACAGGGCCTGCGTGGCAAGCAGACGGCATATCGGAAGATCGTTTCTGAACAAAAACACCGGTCGAACGCCAGCAGCCACTCTCGTCAGGAGAGTCGGTCGTCGGCCCGCTCCTCCCGCCGTGATACGACAAGTTCACAGAAGAGCATCCATCGGAACAACCTGGGTGTTGGCCGTGTGTCCGGTTCTTCTCTCGGGAGGACCGTCACTTCAAGACGAAACCATTCCATACACGGTATCGATTCTCCGCCACGTCCACCTCTGGTCGAGGAATCTGATGACGGTGGTTTCGTCGGTGGTTTCGTGGCGCCCCCCCAGCCTCCCAGCATCGGGGATATCGGTCTTGGATCCCCTTCTGCTACTCCTCCATCACGACACGTTTCAGCGAATGGCCACCCCTCCCACGACGACGATGCGCGATCGACGAGCTCAGGGATTTCGACTAACCGTTCAATCTCCTCCCCGTTCATCCCCCCTGCCCAAGCACCCCAACAACCTCTCATGGTTCCAGCGACTGTGAAACGTTATTCTCTTGTGGACAAGCCAATGGTCGTTCCTTCGGTCATTATCGATGATATTCCGGGATCTCCAGATCGAGATGGTCCCACTTCTCCAGAATTACCGATCCAACACCCTCCCTTCGAACCTCCAAGTCACGAGCCACCACCCGCTCCCGCTATTGCCAATTCCCTTGCCGCACTCAAACAAAGTGATGCCCTCGAACGACGAGCGTCGAAACGATTCTCGACGTACAACATCACGAAGATGACGGGAAGTAGGGGAGGTGGCGCAGGGAACAGGAAATCCATGATTGCTTCTTCTTCAACGTTGACGCCGGGGGAATTGGCTGTATTGACTGAGGCTGAGGAAGGTCCGGGTCCGGCCACCCCAAGAAAACGGGAGCGATCCACCCGAAGGGCTCGCCAACCCCCTATCCAGGAACTGGATGAAAAAGTTCCACTTCCGCTACCACCCATCCCCACGACTGAGTCCACGAAAGAAGAGAGCGTCACGAGCGATACGCAGTCTGAGACACAAACCAATATTCCATCTAAACCGCCACTACCCACACCAAATCAACCGTTCACCGTGTTCATGCAGGTCGGAAGGGATGTGAAGAAGGCGATGGTCGAACCTGGGCTAACGATGGGGATGTTGCGGGTCTTGTTCATGGACAAGTTTTCGTACAGTCCTGGGATGGATACCTTCCCTGCAATTTACATTCGTGATGGGTCAAGTGGGATACAATACGAGTTGGAGGACATGGACGAGATTAAGGAGAGGTGTCTTTTGTCCCTCAACATCGAACGTGAGTTCAGGATATTAACCCCGCAACCCGCTTATGATAACATTCTCCGTGGATAGCTCTGGACCAGATCAAACAACACATCGATACGCAGATATCCGGCCTCTCAAATGACATCAAGGACTTACGGGCCATCGTCGCGAATAGCCAACGAGCATCAAACCCTCCGATCATCGTCGGTCGGCCGTTTGTCGAGGAACCATCACCCAACGCAGCTCGACCAACAGATAAACAGTTCCAGAGGGCAGCGGGTCGATTGTCCAAGATCTACACCGATGGTCCCACCGTCTCTCCCAAGACAAACGGCTTGCCAGAACCTTCCGTTACTCCAGTGCTTACGCATATGACTGGAGCGTCTATGGCCTCCTTTGCTGGTAGCGAAGTGACGACACGGATCGTAGGAGATCTGAGGACGCAGTTCGATGAGGTGCAGAATCTTCGTCGGGATCTCGGAGTCATGCGACAACTATACAGCGAGTTCATGAAGTCGACCAAGGACACCCTGGGTTCACTACGTAACCAGACGCAAACCGTTCGACAGCTTGCCTCTGCGAAGGTTTCTGGAGCACGGTCGTACATCGAGGACGGCAAGGCGAAGCTAGACACCAGGAGCCAGAACGTGCTGACGAAGATGGAGGAACTCCAGGATACTGTCGAGAGCGTCAAAGACGATGTGCTTAAGCGTCACGTTTCTCCGAAGCCACAGGTCCTAAAAGCCATCAAGGGGGACATCGAGTCTCTGGCAAATGAGCTAACCAGTCTTAAAGATCACATCACGACCGTCAAGCCGATGTGGAAGAAGACGTGGGAGGAGGAACTCCAACTGATCGTGGAGGAACAGCAATTCTTGTCGCATCAAGAAGAGTTCTTGATGGATCTTCAAGAAGACCATAAAGCTGTGCTACAGATCTACGGGCACGTCGAGAAAGTTATCTCTCTACGAGGTAGTGGGGCTGGGAAGGCAGCGGGACGATCAAGACAGCTAGTGAGACAGGCGGCTGGGGAGGCAGACTCCGGGTCGTTGACCAATGTTATGGCGGAGATCAGGGGGAACTCGGTCGATCAGGAGAAAAGGTTAAAGGCGATCGCAGCGAACGAGAAGAGCAGGGAGAAGGAGAAGGCGAGTCAGTCTGATGAGTTCCAGGCTGAGTTAACTGGGTTCGTTGGCGGGAAGAGGTTAAAGATGACCGGAGGAGCTGAGGAGGCGGATCGGGTGAGGCAGAAGAGGAACGACCAAACTCTGAAGGCCATGTTCACGGGCGGTTCCCCTTCCCCCACGCATTAGCGTGCCTCCCTCCTCGAGATCTATTATGGGCCGACACTATAGATGGGGCGGTTTTCGCGTTTTCTTCGCTGGATACGAGGACTATCGGTGTCTTTCCGGTTTTCTGTATATCATACTTGCATTTCTTTCTTCGCTCTCTCCCTCCGTTCTATTCTTTTTCTCATCATTACACATCGTTTTCAATTCACAATCCCATCATAGTATGCTCCATCTTCCACGAGCGTTTCCGATTACTGTAGTGTACACCTGATTGTAACCCGATTTCTTCGCGACATGCGACACACGTACGGCACCCACCATCCTATCTTAGATAAGGTGACGGTATTGATAATATTCGGCGATGTTGAACTGCGACTTCCTAAGCCCTGCCCTGACCGCTGTGAATATCCCAACTACAGGAAGGCGATTGACTCCTTTGCCCAGTGTTCATGCCCGTTTGATCCCCCAATATGAACAAGCCATCGGCCATCGGCCACGGTCAAATCGAGGGCTGTCAACGCGTTGCGGGAGTGCTTTGAATCGCGGAAACAAACACCCCGCTTCAGGCCGGCGGCGTATGGCATATATGGGTTTCGCGGCGAAGAACGTTTGGGGTACAGCGCCGCACGCTTGCGATTCCTGTCGTGGACGACGCGTCAGAGTTTACACCGAGGTCTGGAGTCTACGAAAGAACGTGTGTTCGTTACGGCTACAACCAGAGTATTTGACTTTGCGTACCAAGATGTGGAGAGCGGATCGTGTAGCTGATAACAATTGGTTGTCCGGAGAATAACTGAAGGTTCTGCAGCGCAGAGTCTGCTGGGATCGTTGCGAGGGTTATCGTCGCGTCCATGAAGGTCAGAGACAAGAACAAGTCATGTCTGACTAAGGCGGATTATCGGTCACCAAGTGTTCAGAGGGGACGAGCTGCCGCTTTCGGCTCACCCCTCAAGGCTCCAATTTGGGACGAGACATAGGCGCGAAAACGAAGGACTTCAACCTGGGATAGGAGTTCGGGCACAGGGGTCCTGGGGATAAGCGAAAGATCATGGTGCAGCGTTGATCCACGATTGGCCTGCGCCCCTCGCTCATCATAGTAAGTATATCGAGGCGTCGACCGCCCTCATTGGCCGGAGCCTCTAGGGGTGAAGGCAGTTTGCCCCTGAGTGATACGAGCTGGGGGCGCAGGTCCTGGGCACAATGCAACGCCTGGCAAGCTCAGATTCTGAGCATAGCGAGCGTTGCCCGCGGAAAGCTCGGATTAGGATTTAAAATCAAAAGCTTACATCAGGCATTGTCCAGCATTGCTTAGTAGATTCGTGAGTGACTAGCACATTGCCCGGCAATTCGCGAATGGCCAGCCCATGTTGTATATAAGCGCAGACACTGGAGCTGCGCATCCCCACACATCCCCAGTGTTTTGATCATCTCGCCCGACATCTTGCCTGACCACCTCAACTTTCCACGTAAGTCCCTCACTTTGGTGGTGCACACATTCTAACCATATCTTCAGATTTTTACGTTGCTATGGCCAATCTCATACGGTCTGCCAAGTCGGGCAGCGACTGGACTGGCGACGATCTCATGGCGTACAACATCACTATATTGTCCCTCACGTCGGACAAGTTCTTCCCTACCCCAGACCCATCGCTCGACCACATCGATCCTGCGATTCTCAACTCTTCTCTTCATGATAAAAATCCCACCCTTCCCAAGGCCGCCGTCCAATACCTCAACTACCTTGATCTCGCCGCCAGACCCACCCAGGATTGTTTCACCACCAACTTCACCGCAGAGACACTGAAGCTCCTCGGCTTCAACGAGCATCCCGCTCTTGTTGCTCCCCACTTCACTATCCCTCTCGCCATTTGTGGTGAAGCCGACCATGATGCTCAGGTGGACGTGTGCCTTTTCCATAGAAAAACCCTCGTCCCTCTGGTACTCGTCAAAGTCAGAACCCTCACCAACGGAGCTAATGCAGAGGCTCAAGTTGTCGCAGATGCTGTAGCGGCCTTCCAATCCAACAACAAACACCGTAGAGATTGCGGTCTTGATTACCTCGACGCCATGACCATCCCTTGCATTATAATGACCGGCACTTGCCCTACGTTCTATCTTGTCCCAATCACCACAGAGCTGAATGATGCTGTCATTACTGGCAAGTATCCCGCTACTCAAACTCAGGTCTTGCGGTGTGTGACCACAGCAACGCACATCCCGCACACCAGTGCTGGGATGGAGGATCCGGAATACAGAAAGCTTGCTCTGAAGCGCCTCCTCGCCTTCAAGACACTTGCGAAAAACCACTGGGCTCGCACTTGAAGGGGTTTAGGTGATATTATTTCACTATTCTTAAACAAGCTATGTAGTAGTCTAGGTGCCGAGGTATCCTGTACCGTCTGGGTAAAAAATAAATGCACGAAAATGTGCGCTCGATTGTGTATTTTACAAGCAGATTCAGTGCCTGAGTCCACGACGTGTGTGCTCATGCGCGTGCAAAAATCGAATTTGCGTACGACCTCTACACACCGTACCATCTCCAAGAAAAATGTGCACCTACGAACACGATTGCACGGGGCTGGTTGAGGTCACATGCATCAGAGGCTTCGGAGGGGGATGTGCTAATGTGTGGGGAAAGGAGAACCACCCGCGAACATGGCCTTCGGCGTTTGATCGTTCCTCTCCCTCAAACACGCACGAGGGAACCCGATCTCTCATCTCTCCCAGGAAAAATACACCTAAGCCCATGGACAAATGCAGAGTAAGTATTGCGTTCGCAAGTCATGAGATGGCATTGCAGGAATTAAATACCGCCAGGCTTGATCCCCAATCCAAGTTTTGACGATTGGTTAATGTCTTTTGGCATGGAACACAGAGCACGTCTGTCGATTCCCTCCGGCAGGGTTGAACGAACTAGATCCGCCCACGCTGATGCAGATGTCCGACCCCAGACACAAGGGATGGTATCTGGGAACGTGTTTGCCTCACAGTAGCTCAGGCGAACCTTCCCCTCTTCCATTATTCGACGTTCATCTCCTATCGACCCTCCTCCATCATTGGAAGGGCCGCTATCTCCATCGTGGTCGGCTTCCTACACGTCTGTTGCCGCGCTCTCCGCTACTTCAATGGTGTTCCCAGTCATCCAAATTTTCTTCGGCACAGGAACCCTCCTTCGATGGTACAAGCGGATCAAAAAATCTCCTCGGAAGAACGCAAGCGCATATCCGTCCAGCCAGCTGCCACGCTCCATAACCACCCGGGTGATTTCGATACTAGCCAGGAGGCTCGATGCCACTCGGTTCGCCCGAGTCCAACAAGGCCTTGGTCTCAAGCTTGGCCATGATCTCCGCTTCCCATCCCTACGAAGATTTCCAAGAGTCCGTCGTCAAAATCGCTAACTTGGTCCTCGAAACCGGACCACCGAGTACCTGGGCTGGGGATTGTGTGGACTGGCCCCAGTTTGCAGTAGGCGAGGGGTGGCTACCTGGGATGGGTGTTAATCAGGGCGAGAAACACGAGATCGCTTACGATATCGCCTTACCTTAACCCCCATATCATGGCAGTGATGATTTTTTTGTCCAAAGCTGCCGCATTCTCATCCCGTATCGCCGTTGTAGCGTCAAGGCTGGACTGTGATCTGGGAGGAGCCTAGAGGAGCTTTTGGGTCACATCGATGGGAACGACATTTTCGTTGCTTGGCCCGCATGCGAGTGTAGACATGGCTGAGGGTGGGATATTAAAATGGATTTGCGTCAAGACGTCCACCAAACGTACCAGTTCGTGCTGAGGAATCTTTCCACGGCGCCCAACCGCGTTGGGTTACCCACCGGTTACCAGCTTCGATGGTCGAAGCTAACCCCATTGTCTGTCCTCTTTCCGTAGGTCCAAATACCTTGGGGGGGGGGGGGGTACTCGGTTCGGACAGCGGTCATATTGGGTGGGTATCAACCTGAGGAGGTGCAATTAACCGGCTCGCATGCCAACCGCCAACAAAGGACCGTTGATCGTGGGGTGTGAACTTGACGCGAAAGTTGGCTGCGGAGACCAAACGATCGCTGAATGTACCCCATATCATCGAAAAATTCGTTGCCCAACCTCGAAACTCGTGCATGTGGGTTGCGGCTGAAGTGTATAGGGTAATGGGGAGGCAAATTGGGTTGCTTTTAGTGGCTCGAGAAGGACGTGGACAACATCGATGACCTATCCTAGGTTCATTGAGTTGAACCGCGGAGTTACGAGAAGACAGGGGGCCCAGTGTTATCCCACCCTCCTCGGACATGACTCCTAGGTGCAGACTACATGTTTAGACTCATGTCCGAAGTCAAGATGACGACCGTGGTCCTTCAAACCGATTAGTCGTGAGTAGACTGAAGAACAGGGGCTATACCTTACCTGCTACCATTGGGCGCGACAAAAGCAGGAGACACGGCGGCAGAACGTAACGTGCGTTCGGTGGAGCCAAGAGCAACAGCAGCCCACTCTCTAAAAATGCTTCAATCCATTCATGCACGTAATCCACCTCATGATTAACCAGTCCTGTGGAGGAGTGTCGCCAGCGTTGATGATGGTTCAGAACCAACCAAAGTTTCCCGTTCCGATTTTCGCTGTGAATGACGCATCAAATTTCACACCGAGGTTTGGAGTATACGAAAGAGGTTAGAACAGGGGCTATGTCTTACCCGCCGTTGGCCACGACGGAAGCAGGAGAAACTGCGACAGAACGTAACTTGCATTCAATAGAGCCAAGAGCAACGGCAGCCCACTCTCCAAAAACTTTTCAACCCGCTCATGTACGCAATCTGCCTTGCAACTAGTGGGAAGAGCCAAGAGGAGATTTTGCGTCACGCCGACAAAAATCACGCTCCCCCCGCTCAGCCCGCGTGCGAATGTAGACATGGCTGGGGGTTGGATGTTAAAACGGATTCACGTGGCGATGTCCAACATACCAGTGTTTCCACGCCGGAATCTCTCCAAACACAGTCACTGGTTACCCACAGGTCACCAATTGCAGTCGAAACTAGTTCCATTGCCTCTCCTTTTTCTGTGGAGTCCAGATATCCTGAGGGCACTCAGATGACGGTTCGGATCCAACTAAAGTTCCAGTTGCGATTTTCACCGTGGACGACGCGTCAAAGTTCACACCGGGGTCTGGAGTCTACAAAAGATCGTATGTTAGTTTACGATTACAACCAGAGCATTTGGCTTCATGTACCGAGACGTGGAGAGCAGATCGCATAGCCAATAGCACCTGGTCGCCGGGGGGGAGGACAAGTCACGTCTGACTAAGGCGGGTTGTCGGTCACCGCGGTGCTCAGAGGGGGCGAGCTGCCGCTTTCAGCTCACCCCTCAACGCTCCAATATAAACACAGACGCTTCTTCCAGCGGGGCTGCCCATTCCCACCCACCCCCACTGTTTCTGACGATAGATTGTCTCGCCTGACATCTTGCCCAGCCGCCTCGATCGCCCACGTAGGTCCCTCGGTGGCTTTGGCGGTGCACGCACTCTAATCACATATTCAGATCTCAACGCTGCCATGGCTAATCTGGTTCGGTCTGCCAAGTCGAGCAGTGACTGGACTGACGATGAACTCGAGGCTTACAACATCACCGTCTTGTCACTTCCACCGGACGAGTTCTTCCCTAACCCAGACCCGTCGCTCGACCACATCGATCCTGCAATTCTCAACTCTCCCCCTGGCGACACTAACCCCGCCCTTTCCCCTGCCGCCTTCCGGTATCTCAGCTACCTTGATTGCACCATCAGATACACCGAAGACTCCCTCGCAGAAACCTTCACTGCTGAAATGCTGAACCTTCTTGGCTTCGAAGGGTATCCCGCAATTGTGCATCGCCATCGCGCCTTCCCTCTCACCATTTGTGGTGAAGCCAATCACGTTACTCATGTGGACGTGTGCCTTGTCCATATTCTGTCCTTGATTCTCATCGAGGGCAAAACCCTCGCCAGTGGGGCTGATGCAAAGGCCCAGGTTGTCGCAGATGCTATAGCAGTTTTCCAATTCAACAATCGAATGCGCATAAATCGTGGCCTCAATCCCCTGGATTCTATGACGATCCCTTGCTTCTTAATGACCAAAACTCGCCCTACCTTCTATCTCGTACCGGTCACCACAGCACTGAACAATGCTGTCATCACCGGCCAGTATCCTGCTACTCAAACTCGGGTATTACAGTGTGTGACTGAACCACACGTACTACATACCGCCAACGGGATGGAGGATGTGGAATACAGAAAGCTCGCTCTGAAGCGTTTTCTTGCTTTCAAGACGCTCGCGAAAAGCTATTGGGTGCACTTTTTGGAGGGAGTTTAGGTGATGTTTTTTTCACGCGGTCCCCGAATGAGTTAAGTAGTTGATTGTGATTTGTAATATCTACGTGCACATAGAATGCAGCTCCGACTCGTTTACTTCAATCAGGTTGAGAGTTATCGTAGCGGCACAGTGCACCAGTCCCCGACTCCCATATTTAAGATTGGTTGTAGGTGTAAAGAAGAAAAGATATTGTGGCCAAAAAGCGGCATAATCTGGGACTGAAACCCAGCGATCAAATCTGCGTCGGTCGATCCGGAGGGTAGTCAGGCTCTTCACGTTGGAGAACAAGTTTTAAGAAAATCTAAATAGACGCAAAGCAGTGAAATGCAACACAAAAAGTATCCCGTGTTTAAAATTGCGTCGCCCGGTAAGCAGGTGAGAACCCGTAGCAACTGAACGCGAGCCAGCCGTTGTGCTGCCCGGAGGGTGTGCATGGGTGTCGACCGACATATCGCTCTATACTATGACGGTCGAAATGGACTAAAAATAAATTGCATCGCAAGTACCTAGGTTGCACGCACACACCCCACATTGCACGTTGCATCGCACGAACTTGTCAGCGACGTCGCGCACGTCTTAGGTTTATCGTACACATCTCAGGTTTGTCACACATATCCCCAGGTTCATCGCAATCACTGAAGGGTATCTTTGTACATTGGTGAGATCAGCAAATGTCATAGTTACTTATCCACTTATTCTACACTAATTTTTCCCGGGTTACTTATCCATGCCTTTTATTATACAACAAGGGCTTTCTTATCTTCGGGGGAAGAACACGCCGAGACCTGAAGCCGAGGGACGACCTTGAGCGCTCTTGTGTGTCAAGAGCACGGAGGCAGGGCCTTCCGTGATGATGCCTCCGGCAGTATAGATGCCACACTGGGTGGTAATCAAACAAGCAGTGAGGACGTTATCTCCAGTACACATCTTAGACAGTGACACCTGTGTGGTGGCGAGTGGTGACGGCCTCGCGGACACCAACACGAAGGGGATTTTCGATGCCAGTGATGGCCACCAGGGTCATGTCACGGCAGGGGTCCTCATAGGAAGTCCTGTCGGTGG
>Ga0307515_10026038_pt1 | contig 10090 bp, 10 predicted proteins | sample 17_EM_MG_FD_194513 | JGI IMG/M metagenome (GOLD analysis project Ga0307515, IMG submission 194513) | Populus trichocarpa ectomycorrhiza microbial communities from riparian zone in the Pacific Northwest, United States - 17_EM | ecosystem: Host-associated > Plants > Roots > Unclassified | place...
CCGTCGGATCGTCACTAGGCGGAACCGTCATCCCGATTGCGGCCAGCAACTTGGTCGAACTCATTGGGTATGTGAATTTAGCGTGCGTGCGATGAGTATGGCTAACGGGTCTCTTCAGGTTCAAATGGACAATGCGAGTTATTGCCCTGATCGAACTCTTCATGCTCGCGATCGCGAACTTGGTAAGGACTTGTTTCGTGCTCAGTTGACATTTGCTTAACAACCCCACCCCCAGGTTCTCAGGCGAAGGCTTGATCCTCCTAAACAGACTGGCCCCTTCTTTGCTTGGCACGATTTCAGAAAACCTGCATTCAACGTGTACACCTTTGCTGGAATTCTCAATTTCCTGGGCCTCTATACACGTATGTTCCGCCACCCTTCCCCTGCCACGATCTCGCGACTGACGTGAACTTTTCAAAGTCCTAACCTACATCGATCTGAGCGCGACCAGGGTTGGGATCTCTCCCGAATTCTCTTTCTACTTGACCTCCATCGCGAACGCCGGGTCAGGCTTAGGGCGGATCTCCTCTGGAATTCTCGCTGACAGGCTCGGGGCGTTAACCGTGACTGCCCCACTGACCTTCCTATGTGCAATCATGACGTATATTTGGCCATTTGCCACGACGAAAGAATCCCTCATTGTCATTGCGATCATCTATGGATTCTGTTCTGGTGCATACGTTTCGTTGCTTCCGGTGCCCGTCGTGATGATGGGTGATATGCACGATGCCGGGAGGAGGACGGGAACCGGTATGACGGTCGTTGCACTCGGAGCGCTCGCCGGGCCTCCAATATCTGGCGCTATTGCTCAAGCTACGGGCGGTTTCAAGGCTGTCGGGTACTATGCAGGTACCGTCCCAGGATCTCCCCCCACTCCTGACGTCTTACTAATGTGCTCTCTCCCACTTTTTCTCCCCCCAGGATCGTGCATCCTTGGAGCTGTCATTTTCCTATACCTCACGAAATACCTGATGATCGGCAGCTTACGCGGAAAATTCTAACGCCATAACTGAAGGGATGACGGATTCCCTTCGCGTCCCCGACCTACGGAAACACCGATATTTTTCGGAACTCGCACCACCGATTTGGTGGCACCTATCCACGCTCCTTCGCGCAAGTTGGCGCCCCGCACAAAACAACCCATATTCCCGATGTTGTGTCATTTAAGATACCCCATCCGACGACGACTTGATCACGAAACCGTCCACTACCCCAGTCCTCATAGAACGTATTTCTACATACGACCCATCGCCAAAACCTTCACGTCTCATGATGCGCATTGGCAATCCACCCTGTGTTGTAATGCATAGCATAAAATGTTGTCATCTTGTTTTTTTTTTGCTTTCTAGTCCGTAATCGTGTAGTCCAGGCTCCACGTCATCGGGTTGTGCTGCTGGCGACTAGCTCAAATCTGTATTTGTGGCTCGTCACGTTTTACATTTTTGTAAGTCATCATAGTATACACCAAAACCTTTGAAAATGAGAGGGGAATCTATTCTCCGGTGTTCCCATACCTGTTTCAGTCCAGGACATCCATCGACCCGTAGAGGATCCGAACCCCTGAGGACTTCACTCCCCCGTATAGGTGGGGTTAAACTGGGGCAGACCACAGTCGCTTGCAATCCAATTGACCGTTTTCGAAATCGTAGTAGCGGTTTGTTTATCCCCCCGTTCGTCCATGAGTTGGAGGGAGATTTGGAAGCAAACCGTGTTTTCGGTACCGTGGACGGGTCCACAGTATGGCGGGTACCCTCAAAAGACTTGAGTTTATTGAATTTCTCGGGAGGAATTGATGGGGTCAGGTGTGATACAGAGGTCTCACAGTGTTATTGCCCAGGCTGGTCGTTGACGGATTCGCGATGAACCGGCTGACAGCGCGGTGGTACTTCCATACGCGGTCTCTATGCCATTCTGCGAGTCGATACCTACAACGGAAACCCACCGCGGCGAAGAGCCCCAGTTGGACATCAATTCAGTAAGGTCGACGAAATATTTGTTTCTGTCGTCCTAATGCTCCTCTGACTGTTCCATATTTCCTGTTTTTCTCTCGACGGGACCCTACGCAGCCCGGGAGTTTAAATAACAGACTTCGAGATGTCACGAACCTTTTCCCCATTATAACGCGATGCAACCATCGGTTGTCGAGATATTTTCATCCACGGAAGGCTATACATTTGTTTCCGTTGTCCCACCTTCCCTGTGCCGATGCTCCTCCGGCTGTTCCATATTTCCCGTCCTCTCCCTCGACGGGACACTGGGCAGAAGATTATCTATATACACTCGGGAGTTTGACGGACTTCGGAATGTCAAGAACCTATAAAACTCGGTTATCACCATAGATAATTCGATGCGAAGGCATGCGTTGAACCACGCAGGCCGCGTTTATCGCCTCTCGCTTCAGTTCCTTCAAGCCCAGACTTCTCCCATCGTCCACGTGCGTCTTTTATTCAGTGACCACAACGTGAGGCCGGACGGGTGCCGCGACCTACGACGGTCATCAATTATCATCTCCAATGTAGAGGCGGCTACGGATAACGAGAAAACCTCTTTCCGGGATTTGCTGATGTTCTACCCAAACGAAATCTCCTCAGCCGAGCTATCTCGTGTTCATGAGGCCTTGAAACCCGGGGGCCGGGTGCTTAAGCCAGGCTCATTCAGCCTTATAAGGCCTAAGGTTTTATTGGAGCCTTCTCGTCAACCGCCTTCGCCACCTGCAACACAATGTTCTCCTTTTCCCTCCGTGCTTCCCTCACCACCCTCGTCGCCTCTGCAGTTGTTGTCTCTGCTGCCCCCAGCTTGTCCGTCAAGACCTCAATCCCCAGTGTCAATGTCGATGGACCGGAGAACTTGAAGGTCACAACAACCATTACCAACACCGGTGACAAGTCCCTCACACTCCTCAATGACCCCCGTGGAGTCTTGAACTCCTTCCCCGAGGACGCCTTCATCGTCACTAATCCCGCTGGCTCTCGCGCATTGTTTAGCGGTGCCATGGTAAATCATGCGTGTTGCGTGGCGAACATCTGTACTCATGCTTTTTGTTTCCGCTTTTAGGTCAACCACAGCCCCACATACGCCGCTGGCCTTGACAACCCCAGCGTTTTCACCGTTCTCGTTCCTGGTGCTATCATCAATGTCACTCATGATCGTAAGTAGGGTCATATCAGTCAATTTTGACTTGGCCATCATCTCATGGAGTGATCATCCCAGTCTCCGCCGCATACAATTTCATTCGATCTGGTGCCGGAATCTACTCCATCGAGCCGTCGACGCTCTTCAACTACGTCGATGATTTTGATGGCACCCCCAAAGACGTCAACGCCACTGTTGAGGATATTGCTGAGGTCGGGCTCTCTGGTAACCTTGCTGCCCCTCGTGTCCTCAATAAGCGGGATGTTCTCGCCCGGGGCTGCAACCAGTGCCAGAGAATTTTTATCGGGATCGCCATCGCCGATGCCATGAGATATATCGTGGCTGCCCATATTTTCCTTAGCGGTATCAACGAGAACAATATCCCATCCCATTTTACTACCTTTTTCGGTCCATACTCCCCCACCCGCAGGAGTCAGGTCCAACAACTCTTCCTGGCTATTGGCAGGGCGATCAGGATCCCACTCAACTATGACTGCACATGCAATGATCCTGAACAATTCACCTACTCGGGTATGTCTTTCAATCGTGGGATTACTGTTATTTGGTCAGTGACAGATCTCTTGATCAGATATTCAAGACAATTGGATCTACCTCTGCGATAAATTCTGGAATGCCACTCGCACTGGTGCCGATTCCCAGGCAGGAGCTCTTATTCATGCGGCTGCCCACTTCCTCCCAGGATTCTTGGACTACGGTCGTCTCCCGTTTGGTTGTGAAATACTGGCTGCCCTACATCCAGAACTGACCATCGTGAATCCTGACAGTTATAAGTACTTTGCTGAGGGTGTGTCAGTAGAATTATCTCAGAGATTAATAGACGCGTTGAATAGGGTGAATGAGGAACTGTAGGGTTTATGAGAACATGTGTAGACAGTGTGCCTTTGTAAGGATCCTCCAAGTCCATATGGGAGCTGACTTATGATTAGACTTGTATCTCGTCTATCTAGATGAAAACCTGCACGTTCGCTACACCGGCTCACAGCGAATTGGCAATCCACCCCGCGTTGTTGTAATGCATAGCATAAAATGTTGTCATCTTGGTTTTTTTTGCTTTCTGGTTCATAATCGTGTAGTCCAGTATAAGCTTTCTTCAAACGGGCTCCACATCATCGTAACGGCGCAAGGGCGCCAGTCCCCGACCCCCCATTGCTGAATAAATTTCACGACTCAATGAACGCTGATCATGATCATAAAATATGTACAGCCGCTCGCGATTCTATGGGATGAGTCTGGTCTTGAAGGGACCGAAGCGAGAGGCGGTAAACGCGGCGGACGGTGTGTAAGACAACCAATGGTTGCATGCCTTCGCATCGCACTATCTATGATGATAACCGAGATTAATATGGGGACATCTCGAAGCCTGTCAAACTTCCGAGCTGTATCTACAAAATGATCTTCTGCTCAGGGTTCCATCGAGGGAAAGAACGATTTTGTAGGCATCGACTCGCGGAACGGTATTGAAACCACATATGAAAGTACCACCGCGTCTTCAGCCGTCCATCGCGAACGCGTCAACGAATACCAGCCAGTCTGGCAGATGACTCCACACGCTCCTTCGCAATGAATGCACTCCTCCTGAGAATAAACTCCCTCCGACTCGTGGATGAACGGGGGGGATATACAAACTACTACTTACTGAGCGCTGAGCCTTTGAACCGGATGATCCAGCCGGCGCGATCGGCACGGCACACATCGTCAAGCGTGAGGTCGATACGTTTCATCCCGGACCTCCTGTCGGAGTCGGGGATCGTACACCAAAACCAGAGGGGAATTTCTTCTCCGGTGTTCCCATACGTGTTTCAGTCCAGGACATCCATCGACCCGTAGAGGATCCGAACCCCTGAGGACTTCACTCCCCCGTATCATTGGCGTGATGGGAAGGAACGAGATTTCCTACGACTACGACACCCCGGGATCGCGGAGGAATATTTACCCCCAGCCCCTACTAATTATGTATTACCACGACTCTCCATCCGACCGTTTCGCTGATGCCCGCCATCTTCCCAATACAGTGCACACCATGCAGAAGGGTGGAACCACAGGACCCCGGAATTGCAACGCGAGATGGTAAGCGGTTACCGTTGGCAACTGCAAGGTTGAAAAAAAAGCCGCATGCGTTTAAGAGGATCAAGGATCGGCTCAAGGAATCTTTCAGTGGCCCCACGCATCCCCTGTGCCCTCTTCTACTGTCTGCCCCCCATTTCGCTCCTCGCTCTTCCACAACGACGATGTTGTTCTCTAGGAACCCCTTCGCAGCACTTCTCGCCGTCACGGCAATCGCTGTCAAAGGATCCTTCTCCGCACCACGTTGGCGCGATGTCAACTGTTGTTATGGGTCTTCCGTTCTTAGTCCTTATTTTTACTATTATCCTACCGATCTCGACAATACGAGGTGCACCGAGCCCGGACTACGTATCAACTTTTGGTGAGTCAAATTTTCTCTTCTCTTCTCGTTTTTTTGTTCTTTTACGGAAGTTTCTCACGTTGCGGCTGCGTTATAGGGATCCCGGCTGCAAAAGTCTTCCGGAGTATCTTTCTGTCCCTTCGGAGTCCGATGTGACCGACATTTGCTCCAACGGCTTTGGCGGCACTATTTCCTCGTCCTGCTTCCCGGACCGAACCTTTGGTTTCATTGACTTCTGCCCCGATTACGAGCTCGAGGACCCGGGGGAATGTAAACGTTTCAATGTGACCGCCGAAGATTCTCCTTGCATGGAGATTAGTGAAGCGGATAACGATGGATTCTACTCTCTCAGGTATACTCCCGGGACGGTGTGTGCCGGCTTCGAGTGAGTCAAACTTCCTCTTCTTGTTTTTTGTTTTGTTTTACGGAGGTTTTTTTATGTATTCTCTCTCGTTGCGGCTGTGTGATAGGCATCAAGATTGCAGTTATTCGGGCAACCCTGCAATCCCCCTGGAGCCCCGGGTTGGCAACCTTACCAATATCGGCCTTGGTGGCAAAATTTCCGCATACCGCTGCAACCAATCCTAAGAGTAGGCTATGTCTCCTTCAGGCACGAGTGGTCTTACTCATTGACTTGCAGTAGCGGGTTGGATGCTCATCCACAGAAGTACTTGTTTGTGGCACAAACCCGGGAGTCGCGCCGAACTGACCGTAGGATAGTACCCACAAACCCGAAGCCCAAAGGCTCTTAAACTGTTCACCCCTTTCAATTACCAATTAGCTAAACCGTATATAAGACCCTGTACTAGATAGAGAGAAACAGGACACTTTACAACGGTTCTCTTTCCGTGTATTTACCTCTACCCAACCGACACTCTTGCGACTTTCGGAGTGACCCGAGTCGTAGCGAGCGTCCCGCGGTCGAGGCTTCACATTGTTCGTATTGTTAAATAAGCACATGCGTTGCGCCTAGCCATCTTCGCGAATGCACAACGAATGCACTCCTAAAATCAAGTGATCTTGACTGGGTGACAACTATCCATACGACGGTAGGAATTTCTCCAAATGTCATGGAAGGGTGCCAATTACCGAGATTTGCACTGTCCATGACCCGACAGAGCGGTTGGGGTCTCTGCAGGTCCTTCCTCAAAAGTACTCAGAGATTCGTTTATATGCGTGTGCACTTGGTTCCAATCTCACGGACAGTCACCCTGCGACAGATCGTAAAGATTGCTCTGATGGTTCATAATCCGTATTCTGGAACCTGATGACTTCCCCATCGTCCCGACGAAATGTCCCTTATCATCCCTGGGCAGGTTCTTCGATAATCAAGCCTTTACCGCATTCGCAGCCCTTTTCCCAATGTATTTAAATTCGTTCGTCGGCTTCTTGTACATGTTCGGGAAAATGTGTGGAATATACCACAAATGGTATGCTGTTCCGTTTGTACAAAAATTAATCATCGTCAAAATGGCGCATTTCGCGTCATTTTTCCATACGTTTTTTGGCAATGGTCGTTTTTGTCGACCGTCGCCAAAACTCTCATCGAATGTCGCCTTGAAATAGTCTAGATACAAGCCGATTAGGAGCAACCTCTCTACAGCCCTCCTCACTCAGGCCGGGTGGGTGATCGGAGTGTGAATTTTTTGATTCAATCATTAGAGATCTGGTTTTCGGATCTCATGTGGGTCTGCAGAGGGTTGCTCCTAAACGTCTTGTGAACTCTGTATAGGGGAGGGGGGGATCACGGTAACGGAGGGTGACACGTTACTGATGTGTGAGGCTTCGGTCACGGTGGTCCGTTTATTTACGGAGTTTACCCTTGCTCTTGCTTTCCCCACGAGCCAGTTGCTCGGCCGTATGGAAAGCACGTAGATTAAAGGACGGCCATCGCTCAGACGCGACCAGGATGCCCTCGATACACTATACCTCACACCTCTCAAGGATTGAGTATATTTTTTGGCACAAAATAGCACGGGTGGGCCGTGTCTTTGGAGGCCTTTGCTTGACGGTCATGCGCAGCGGCTCTCGAAGGCAATGAAGTGCATGATCCAAGTCACCCGCCTCACAGAACTCCGGAAGCAATTGTTGACGCTTTTGTGCACCTCATGGGCACACCTGCTCATGATCACCGCAAATTTCGTTCGTTCCCTCCACCCCATCGCAGAGTGGGAGTGGAAATGTCGTCCAATCAGATTAATGGTGAAACACAGAAATTGATGGCAAGGTGGGACGTTTCCATAACCGGACAGCGTTACCGTGACGAGGCCCTCTCTATACAGAGTTCACCAGACGTTCTGGGACCGATCAGTGCAGCCCCGGCTAGCATTTAAAACTCAGATCCCCAGAACGTCTGGCTCGAGACTAGCCTTGAAAGTGCGACACTCGTCTGGGACCTTCGACCGTCGTCAACAATTGACCGGGACTTTCGAAAGTTGTAGACAACCTTCGAAACTCCTCCACAATCTTCGAGAATTGAGAACGACCATCGATGTTTGGCCGTGGACCTTCGGTCCTCAGAAACAACCGTCGACCTTCGATGCCAGAATAACGACCGTCGACCTTCAATCCCAGAAAAACGACCGTCGACGTCCGAGATCACTGGCCTGTGATTTTCGAGAGCGACCATCGATGGTTGGTCATTGATCTTTGATTCTCGAGACAAGTGTCGAAGTATTGAACACCGGTTCACCTCGCCGCTGATTGTCGAGTGTTGATCCAGAACGACACGACCGTAGATTTGAAAGGGAGGCAACAAAACTAATTAATAAGTAGGAGTATTGTCATTCACAACTACGAGTAGAGTTTAGTGCGTGCCATCCGATCATCCCAATCCGGCTATTTTCTCTCTACTACACCCTCCATCACCGTAACCACCTCATTGGCTCTTGGTTTCTTCCAGGATTTTGGCCCGGGCCGGATACCAGGAAGGCCTCGCATCAGCTGGATCGAAGGTGTGGCCATCATTGTGGCAATTTTCATCGTGGTATGTCTTTCAATTATTGCTCGGTCTTTCGCGCGCCCAACCATATTTTCAAAGGTGATGGTTGGTTCCCTCAACGATTGGCAAAAGGAGAAACAGTTCCGCATTCTCAACGACAAGAAGGAGGAGCCAGGTGCCAAGGTTATTCGCTGCGGTGTTGAACGCGTTGTCGACGTCAAGGAACTTCTCGTCGGTGACGTTGCCATCCTCAAGCCCGGCGAGATTATCCCTTGTGATGGTATCTTCATCTCCGGCCACGATGTCAAGTGCGACGAGTCCGGCGCGACCGGAGAATCCGACACTATCAAAAAGGTCGGCTACGGCGAGTGCATTTCCCTCAGAGAACAAGCCAAGCGCGAGGGTGTTGATGTTCATGCATTCGGCGCCCCAATGTGCACACCGATTGTTTCGTGATCTCTGGCCCCAAGGTTCTTGAAGTTTATGGCAAGTACGTGGTTATCGCCGTCGGTCAGAAGAGTTTCAACGGCCGCATCATGATGGGTGTGTTCCTTAAATTCCACTCTTCCTGATCCAGGGATGCTGACCACACGCTCGTCTTTGCAGCTCTCCGGGGAGATCCCGATCCCACTCCATTGCAGGAGAAGCTGAAAAACCTGGCCGGGCTCATTGCCAAGATTGGTGGTATTGCCGGTTTGACTTTGTTCACCGCCCTCATGATTCGCTTCTTCGTACAGCTGGGCACTGGGGAACCCGCCCGGTAAGTGTTTCTCCTTCATCGCCTCGGTTGTTACCTCAAACTGTTTTCATAGTACTCCCACCGAGAAGGGTATCGCCTTCACACACATCTTGATCATTTCTGTAACACTGGTCGTCGTGGCCGTTCCCGAAGGTCTCCCGCTCGCTGTGACCCTTGCCCTCGCTTTCGCTACGAAACGAATGACCGCCGGAAACCTCCTCGTCCGTATCTTTGGTTCTTGCGAGACAATGGCCAACGCCTCCGTCGTTTGTATCGACAAGACCGGGACGCCCACGCAAAACGTCATGAGTGTTGTCGCCAGCTCGATCGGTATCCACACGAAATTTGTTCGTAACCTCAAGGAAAACAAGGCCCGCACGAACGCACCCGATCAAGAGCAGGACCGACCCCAGGAACAGGATGTTACCGAGGCCGCCGACGAGCCCCAAGTAAATCGCAAACACTCCGACGATTTTTCGATCGATCAGAGCGATATCAACACAATCCTTTCTCCTCAGCACAAGCGTTTGTTGAACCAGTCGATTGCCATCAACTCCACTGCCTTTGAGGATACGGAGACCAAGGAGCTTGTTTTCGTTCGATCCAAGACTGAGACCGCTCTTCTTCAATTTGCCAAGGATCTCGGTTGGGAGAACTGGAAGGAAACTCGCGAGTCGTGTGTGGTCATGCAAATGATCCCCTTCTCCAGCAAGCGGAAGGCAATGGGCATCGTCGTCCGTCTCCAGTCTGGCCGTTATCGGTTGTTCCTCAAGGGTGCATCTGAAATCCTCACCAAGAAGTGCACGCACCACGTTGTTGTCTCCAAGAGCCCAGACAATAGCCAAAATGCCGA
>Ga0307515_10026039_pt1 | contig 10090 bp, 11 predicted proteins | sample 17_EM_MG_FD_194513 | JGI IMG/M metagenome (GOLD analysis project Ga0307515, IMG submission 194513) | Populus trichocarpa ectomycorrhiza microbial communities from riparian zone in the Pacific Northwest, United States - 17_EM | ecosystem: Host-associated > Plants > Roots > Unclassified | place...
TCATCTTTTTCTCGGCCGTAGGATAAAGGGAGAGGGAAAGAGAAAATCCTGTTCGAAAACCCGTGTTAATACAGCCACTAGATGATCTAGGCTGAGATGAGTGAGGGCGAGATTTTGGGCTGGATTTGCTGTCTTTGGGAATTTACGGCATATCGGGCGCCGAAGTTGAAAAAGGAACGAACAAAGTGGAAAAGAGAAAGATCGATATCATTTGATGATTATTCTTTTTTCAAACCTAAAACAAAAACGAGGGACCGTTCCAACTGCGACCGCGTCTTCACGCTTGCTTCTTCTGTTCCATGGACGCGCAACTCACTAAAACATATTCGTTGACATAAAAACACGTGGTAAGGGCCAGGTACGGGTAAACTGGATCAGAAGGTTCTCAGTGAACCTTACTGTAAGCTTGTTGCGATGGCTAGTTCAAGCCGACTGCATGCCCCATTCACGCACACGGCTAGACGGACGGACGGCCATCGGTTCCTCCCGCATCGTGTGTTCCTCTGACAATATTTCTCCGCTCCCTCACAAATCAGGGCCACGTGTTTCAATTTTCAGACGAGGAACGGAGCAAAGCAACATTCCAAGTGTCCTCTTTGGCATCTTCCCCACCTCGCCGGCCATGCGGCACGGCGCCAAGATGCAGATCCAAGGAAATCGGTTTACCTTCTCGGGTCCGTACTATAACGACTGCACATGTAAATAAAAACGTTCATTCGCACGGGGAACGCTCGATCTCAGTTCTTTCCACTATCGGAAGGGGGCGTGTACGTTGTTTCTCCCTTGCCGTTGTCGTGGTACGTGCTTCCGTCCGAGTTGGCATAATAATAACTGCCATCCCTGCACACACAACACACGCTAATCAGCGAGTGGTCCAACCCTACGAGTGACAGGAATACGTACTGGTTGGAGTAATGGTACGAGTTCGAATCGTTGCCGTAGTCACGACTGCAGTAGTGATTTCCCTATAAGAGAATGAAACAATTTAAGCTGTCAGCTCGATGTCTATCGCCCGATAGCCGCGACCGGCATGAAGGACAGGGTTCAACTTTCACGACATGCTCCGCGGAGTCTTGTACTGGGAAAGGAAACGATCCCCCCTCGATGCGAATCCGATTGAGATCCGTGCGATTGTCTCCATGAATCGGGGATCCCGATGGTCAAAGAAAGGGGAAATCATCCAGACACATGTGTCTGGCCATATCTAGATAAGAACATCCCACTGACCTGACTGTTCGTTCCCGTGCTGTCGATGGTGTATCCCTTTGAGCTCGATTCTTGAGGCATAACGAAAATCCTAGATTGGGAGCTTGATAACAAATGCGATATGAAAGCTGTTGTTCGGCTGGGAACAGAGAAATCCCAATCAGAGAGGGAAAAGGACCTTCTCGGTAGAAAATGCGCGACCCACACGTTCAGGTCAGATTCAAAGTGAGAGGACGAGAACAAGGAGAGGGGAACCCCACCTCCTTATTTTATCATTTTGTGACGCCTGGTGTCACGACCTTCGTTGTCCCGTGACATGCTTTCGGGACTAACTGTAAACAAACCAAACGATTTTGAAACCTGAGGGCATTTAGGCGGAACGGAGGTATGTAACGCTTTCACCGCCCATGGTCATGGGTCGGTCACGCAGGATCACATCGGATAGATAACCTGTAAACTCATATTATCACCATCACACTTCCTACAAGTGCTCCTCCTGGTGCGCTCCCTTACACCTTGTACCCGCAAGACCTAGGCCCGCTCCAGGCGCACGCTGAACTGAATCGCGTCGTTTACTATAGTAAGGGGGGACACCACCGGTGATCTGGTGACCACGCGCGTCGACGCCAAAAAAACGACGCCACCCCCTGAGTCACCGGCCCAGGGAATGGAGGTGGAAGCGTAAACTCTCCTGGCCACACTTTTGGCTCGCCCGCCGCTCAGGGTCAAACAACCAACCGTACGTGCGCGTTCCACCTTGACAAGGCTTCCCCGACGCCTACCTCGAGGTAACCCAAGCTAACGGGTCACAGGGCGGTGATATACCATGTGTATCGGCGACGCGAGCATGAAAAAATATATAACAAATGAAATGCTTCTGCTCCTGCATGCTTAGGAAATTCATTACATAGTCATGAGGTATTCCGGTTCAGGGGGCTTCGAAGTTCGAAGCGACAAGAACGTAACAGAGTGGAGCCTGCAGGAACTTCGGGCGCGGAGGTCATCCAGCCGTCAACATAGCCAGAACGGGGCTCATTCCGTCTCAGGTTAGGCTCCGGAGAAAGCCGCAACCCAAGCACAAAGACTGAGCACTGGCGGGGATGGTGGAGCTGAGGAAGGTTGTCTGCTGGTGATAATCAAAGATTCCGAGCAGAAGACCATTTCACCAACCGCCGAACCACATAACTCACCGGACCATTGCCGACCGATTAGAATCGAAAAGAGCCAACGTGTCGATAGACGACAACAGATACGCTCGTTCTATTCACTCATGCAAGAGGCGGTCGTAAGATACGAACACATGTACAAGGTGGTATCGGATTTTCGCGTTCAATCGCGGTCCGAATAGGCGACCATATAAAAAACGACGATGGCGTGGATGTTTATGAATTCAGTGGCATAGCCCACTCCATCAAATGAAGATGAAGGGGAGGGATCTGGGGTGGCGTTAAGGTTTTTGAAACAGCCTCGGGCGGAGGGTGTGGACCGCTGGATCACACATCCTACATCTAAAACCCGAGTCCAAGTTTCGACTTCCCCCCTCGTACGGCCCAGCCCACACAGTGGATGGACTTTCTCTTTCATCGGGTCTCAAACAGCTCGCAAGTTGGAATTAAATACCTGACGGTCTTTCGTAAGGATCCAGCAATCTTGAAATGTGTTCGCCCCTCGTGGCGTGGTATTGGTATTGCAATATCGCAACTGTATTTCATTGATTCACAGTGCTTTCACAACGCACAAAGGCGATTTCGGAGAACTCAACGTAACTGGTCCTTCGCGCCTCACATCGACATCGATAACGGGCCTTAAGCCAAAGCGTGGAAGTTCTTGTCATAAGGTTGACGAGCCACGACAGGCTGAACCGTGCAGTAAAAGTGCATGAGGAGGGGGGCGAGGCTGGGCGGTAGCAAGCAGCAACTCACAATTGGGGTCGGCTCGTTGTCCAGCACCTTCTCAATCTTCTCCAAAATCTCCGGGGTCAACTTGGGCAAAACGTCGATAGCCCCCAAGTTCTCAATAACCTGCCGAGGCTTTGTGGCCCCGAGGATAATGGAGCTCGTATACGGGTTGACCTTGGCCACCCACGCGAGAGCGAGTTGAGACACGCTGCATTGCAAGTCTACAAACCCCGAGTTAATCACTGGCTGTGTACTTGAAAGGTGTGCGGAAACCATCCCCTCACCTTGCTCGGCGATCTTGGTTAGCTCCTTGACCTTAGCGACCTCTTTCTGACCTTCCTCGGAGTGGAGATGCTGCGCCCAGATGGCCCAATCACCCTCGTGTACCGCATACCGAGAGTCTTCAGGGACCCCATTGTTATACTATATCCGATCGACAACAGAGGGGAAAGAAGAAAGTTGTACCCAGATCGAGTTATTAGCACATCGAACTCGAACCCGGGGGGAGGGGGGTTAACCGTCGCCTGCTCACCTTGCCGGTAAGGAGACCTCCAGCCAAAGCCGACCATACGGTGGTACCGTACGTGTAATTTTTGTAAAGAGGACTGTGCGAGAAACGAAGATTCCATCAGTACGAGCCCAGACACGAAGAGTTACCAAGAGTGGTGCATCGGTGATCGGCTTACGCATATTCCTTCTCAGGACGTTCACGATGGAACATGCTTGGTTTGCGTAAATGAAACAAACAACGCTGTCAGACCTTAGCAGTTCACCTCTCGCGTACGGTGAACTTACTGGTGCTGACACTGCTCGACGACCGGTGGAATTAGGTTCAGCTTGGTGGTGACGTCTGTAATGTTTTGGTGATCAGAGACCGGCACCAGCGAAACATGCATAGCTTGGAGAACAAAACTCACGGTGTGCCTCCTCAATCTGGGCCGCTGACCATTCCGAAGTGCCCCAGTAGAACGCCTGGGGAATGTCCGTCAGCGCCGGCTCCTACCGTGCTCGTGATAATGGTGCGAACCCAGCCTTTCTCAATAACGTAGTTAAAAGCTCTGACCGTCTCCTCGATTGGAACTAACCAATGGTCATTTTCCGCACTGTGAGGGCGGATCTACGTAGGTACTTACCGGTTGGATCAGGTCGGTGGGCGAAAATAATGTCCACGTAGTCGAGTTTCAGACGCTGCAAGGACTCCTTGGTACCCTCAATGATGCTGGGTACACGCACGCAGCTATTTAGAACTTCCTGTGAGCGCGAGCAGATCTAATCCTTACTGTTTCCTCGAGAGACCAGTGTCGTTAGGTCCCTTGCGGGTGCCGAAGAAGATCTTGGTAGTGACGATGATGTCACTACGACGGAATTTGAGTTCCTTGATGATGCGACCGCTGCAAATTCGCCACGAAACCGCCGGTAATATCGGTGAATCAGTGCCGGAATCACGTGAGAAAAGCTGCGAGGAGACTCACAGCTCGAATTCGGCGGCTCCAGCACTGTACCCCTCTGCAGTGTCGAACATATTGATTCCGTTCTCGAAAGCAACTTTGATGATATTTTTGGCAGGATCTCCACCAACCTTGCCACCGATGGTGAGCCCTAAAGGTTAAGACAACGATGTCAGGCTTTGCTCTGCGAGGGGCGATAAGATGAGACACACAGCTGCCGATAGAAAACAAGGGTACCCTCAGCCCAGTAGAGCCCAGGCGCCTGAAAAGCATGTTTTTGGGGTCAAAGGTGACGAATCCGTCCTCTTGAGAATTGTAGGGGGCCATTATTGTCACAGTATTTTTTCGCGATGAGGGGAATGATGAGAGAGATCTGGGCTAAGCCCTGGGTATTTATACTAACGAACATTACAGAATTTAAGATAGATTCCCATGAAGAGGGTGGCCTGGTCGTGTTCGAGCAAGACACGTTCCCTCCTTGCTGTATGTATACTCTGATACCTCAGCACTTCAACACTGGCAGGGCCCTGGCCCACAGTGAGTGGTGGCCATATACGAAAATTCGCCCCGGATCAAAATTGGGTGAATTCCTCAACTCACTAACAAGGTGGCTGACACGCAAGCGGTACTTGTAAAATAATCTTTGCGGTTGAACCGATATCGTCCAGTGGGCTCTCGGGAGTCGAATCCAACGAGATTCACGGTTCAAGCATTGGGAGAAACGCGGGTTTTGGGTGTAAGGCGCCGGAAGTTGCCGAGGTCAGATGTCTGACCCAAGCACACCCAGCAAACGCCTCACCCTCAATACGACCACAACACCCACAATATCGCGCATAGCAGCCACATCGTCGGCGGTTCACTCTTCTCCGCACTATCAAACAACTCGGCGACACTCTCTCTATGGGACGGAGGACAGAATCGTGATCGACCCCGGGTCTCGCATCTGGAAAGTGGGTTTCAGCGGAGAAGGACGTCCGAGAGACGTGTTCTTTGGGGATGCGGAAGACGGACAGGCCCTATGGCGACTAACCAGAGCCACGGATCAACTTGGTCGTGAAGAAGAGGACAGGATGTTGCAATCCAAGCTTCAGGACAGGCTCCGTTCGGTATTCCACGAGTGCGTGCCCAAGAGTGCCTCACGTTTCGATTGGTAGCTGAAGCATGGCAGTTCTCTTCTCACGGATCCGAAATCTCGAAGAGTTATCGTCATCGAACACCCTCTGTTGCCGCTGTACATCAAAGACAAGATAGCGAGGATATTGTTCACGAATCTGCAGGTATGTGAGGGTTGGAAAAGCTCGAAAAAGGCTCACCACCTTGACACCAAGGTTCCTTACGTCTCTTTTGCTCCAAGTCACCTCCTTTCTCTTCTTGCCGCTGGCCGAATCACCGGTCTTGTTCTTGATTGTGGACACTTGGAATCCACTGTCCTTCCGGTAGGTTCGTTCATTTCCCGGCAGGCTTTGGCCTTGTTAACAGACGATCATAGATATTCGCTTCTCGTCCCCTCTTCCACCAACTCAAAACCACCCCGCTAGCCGGTGCGAGACTGACGGAGCATATCCGCTTCCTTGTACTACTTTTTGGAAAGTACATTCCTCCACCATCAGCTGCTCCTGCACCCCGTTCTGTCACGGCAATACAACGGCAAACTTCGGTTCCAGCTGAGGTCCTCACCGACGCAGTAGTCGAGGAGATAAAAACGAGAGTTTGCCTTGTAGGCAAGGTGTTCAAGATGTCTGCGGAAGATTCTCGTTCCTCTCAGCAACAACCCACGGCCTCACGCCATACCTCGTCGGATGACGAATTGATTGATGTTGACTACCCATCCAGCGACGGAGCCCAGTCTGAATTGGAAATATCCAGGGTGTCCATGGATATAGATAGTCCCGCCCCAGGTTCACGAGTCGCTTCCTCGAGTTACTCAGTCGTGTCGAGGGCAGACTCTCAGGGGACTTCAAGTTCGCACCCTGGTGAACATGGAGGTTCGCAAGTTTTGGCGGATCTGTATAAGCGCCACTCAACCGCCAACGACATTCAAATGCCGGTTACTCCCCCAGCATCTTCAGGTGGATTGGGGAGGGGCGTTTTGATGATTCCAGGGTGGATTCGGGAACGTGCTGCAGAGGTTTTGTTTGAAGGTGGAGATGTTGATGAGGTTAGCGTGGCAGAAGTTATCCTCGACTCATTGTTGAAGGCGAGATTTCCTTTTATTTGTTGCGCACGTCTGTTCCCAGACTAACCCTGTAGATACTTATTAGGTTCCAGTCGATCTTCGGAAGACAATGGCTTCCACAATCCTGGTTGTTGGGGGTACCCCGATGATTCCAGGATTCATACCTAGGTTGCACGCGGAAATCGCTCGAGCGCTCTCACCTCTCCCTTCTGCGCAACCACAACCCTCAAGACGACGAAAGGATAGACTCCGACCACCTCCTTACGATCGATACGCACCTCTACGACAGCTCTTACCCCATTTCGCTATCCTCAATAACCCCGATCCTCCCAAAAAAAAGAAAGACCCGGCGTCGGCACAGAAGAAGTCGAGTGCGGGCAAGGCACCTGCTTTTACGCCGGCATGTATGGCATGGATTGGGGGCTCATTAGCTGGGTGCGTAACTTCTCTCTTCGACATGCCGCGGATGTTTTTCAAAAATGATCCCCCACTCCCGAAAGATCGTTGAAGACCGGGGGTGTCGAAATACCCAGAGAGAAATGGGAAGAGGCGGATATCCTTGAGGAAGTCGAGACGGATGATGGGGTTGTCACAACCGTCCCTCCCTCACCGACCTCGCAGGTGTACAACCAGATCCTGCCGGATTGGACCAGAGGGCCATTACCCGTCGGTGCACCTGCCGCAAATTCCCGCGTTCAAGCACAGGCTTGATCGCGGACTTCGGGGGTCGCCACCGTGTTCGAGCGCAGCGGCAAGGTTTCGGGTAGCCCTATGACCCCTGTGTCATCTCCCAGCTTTGTACATTTGCTTTGTCATTCCGTTCGCTTCAGTACGTATAAAAGGTGGTTACAGCTCGCGCTAACGTTTTTATATCGAGTCAACGGCGGTTCCTAAGCTTGACCTGGACTCTTACAGGATCTCAGGATCTGTAACGACATCTGAATGGGCTTCGCAATCCACCAAACCCAGGAAGGAGCTAGTCGAGCTCGTTGATAGGAGGGTATGTATACATGGTCATCGTGAGATGCTCATGGGTACAATTTCTTTTATGGGTGTAGTTTTTAAGGGGAGTTGACTTCCCTTGTTCTCTTCTCGGACAACAACAGGCATGGATCTGTGGGTGGTGGTTGTCCAACTCTTTGTGTTGATCGAATCTTGACCGGCCCAATCGGTCAATTTTCAATCCACCTTCCCCCAAGTGGCTGGAGATCTGATCAAGGTGTTTGGTCGAAAGTTGACCAAACTGTTTTCTACAGTGTATGCAAAGGACTGTAGAGTGTTTGGACGTAGCGGCGAAAGGAGGGGTACCGGTCCACGTTGGCCCGATTATCGTTCGTTCACGGCACGTGATTGTCACGATGTTACCTTCGCGTTCTTGAGATTCGGAATCGGATGCAAACATCACTGTTCCACCACAGTGTTTGCTTCGCCATGCAGAGGACTCCTCCCCCTGATGAAGAAAAGAGCACTCCTCTCCCAGATGAAGAAAAGAACTTCCTAGACCGGGGCAGTGACACAGGTGAGCACATCGGCGACCGTCTACCATGTATCAACACTACTCACCTTTTCCAGATGATAATTGGGCCTGGCCGGACAGGAACAGCGGGTGGGATAAAGTAGCGGTCGAGAAGTTCCAGAAATTTTACGACCACTGGCGCACAACCCCCACCGATTTCGACTCCCATGTTGAATTCCCCTACAAGTTACCCCTCGGAGCGGGCATGCCTTTTAATCCCGGCACCACATCTGAAAACCAGATTCTCGTCACCAAGTCATACAACAACATATTCCACCGCATATTGCGTCTCCGCGAGAACTTTTTGGGAACAAACAAAGGAGTAGTGCTCACTGGGCAGCCCGGTGTCGGTGCGTCGCTATGACCAGATCCCCACCCAGTGCGACGACTCACTGGCACATCCTGTTGAAATATGTGAATTTACTCGTATTTACATTTGTTTATACTTGTTTCCCTTTTTCTCTTTTTCCTTATCTTGCGAGTCGTTCGCTTTTCCGCTCCTCAGCTTTGTTTCTCTCCTGAGGAGTGAGTATCCCTTTGTTCTCTCCTTTCACACTCGGTACTTACAGCACGCTAGTTTGTCTCATACTAGTTCTGTCTAGGTATCTAATCTTAGCTTTGTTTCTCTCCTGAGGATTTGTCTCATACTAGTTCTGTCTAGTATTCAACACATCCATTCTTCAGGAAAAACTATCTTTCTAAATTACGCACTTGCGCGGCTGATTTCAGCTCGCCAGGTTGTGCTCATGTGTAACAACTCTGCTGTCTACCTTTTCTACCATGGCCAAGTGTACTCTCGGCAGGCAGGGCTCGGCTTCGAGGGTATTCCTACACACAAACGGGATCAATATTGTCCCATGTGGGCGTTGATTGATGTGGACTACCAGGACCGGGGACCACGCATCACAAGTAGTTCAGAAATGTGGCCGATCCAGGCGTCTTCTCCACACCCCGCTCGATGGAAGTTATGGAGAAAGCAGTACAGAGCTGCTGTGTGGGGGATGCCTCTATGGACTATGGGAGAGCTGAGGGAAGGGTACGCATTTAACGTGTTCTCCTCTTCGCCATCGACCCCGGCCATGTGGTTCGATAGAGGCTAATCGCTGACCATCCTTCACCTTTGCTGCAGCTTGGATCTTCTGCCTGGCTACCCCAACTTCCGAAACAAACTGGAGAAGCTCATTGTGGAGGAGCTCCTTGATAAGCCGACGTCCCATGACTCCGATAAGTCGACGTCCCATGACCTCGAGAAGGAGAAGATCAAAGCTGTGCTGAAGGTTCTCCAGACGGAGAGGGATAGGAACGCGATAGAGGAGGAGGATCGCAACGAGATGGGCGACAGCATCGGAGCATCGGTCACACATCAGGACGAAAAAACGACCGACGGAGCAGGCCAGCTGCGGGCCCAGGTGAACAATGCGCTCAATATCTTGGTGCGCAATGCCACCGAAGAGTTCGGCTTTGCCCCCCGTGACGTGTACGAAGGCATCCTCGATATTCCTTCGGCAAGGCACGCGCACGCCGCTGCGCTGAGGAAACTCGATTATTCCAAGCTATTAGCCATTGTCGATGCGTTCTCTGAAGATTGTGAACTCAACGATGTCTCGCATCGCGTGGTCGCCTTGCAATGTTAGAATATAGCGTTTTCGCTCTTCGATCGTTATTACCATATCCGGTGACTGCTTTCCTTTTTAGGTAGTCGAGGCTTCGTAGATCAGATTGGTCGCTCGTTGAACGTCTCCTCAGTTCTTTCCTTTCATCTGAGGAGTACGTATATTTTCCTTTCCTCATATTACCTGGTACTTACTATGACTACAGTCTGATCTAGTCGTGCTAGGTATATATA
>Ga0307515_10026040_pt1 | contig 10090 bp, 2 predicted proteins | sample 17_EM_MG_FD_194513 | JGI IMG/M metagenome (GOLD analysis project Ga0307515, IMG submission 194513) | Populus trichocarpa ectomycorrhiza microbial communities from riparian zone in the Pacific Northwest, United States - 17_EM | ecosystem: Host-associated > Plants > Roots > Unclassified | place...
TTTAACGTTAAAACAGATTCACCAAAAATTAAACATAATTCACTATACAAAATCTAATTGATATTTTAATGTTCAGTTGCATTAAACCAAACCCAAATTCATAGCAAATTAATATAATTCAAAGAAAATATCAAACTCATCAACTTATCAACAACTTAATGACACATGTGATTTGTCATAGTTCTATCATATTCATGCTTTCTTACATGAAATAATCAAGTATAATTAATTGCATTATTAGATAATTTCAACAATACACACAAAATCCCTAATTCAACAACTTAACATCAATTAAACGCAACACATAATTAATAGAAATAATTAATTCATAATCAACTCAACTTATTTTCATGTTCAACTATATCAAATCAACTTTAATTGAAGGTATTCTTTAACTAATTTAATATTAATTCAACAAACTCTAAATCCAACCCGAACAATAATTTCATTTCAACCAAACCAAACCCAAATTCATAACAATTTAGTATGTTTATCTTGCTTATAGGACTAGGAAAAGAGTTGAAGAGGTGGCGGCAACAAAGAAAACGGTCGATTTTGAACCCAAAACATGTTCAAGAATGCTTAGAGATTAGGATAAGTTCGATTTTTAATTGTTTTAAAGGCAAAATAAAAGTATTTGATGGGTTTTTTTAAAGAGATTGTGAGGGCATCGCTGAGTTTTTAGAGAGAGATGACATCTGGTTTATGTGTTATTCAATCTGAAGAAAAATTTAAATTTTAATCGAAGTCGCTCTTCAGAAGCACGACTTCTTAAGTTGTCGCGCTTCTAAAGCGTAATATTTAAGCATGTCATGCTTGTTAATAGCGACATTTACTAAATGTCATGTCTCATAAGCGTAATAAGATCAAACTGTGTTATTTTGTTAAGTCTTTTTCAAACAGTGTTATTTTGCCAAAAAATTTTGTTTAATGTACTAATTTAAATAAAAAAAAACCAGTCAAAACTACCCTAAAAATTACCCCTGTATCCTTCACTTTGTTTTTGTATCTTATAAATCAAAAAATCATGGTCATGACAGCAAATTTCAAGAACCCTTTTGGTGTATTAGTCTTTGAACAACCAAAAAAAAATAAAACTAATGAAAAGATCTTCTTTTCTAAGCTTACAGGTCAAAACCCATAAAAGGTTAAAAAAAAAAAAAAAAAAAACTCTTTAAAAACCGAGAGACTGCACTCTTGGTTTTGCTAGTACCTTCTTCAACGGGAGAAATATATGGATAGTTAAAAAAAAAAACCGTTAAAAAAGATAAATTATTTATTAATTTTGGATCTTTAATGTGATAGTATATGAGATGCTAAATAATATTTTTTTGTAAAAATAAAATGCCATTCCTATAATTGTTTTTAAGGAAAGCTATAAATGAAGGTAAAGTTTTAAATGTTTTTTCTTTTTTAACCTTTTCTTTTTCTTTTTCATTCTATATAATATACAAATGGTTTCTTAAACTGTCATTTTTTTTATTATTGGAGAGTCATAAGAGAAAAATTTAAATTATATTATTTAAAATATTATATTAACAATTTAACTCCATAAAGTAGTTTTTATTATAGGAGATATCCTAACATATATGGATACTATAGCAAATTATTAAGTAATACTCTAAAAAACGTGGGGAAAGCACTCTAGCTTTCCCGACGCCTGTACTCTTATATATTATAATTATAATTATAATAATATAATAATAATAACATACACTAAAATACTCTGACCTATCTTTTTTTTTGTTTTTTTTGTTGTTTTTATTATTTTTTATTTTTTTTCTTTTAATAATTTTTTTTTAGTTTAGTTTTTAATGTTATTTTTTTATTTAGTTATCAGATTTTCATAACACGGATCCTGAGTTTGACGGGTTAACCCGGAATTTTATTTTATTTTTTTTTTAATTAATTTTTTTCATTTAGTTTAGTTTGTTAATGTTAAATTTTTTTCTATTTAATTATCAGACTTTCATGACACGTATCTCGGGCTTGACGGGTTAACCTGGTTTGACGGTTTAACCCAGTTAACCCGTCAATTTGTTTTTTCTATTTAGTTATCAAACTTTCATGATGTGAATCCCAGGTTTGACGGGTTAACCTGAGTTGAAGGGTTAACCCAGTTAATTCAGATTTTTTTTCTTTTTCTTCATTAATTTTTTTTCTTCATGTTGATTTTTTTCTTTGTTTTTTTCTTTTTCATTAATCTATTTAATTATCATACTTTTATGACACGACCTTACAGCCAGACCCATATCCAAGGCTATTAGGTCTGGTATTGCAGTCAAACTCACTTTAACTTAGGTCATGCAAGTTTAATGTTGTTATTAATATTATAAATATTATTTTTGAGTCGGGCGTTGCAGTCGAACCCAAGACTCTTGGATATAGCTTTACAGAAAGACCTAACATTTTAAAATCTTAGTTTTTTTTATTTTTTTATATAAAAAAAATTAACATGCGGCATCGCGCGAGTCATGTAACTAGTACTTACTAAACTTGATTTAGGGGTTAACCTGATTAAGAGACTAAGTCCCGGATCATATGAGTTAATTCGGATTAACCTGAAAAAATATTTTGAAACAATATATATAGATTAAAAAAAATGAGACATGAAATGTATTATATTTATTTTATATTGAAATCTGTAGGTTATAAAAAAAAATATGAGAATAAATATTCATAAATTAATTTTATATTTTTTTTAGGTTATTAAAAAAATAAAAAAATAAATTAAATCTCACCAGATCACAAAGTTTTTGAATTGACCACGCCCAACTTAATTACAAACCTAGCTTTTGTTTATTTGAAATCCGGTCAAAGCCTGATCACATAGATCTCAGTTCAACCCGTCCGGCCTGGCTGGTTTCTTATCTATTAAGCAAACAAGAAGAAGAAAAACACAAGAAAGCTTTGAGAACTTGCCGAAACTTAGGAGCTGCCTCAACTCCTAAGTCCTGATCCGATTTACACTTGTGGACCCCAACAACGACAACCGTTAATTAGCTAGCCAGCCAGCTTAACTAGCTCATTCGTCCACGTGTTCTCTGATATTTCTCACGCGTATTAATTACCGCGTGGATCACACTCCCCCAACTTCAAATATCTTTTATTTTTCAAATTCGATTATTAAATTCTTCCAAATTTAGACAGATAGTCTATTCTCGAACCCCCTTTATATTTCAAAAACAAATCTAATATAACGCGATAAATCCACCTGGCATGCAGCAGCTTTTTAATCGTGTATAATAATTATAGAAAACACTAAAAAGATGTGGATTTTTTTTAGTTTTGATGGATATTTTTTACACACTCACATAACAGTGTAGACATACTTCTTAGGCAATGGTGGAAATGCATTAAAAAGGACTGAAATGAAAAAAAGAATCAAACATGGTGGCTTGCTGGAAATTTCATGCAAAATATATTTAAGTTTTTAATCTTTAAAAATAATGGTAATTTATACAATTTAAACCCCTTTAAATTTCAAAAAAACACTTTTGATACAAATATTTATTTGTGTTATTTTTCAGTTTCTAATTAAAAAAAATAAGAGAGAAAGAGGGGTTGTTAAATTCCAACAATGATAAAGTAAATCACCATTCACACCATTTCTGGCCTCCTAAATGATTTTTCTTGGTGTTCTTAAGTTTTATGATATGAGAAAGGTTTCATAGTAGCTATTTAAAGTCTCACTGTTGCCTTAAAAAACATATCTAAGTCAAGAAAGCTAAAGCTAATCTAGTTTGATTTCGGGTTTTTGAACCTTTTTTTATATATATTTTGAGTTAATGAATTTGTTTAAGGATGTTCTAATAGTGTTGGTGAGGTGTTTTTAGATTGAAATGACTAAGAAATTATTTTTTTTAGCAAACAGGACGTTCCCCTAGTTTTCTGACCATCATAATAGTGGCTATAATCTGGGCTTGTAAGCAATATGTTATCTGTCCTGGCGAACGACGTATCACCTGCTTATTTATTTATTTTTTTTTAAAATAGAAACAGACAACCTTTAAAAAAATAAAATAAATAAAACTGATTTGAATGCTCACCAACGCACCTAGGCTTTTAATTACAATGACCCAGATGCATTGGGCCATAGGCCCCATGAATCTAGCTCTTTTTTGCTCTGTTTTGGGATAAATATAAATTTAAAGAGAAAAAAATTATTGAATTCGATTGAGTCCATGACCCGGATTACATATTTGACAAGTTAAGCCATAATATCCATGCTATTTTTTTTCTAATATCATTTTTTTAATTGATATATTTTTTAAATTATGTTTTAATTAATATTCATCATCTGTGATTTGTTTTTTTTTTTGCTTATTTAACTTTTTTTTGAATAAAGATTGTTTTTTAATAGTATTGTGCGTATTTAATTTTTAAAAATATTACTTTAATTCATCTATAATGTTTTCTTATCATTTGTATAAATAAATTTTATATTTGAAAATAAAAAATATTAATTTTCAGATAATATTTCTAATATGAGCAATCTTACATAATATTTTTTATATATTTTATTTTATTTAATCAATTTAATGTGTATCTATTTCTATTATCGTTTGATTGAATAAGAAAACTGATTTTAATAAACACAACCAAATAAATATCTTGTCTTGTAAGATCAAATATTTCGATCAATACATGTTTTGATTTTTTTAGTTTTATTTTTAGTAATCGTTCATGATTTTTATTTTATTAACACATATGGTTCTTGATCTATTTTATTATATATATGTAAGAGGTTTTTGATTTAAACTTAGAATTTTTTTAATGTATAAAAATTTATCAAAGAAGCCTACATAAATAATTATTTTTGCAAGACAAAAATAATCAGCTCTTAGCAAAATTGGGGTCAAATAGCTAAATAGAACGATTCACCGTAACTATTACTTATACATATTATGGAAAGAAAATTTTTTAAAAGTATTTTTTTAATATAAAAAATCTAATTATTTTTTTTTGGAATCAAATGTATCTTTTTTTCTCTATATTTATTTTTTTATATTATAAATACTCATTAATTACAGCTCTAATATTATAAAATGTTTTAGTGTTATAACTGTAGTTGTCAACTTAAGAATTTTTTTAATACGAGAGAGAAAAAAAAAAAACCCAAAAGCTCTTCTTCATCTGAGCAAGACAAGGAGGCAAGTAATATGGTATTCAGCCCCTCACTCTCATTTCTACTGAAGGCTCGCGTCACAGTATCCGATTCACTAAATTAACTCACATGCTAGATAGATTAAACCATGACAACCCATCCATAAATGGACACGAGTACTTAAAAAGTCAAACCCAATTGGCTCTTTATCACTCCTTCATCTCACATCCTTGTCACTCTATACTTCTCCTTGTCCTCCACAAAATAGAAAACCAAATCAGAACTCTTCTCTCAACGATAAAGAAGAAAGAAAGAAGGAAAGAAAATTCTACACCACACTGTGTTTCTCACCTCATGAATTTCTCAACTTAAAACAACCCCTTCATTTCCTCTCTATTTACCACTATGCCATCTCGCCACCTCCGATCTCTATCAGAACCACCACCACCACTCCACCACCACATCCGCCTCCTCCCTCCACTCCTTGCTGGAACACTAACGCTCATTCTCATTTTCCTTATTGTACTTGTAGTCTTGCTCTATCGCAAAATCACGCGCAACCGTACAGCTCCAATTACAAGATCTCCAAATCACCACCACCACCACCAATGCCGCTGCTACTCCTACTCTCTCCTCCGCCGTGCAACTTCCTCATTCTCACCATCCAACCGCCTCGGACACGGCGGATTTGGATCAGTCTACAAAGCTACACTTCCTAACACTAATCAACATTTAGCTGTTAAATTGATGGACCAAAACGGTTCTCTTCAAGGTGAGAGAGAGTTCCATAACGAACTCTCAATTGCTTCTTGTTTAGATTATCCTAACATTGTGTCCCTCCTTGGCTACTCATGTTCGCGAAAGAAGAAATTAGTTTTAGTCTATGAGTTGATGGAGAATAGAAGCTTACAAGAAGCCTTGTTTGATAGGAAATGTGAAGAGTTGATGAATTGGAAGGTTAGATTTGAGTTAGTGATTGGTGTAGCTAAAGGACTTGAGTATTTGCATCATTTTTGTAGTCCTCCGGTGATTCATGGGGATATTAAACCTGGTAATATCTTGCTTGATTCGTGTTTTAACGCGAAAATTGGAGATTTTGGTCTAGCGAGATTGAAGATTGAGGAGAGTAATGGTTTCCTGGAGAAGAAAGAGGGTTTTGGAGAGGATAATGGGTCGATTTTGGAGGAGACGGAGAGTGTGGCAAGTGGGTGCGGAGAGAGTGGGATTTTAGACGTTGGTGGTGTTGTGAGATCGCCGGAGAGTTTTGGTGTTAGGGTTTTGGATTCGGATGCGTCACCGGAGATGTTTTCAGTGGTTTCGCCGGAGGTTGGGGTGGATAAGGGGAGTATATCGGAGGCGGGTTTTGATAAGATGAGTGTTGATAGTGGAAGAGATTTGATTGGTGGAGGGAAGAAAAGTGGGTCGAGGAGGGATTGGTGGTGGAAACAGGATAACGGAGGTGGATCGGAGTCGGGGAGAGTGAAGGATTATGTGATGGAGTGGATTGGAAGTGAGATTAATAAGGAGAGACCTAAGCAAGAATGGAATGCAGCGTCTCCAATTTCCAGTGATAATAAGTTGTTGAGCAAAAAAAGTTTGAAGAGTGAGCCAAAGAAGCATAAGAAGAAATTGGAATGGTGGGCTTCTTTAGATGAGGAAAGAATGAAGAAGAAGGAGAAGAATAGAAAGCCTAGAGAGTGGTGGAAGGAGGAGTTTTGTGAGGAGCTGACGAAGAAAAAGAAGAAGAGAGGACTTAGTTCGAGTAATAGTGGAGATTTATGGTGGCAAAAGGATGATGATGGGGTGCAAGAAAGGAAGAAGAAGAGGAAGAGCAAGGGTAGTAGAGGTAGTATGGATCGGTGGTTGGATGGTTTCAGTGGTGAATTTAGAAATGGGAGAAGAAACAGCCAGGATTGGGCTAGTGGAGAGATCCCCAAGAGTGGTGGTATTAGTAGCACGCCTAGCATGAGAGGAACGGTGTGTTATATTGCTCCTGAATATGGTGGAGGTAGCCTGTTATCAGAGAAGTGTGATGTTTATAGTTTCGGTGTTCTGCTCCTTGTGGTGGTTTCTGGGAGAAGACCGCTGCAAGTAACCGCCTCACCAATGTCAGAATTTGAGAGGGCTAATCTAATCTCTTGGGCCAGGCAACTTGCATACAATGGGAAGCTATTGGATATTGTTGATACTTCAGTGCATTCGTTGGATAAGGATCAGGCATTGCTTTGCATTACAATTGGTCTACTGTGTTTGCAGAAATCGCCTAGCAAACGGCCCACGATGAAAGAAATTGTGGGGATGCTTTCTGGGGAGGCAGAGCCACCCCACTTGCCATTTGAATTTTCACCATCACCGCCGTCCAATTTTCCATTCAAATCCCGAAGAAAGGCTCGGTGAGTTTATCAGATTTTTGACGTCATTTTAATTAACTGTAGAGCGTGTACTGTTGTAGCTGTCGTAGGCCATTTCTAATTTATCATGTTTTGTAGAAATTGTTCGCCGAAATTGAAATGAATATACATATTTATCATGAATTCAGGCTTGTTCACTCGTTTTTTCTTCTGGGCCTACACATTATGTTTCAACGTTTTTACTTTCTGTAGAGATGATTCTTGAGCAGGGTGTTTTTGCGTTCTAAATGATTTAAAAAAAAAATTAAAACTTTTTTTATTTTAAATTATTTTTTATATTGTTTTGATGTGATAATATTAAAAAGAAAATTTAAAAAATAAAAAATAATATTTTAATATATTTCTAAATAAAAAGTATTTTAAAAAATAAAAGCAAAACCACTCTGACTTTTATTTCTACAAGTTGTCGAGTTTTAGGCAACCCAGGGTTATCGGTACTGTTGGCGGAGATATCTTTTACTTTCCAAGTGATGATCCCACCTTAAAATTCATAATCAACATATTTGTTCGCAGTTATTTGCTTTTTCATGACTTTTGGACCTAAATGGGCCCATAAGATATTATCCTTTTTTGTTGTCTGCTACCTTTCCGAAGTTTTCTCATTAGCAACATGAAATTCAGTAAAGGTGGCAAATGCTGGCCCAGTCTATTTCCTTTGCAAAATGATTTTGCCGTCACCTTATAATCATCGTCGTCCTGGTGTCTGCACTGTGCATATTGAGTATACTTTTCGCTTTGCTTGAACAATAAGCATGGGCAGAAAACACTCTCTGCAGAATATGCAGCATGTTTTTCAAAGGCTTCATCTTCAAATACGAAGCATGATGTTATTCAGAACGTTCTTGTGAGGGAACTGAAACGATTTATAGCATCTTAAAACAGTAAGTATGAACATGGAGGAGCTTGATAAGCTCTGTCGTCCTTCTTAGACCTCCAAGGCCTTGACTTAAGAGTGTCAGTTTCCATGGTTTTCCCAGTCATTCTGCTAAATGTTTCCTTAGCTTAGTCGAAAGCCCTATCCAAGACGACGCTGGACGTTACCTTCTTTCCTCTTCGACTTATCCTTTATCATGTTTGAGTACATAATCATCTAATTTGCAGTTGCGTTTCGCTTTGCATTGAATAAATTCATGGAGGGTTCTTCCCAAGATTTGAGCAGGCTGTTAGTGGATTCAAAGTCGCTAGTCCTACCAGTGAATTGTGGAATCAGCAGTGTTAGAATCTTGACAGAATCTTCTTTCTATTGAAAGTCCGAGTGCAGCAAACATGCTGTGGAACAGTAGAAGGTGAATGCTTTCCAGGCCTCTGTATTGCCTTCTGACTATTACAGCGGAGGACATTATAATGGAAAGGGATAAAAACAAAAGCATATATTTCACTTTCGGTGGGGTGGGAATTGCAGATGCGTGATGGAAGACGAATGAGCTGTTAATTCTCAAATTATCTCAAGTATCTTGCAATCTATAAATTCCCAGTTCCGGTGCCTTTTTAGTATAATCTTCTGATGCTTCTCTTTCACTTAAATGTGATTCCACGGCCTAATTCCTTGGGATTTAATTTTGCGTCTCCGGTAGCCTGCCTTTTTGAGTCGATTTCACATCCATATCATTCTTTTCTTCAAAATCTCTGCAGTATTAGCTCGTTGACAACAAGTACACGCTTATAATATTGAAAAAAAAACAAAAAAAAAACGTATAAAGATTAATAGTTTAACTAACCATGAAACTTTTTAGCAAATTTATTATTGTGATAATTATTTTCAAAATATTTTTTTTACAGTGAGGTGCACGGTAGAGTACTAGTAAAATCATGGTTTTTGGAGCTTGTTTGAGAGGGTAGTTATGGTTGTTTTTTAAAGTGTGTTTCATTTAAAAAAAATATAAATATATCAAAATAATATTTTTTTATTTTTAAATTTTTTTTAAAAAACCTTATACTCTATTATTATATTTTTTTTTGGGGGCGTTCTGGAATGTGAAAATCAGATTATAGGGTTCCTTTTGCTCACTGGGTCCAAGACTGCCTCAGATATTTCACATGGTTACTGGATCTTTGGCAGCAAGTACACAGTCCGCTGCTGTCTACCGCAGCCTCTATCTAGCTCAGAGGCTTCAGTTACATGTCACCAATCAGATGACACAACGTGGCCCTAAATGGTTGAGACTTGAGAATCCAGTTACATGATCACCAATCAGATGATACAACGTGGCCTAAAACGGTTGAGACTTGAGAATCCAGTGGCAATGATGCCACCTCAACTACTGCACCGTGTGTGGGGTATTGTGATGAATGTTTTTTTTAAAGAATTAAAAGTAAAATATTTATTTTAGATTTTTTTTTTGATATTTCCTTATCAGAATTATTAAAAAAATATTTAAAAAAACATCAATTTAAATATATTTTTAAAATATACTCAAAAAATAATACAAGTGCAAAAACAATGTGAAACAATCTCCAACTCTTCGATTGGATGCCGTAAATATTTCTCAAATAAAATTCCATTTGTTTGTACGGACAAACACATTCTGACTATCCTTTGACATGTTAGACAACTAGACAAAGTAGCATTTTG
>Ga0307515_10026041_pt1 | contig 10090 bp, 9 predicted proteins | sample 17_EM_MG_FD_194513 | JGI IMG/M metagenome (GOLD analysis project Ga0307515, IMG submission 194513) | Populus trichocarpa ectomycorrhiza microbial communities from riparian zone in the Pacific Northwest, United States - 17_EM | ecosystem: Host-associated > Plants > Roots > Unclassified | place...
GGCACCCTGCCCGCGCGGCGTCAGGCCCATCGCTTCGTACTCGATCAGCTCGGCGACGGTGAAGCAGTCATGGGTTTCGACGAACGACAGATCGGAAAGGCTGACGCCGGCCTGCTGCAGCGCGCGCTGCCAGGCCACCGTGCAGCCTTCGAACTGCAGGATGTCGCGCTTGGACATCGGCAGGAAATCCTGCGCGTGTGCGGTGGCGCGGAAGTTCACCGCTTTGCCCATGGTCTTGGCGGTCTCGGAATCCGTCAGCACCAGTGCCGCTGCGCCATCCGACACCAGCGAACAGTCGGTACGCTTCAAGGGGCCCGCGACGAACGGGTTCTTCTCGCTCTCGGCGCGGCAGAACTCGTAGCCAAAATCCTTGCGCATTTGCGCGTAGGGATTGGCAACGCCGTTCTTGTGGTTCTTCGCCGCGATCATCGCCAGCGCATCGGACTGGTCGCCATATTTCTGGAAATAGCTCTGCGCGATCTTGCCGAACACACCGGCAAAACCGCCGACGGTCTCGCCATCTTCCGGCAGATAGGAGGCCTTGAGCAGATATTTGCCGATCTCCGGACCCGGCGTGCGCGTCATCTGTTCGACGCCGACCACGAGCACGATCTTGGCATGGCCCGCCTCGATCGCGCGGATGCCCTGATGCACCGCGGCCGTACCGGTCGCACAGGCGTTCTCGACCCGCGTGGCCGGCTTGAAGCGCAGTTTCGGGTCGGCCTGCAGCACCAGCGAAGCCGTAAAATCCTGTGGCGAGAAGCCGGCGTTGAAATGGCCGAGCACGATTTCGTCGACGTCTTCAGCGGAAATGCCGGCGTCCGCCATCGCTTCGGTCGCCACCTTCACCACCAGGCTCTCAACGGTCTCCGCGTCGAATTTGCCGAATGGCGTGTGCGCCCATCCCACGATGCTGGCTGTCATGGTCGTTCTCCCTGTTCCGGTTCGGACGGTTTTGTAGCCTATCGGGAAAAATACTTCACGCCGGTTTCAGCGTTTTCATCGCCTGCGCGCACATGGCCGTTATGCCAGCCCAATTGCCGGACCTGATATCCGCCGCCGGGCACAGCCAGGAACCGCCGACCGCCAGCACATTCGGTTCGGCCAGCCAGGCGGCCGCGTTGGCCTCGCCGATGCCGCCGGTCGGGCATACCCTGATGTTTGGAAACGGGCCCGCCAGGGCGCGCAGTGCCTTGATACCGCCGGACTGTTCCGCCGGGAAGAATTTGACGAGGTCGAACCCGTGCGCCAGCGCCTGCATCAGCTCGGACGCGGTCGCGATCCCCGGCGCGAACGGCAGGTCGCTCGCAGCCGCCGCCTTCAGCAATTCGGGCGTCGCGCCCGGGCTGATGCCGAATTTCGCGCCGAGCGCCTCGGCCCGCTTGAGGTCTTCCGGATTGAGGATGGTGCCGATCCCGACGATGGCGTCCGGCACTTCCGCGATCATGGCCTTGGCGGCCTCGATCGCAACCGGGGTGCGCAACGTCACTTCCAGCATCTGCACGCCGCCCGCGACCAGAGCCCTCGCAAGCGGCACCGCGTGTTCCAGCCGCTCGATGGTCAGCACCGGAATGACGGTGGCTGACTTCGCCAGGCTAGCGAGTTTTTCCTGCCTTGCTGTCACGTTCACGCTCATGGGGTCGCCTTGCCCTTAAGTTGCGATGATGTCTGGCGGCATCGCCGCGCGCGGGATGATCGCGCCGGGATGACATACCACAACGCCGGCCAGAGCATGCCCGGCGCGTGCGGCTTCAATCGGACCCACGGTTGCGAGACGCGCGGCAACATAGGCCGCCGCGAAACTGTCGCCAGCCGCCGTGGTATCGACGACCGGTGCCTCCACCGGCTTGGCCTTGATCGAAAAAGGAACCCCATCAAGACGAATGATGCTCGCCGGTTCTGAAAGCTTCAACACCACCTCGGCACCTGGAATTCGCGCCAACAAGGCTTCATTACTTTCGCCGGGGTAAAGCGGCAGCATGTCCTCCGTGGAGGCCAGCACAATATCGGCGACTGCGAAAGCATCCCGGTATACGGCGCGTGCGACGTCTAAGTCGGGCCAGCCGCGGGCGCGGAAATTGGTATCAAAGGCGAACCGTGTGCTGCCGTCGCGCGCGCGCTCAATCGCCGCGAACAGCCGCGCCCGTCCCTCTCCACCATAAAGCGACAGCGTGATCGCCGAGAGATAGACGATGTCGTAACCCGCCAGCGAATCCAGGATATCAGCCGTCTCCGGCAGATCCATCAGGCTTCGCGCGGCGGCACTCTCGCGCCAGTGAAAGAACCGGCGTTCGCCTTTGTCGTCGGTCTGGATCATGTAGAGGCCCGGCAATTTGCCCGGCAGTCGCGACACGCGCGCGGTGCCAACACCTTCGGCCGCCCAACCGGCGATCATCTCATCGCTGAGCGTATCGTCGCCAAGCGCGGTGATGTAATCGGTAGCGGCACCAAGGCGCGCCAGATAGACGGCTGTATTAAGCGTGTCGCCACCATAGCCGCGCGAAAACAGGCCGCCCTCGGCCTGCTTCAGCTCGATCATGCATTCGCCGATACAGGCTACTCTGGTCATGACCGCATTTGTACGGGATCGCCGGAATGCACGCTAGAGCAAGATGACTTCGTCATCTTGCTCTATCTTCTCGTTTGAGCATGATCTTTTCGGAAAACCGGCTCCCACTTTTCCGGATCATGCTTTAGCCGGCGAATTTGCCGCCGAGTTCATCCTCGATGTGAATGCGGATGATATCGTCAAACGTCTTCTCGGCGGTGGTGAAGCCGAGCTTGAGCGCGCGGTCGGTGACGAAATCGCGCGGCCAGCCGCTGACGATGCCGATGATGGTCGGATCCGGCACCCGCTTGATGCGCGCGGTGACGTTCTTGCCGGCGACGCGATCGAGCGCCGCGATCTGTTCGCCGACGGTCACCGACATCCCGGGCATGCTGAGATTGCGCCGCGCGCCCATGGCGTTGAGGTCCATGGTGCCGGCATGAAGCAGAAAGCCGACCGCCGATTTCGGCGAGGCGTGCCAGTGCCGCACGTCCTCGGAGACCGGCAACACCACCTCCTCGCCCGCGAGCGGCTCGCGGATGATGTTGGAGAAGAATCCGGACGCCGCCTTGTTCGGCTTGCCCGGCCGCACGCAGATCGTCGGCAGGCGGATGCTGATGCCGTCGAGCAGGCCCTTGCGGGTGTAGTCGTTGATCAGGAGTTCGCAGATCGACTTCTGGGTACCGTAGCTCGTCAGCGGCGTATGAAAGAATTCGTCGCCGATCTTTTCCGGGAACGGCGCCCCGAACACCGCGATCGAGGACGTGAACACCAGCCGCGGCTTGTAGCCGCCGCCGACGGCGCGGATCGCGTCGATCAGGTAGCGCGTGCCGTCGAGATTGATCCGGTAGCCCTTGTCGAATTCAGCCTCCGCCTCCCCCGACACGATCGCGGCGAGATGGAAGATCACGTCGGGCCGCTCGGCGATCAAGGGTGCTGCGGCGCCGGCATCGGCAAAATCGGACGCCACGACCTTGATCGGGATCGAACTGTCAGGCTTGGCGGGTGCCACCACATCCTGCAGCGTCATGCGGGTAATATCTTGCTTGCCGAGGCGGCCGTCACTCAGCAGCCGTTCGGTCAATTTGCGGCCGACCATGCCGGCGGCACCCAGAATAAGAATGTGCAAGACCCGTCTCCTTTTTATTTCGTGCTTATCAGATGCGGGCTTGCGCGCTCACTCTTTCACGGCTCCCGTCATCGCCGACACATAATGCTCGACGAAGAAGGCGTAAAGGATGACCAGCGGAAGCGAACCCGCCAGCGCACCCGCCATCAAGGATCCCCAGCGATAGACGTCGCCGTCGACGAATTCGTTGACGATCGCGACAGGCACCGTCTTGTTTTGCACCGATTGCAGGAACGTCAGCGCGTAGATGAACTCGTTCCAGCACAGCGTGAAGCAGAAAATGAAAGCGGAGATCAGCCCCGGGATCGCCAGCGGCAACACGATTTTTATCAGTATCTGCCAGCGGCTGGCGCCGTCGATCAGCGCACATTCCTCCAGCTCGAACGGAATGGTCTTGAAGTAGCCCATCAACAGCCAGGTCGAGAACGGGATCAGGATGGTCGGATAGGTCAGGATCAGCGCCATCGGCGAGTCGAACAGGCCGTACTGGAACACGACGGTGGCGAGCGGAATGAACAGGATCGAGGGCGGAACCAAATAGGACAGGAAGATCAGGCCGCCAACCCAAGACGCGCCGCGATAGCGCAGCCGCACGATGGCATACGCCGCCAGCACACTGGCGAAAATCGACAGCGCGGTAGCGGCGACGGCGACATACATCGTGTTCCAGAGCCAGAGCGGATAGTGGCTTTGAAACAGGAGTTTGTAGATGTGCTTGAAAGTGGGATTCCAGGTCCAGAACGGATTGTAGGTCTCGAGGTCAATCAGCTGCTCGTCCGGTTTGATTGCCGTCAGTCCCATCCAGTAGAACGGAAACAGCAGGACGAACACGATGATCGACAGCGGCAAATAAAGCGTCACCATCCGGCGCGGCACCGACTGAAGATAGCTCATGCCTTCGCTGTGATCGTCCTTCGCAGCCGTCGGCGAAGAAGCCGAAAGCACGGCCTTCAGATCGATGGATCTCGTGGGCAGATCAGTCATTGTTTTTCACCCTGCTGCCACTTGCGGCGCGCGTGCGGGGCTTGCCCCGTTCGCGCCAGAAATAGAAAGCCAGATCGGGGGATTTAGTCATTGTTCTCCCCCTGCTGCCACTTGCGGCAGCGCGCGCGGGGCTTGCCCCGTTCGCGCCAGAAATAAAAGCCAGATCGGGGGATTTAGTCATTGTTCTCCCCCTGCTGCCACTTGCGGCGTTGCAGCCCGAACCACGACACCATGATCGCGGCGAGCAGGAACGGAATCATTGCACTCGAGATCGCGGCACCCTCGCCCAACTGCCCCGCAATGATCGCGCGCTGATATGACAAGGTCGCCATCAGATGGGTTGCATTGACCGGCCCGCCCCGCGTCATCGCCCAGATCAACTGGAAGTCGGTGAAGGTGAACAGCACCGAGAACGTCATGACGACAGCGATAATCGGCGTCAGCAACGGATAGGTGATGAAGCGGAACATTTCCCACTTGCTGGCGCCGTCGAGCGTCGCGGCCTCGTAGAGCGACGGCTGTACGGTCTGCAGACCGGCGAGCAGCGTGATCGCGACAAACGGCACGCCGCGCCAGATGTTGGCGAAGATCACGCAGATACGGGCCCACGTCGTATCGCCGAGGAAATTGATGTTGTAGTTGATCAGGCCGAGATGCTTGAGCGACCATGATATAATCGAGAATTGCGAATCGAAAATCCACCAAAACGCCAGCGCCGACAGCACGGTCGGAACGATAAACGGGATCAAAACCAGTGCGCGCAGCATTGCCTTGAACGGCATGTTCTCGTTCAACAGCAGCGCCAGATACAGACCGATCGCAAACTTGATCGCACTCGCGATGAAAGTGTAGAGCAGCGTGTTGAAAACCGAGAGCCAGAAGATCGAGTCATCCCACAGCCACTGGTAGTTCTCGACCCCAATGAAGGTACCGGGCCTGCCGATCTTGGCGTCAGTGAATGAAATCCAGACGCCCAGCCCCAGCGGATAGGCCAGGAAGAAGATCAGGAACCCCATCGCCGGCAGCATGAACCAGAAACCGAGCCAGTTGCGGTTGGTCTTGATCAGGTCCCACGTGGTGGCCTCGCGAATCTGCGGCTTGGCTGTCCGTGGTTGGAGCGCGATGTCGGCCATACGTGGTATCCTGATTTAGATGTTGTCGGAGCGGGCGGCGGTCGTTCACCCCGCCCGCTCCAGTTCGATCAGCGATAAATTCGCTTCAACTGCCGTTCGGCTTCGGCCATGGCGGTCTTGGCATCTTTGGCGCCGGTGCAGAAGTTGGCAAACATATCCACCACGATGAAGTCGGCGATTGCGCTCGCCGCCTTTTCGCCGGGCGTACCGATGCCCGAGGCAGGCAGCGCGCGCTTGCTGGCCTGGCCGAACACGGCGTTCTTCGGGTCTGCGGTCCATACCGGCGCCGAGTCATAGGCGTTGAGGGTTTGGGTCAGATATCCGCGCGCGCCCGAGAGCCACTTCTCGTAGTTTTCCTTCTCCAGCATGAAAGCAATGAAGGCCTTCGAGGCGTTCGGATATTTGGTGAAGTTGAACGCCAGGATCGGAACACAGAGTTGCAGTTCGGTCGGCTTGCCGATCGGACCAACCGGCATCAGCGCGTGCTGGGTGTCCTCGGCGAGATCCTTCATCTTCGGATCGTCCTTGGCGGCGACATAGATCGAGATGCCGTTGGCCGTGCAATAAAGTTCGCCGGCCAGATAGGCCTTGTTGTTGGAGCCGTCGTTCCAGGACGCGACGCCCGGAATGAAGGAGTCCGAAAGCGCCTTGCAATATTCCAGCGCCTTTGCCGTTTCCGGAGAGTTGATGATGACCTTGTCGCTCTTGTCGACGGTATAACCGCCGTGACCCCACAGCACCCAATGCAGCCAGCCATTGGCGTCACCCGTAGCATGACCGAGTGCGAAGCCCGCCGGCGTATTGTTCGCCTTGAGCGCCTTGCACATTTCGAGGAAGCCCGGGAAGTCCTTCGGGAAGTCCTTGAAGCCAGCCTTGTCGGTGGCCGACTTGCGGTAGGTCATGTAGCCGCCGATCGTGGCAACGGGGATGCCGAGCCAGTCATCGCCCTGCTTGCAGGTGATAGCGGCCGCTTCGGTCCATCCGCCATACTTCTTGCCGAGGTAGTCGGCAACGTCGTTCATCTTGAGAACTTTAGTCGGGAACAGCTGCGGCAGCGTATGCAGGCCCCACGCGAGATCGATGCCCGAACCGGTATTCGCAGCGACAGACGCCTTCGGCTGCACGTCCTCGAACGACTCCGAGAACACGTTCATTTCGGTGCCGGTGGCCGCCTTGAAGGCCGCTACCATGGCGTTGAACGCATCGTCTTCCGCCGGCACGAAACGCTTCCAGCGCATCACCGTCAGCTTGGCGCCCGGTTCTGCCTTCCACGGCGAGGCTTGCGCCCAGGCCTTGGCGAAATCCAGCAGTGCAGGCCCGGTCAGAGCGCCCGCGGCAGCGAGCGCAGTGCCGCCCTGAAGCAGAGAGCGGCGAGTAAAGTCATGCATAGTCCATCCTCCCTTTGAATATTTTTTGGTTATGTTCAGCTATTCAGTCGCTTGCCGGTCGTCTCGTCGAACAAATGCACGAGTGACGGATCTGGCTTCAACCGGATCTTGTCGCCCGGATTGAATTGATGTCGCTCGCGGAACACCGCGACGACCTGCTCGCCGCCGAGCTTGGCGAAGACCTGGGTTTCTGAGCCGGTCGGCTCAACCACGACGATCTCGGCTTCGGCGCCATCATCAGCGATGGTGAAATGCTCGGGCCGCACGCCATAGACGGCCGGCCGCCCCTCGGAATTGGCGGGTGCCGATGCCAGCGGCAGCTTGACGCCGTTCGGGCCTTCGAAGCTGGCACTGCCGTTCGACTTTACTGTGCCCTTGAGGAAGTTCATCGCCGGCGAACCGATGAAGCCGGCAACGAACTGGTTGGCCGGGGTGTCGTACAATTCGAGCGGTGTGCCCATCTGCTCGACGATGCCGTCGTGCATGACGACGATCTTGTCGGCCATGGTCATGGCTTCGATCTGGTCATGGGTGACGTAGACCGTCGTGGTCCGCAGCCGCTGGTGCAATTCCTTGATTTCGGTGCGCATCGCAACGCGCAGCTTGGCGTCGAGGTTGGACAAGGGCTCGTCGAACAGGAAGACCTGGGGATCGCGCACGATGGCGCGGCCCATGGCGACACGCTGGCGCTGGCCGCCGGACAATTGCCGGGGATAGCGATCGAGCAGCGGGGTCAGCGCCAGGATTTCCGCGGCGCGATTGACGCCGGTGGAGATTTCCTCGGGCTTGGCACCGCGCAGCTTGAGCGAGAAGCCCATATTGTCGGCGACCGTCATATGCGGATAGAGCGCATAGTTCTGGAACACCATGGCAATGTCGCGCTCTTTCGGCTGGACATTGTTGACCACTTTCTCGCCGATCGAGATCGTGCCGGAGGTGATGTTTTCGAGGCCCGCGAGCATCCGCAGCAAGGTCGACTTGCCGCAACCGGAGGGGCCAACGAGTACGACGAACTCGCCATCCTCGATCGGAATCGAGACGCCGTGCAAAACCTCAAAGTTACCGAACGACTTTCGCACGTCGCGAATCTGTACCGACGACATCGGACTTCTCTCCCCTTATTTTCTGTTTTCTGACGCCATCGGACGAAGGCAGGCGCCATGCTGTCTTATTCGACTCTAACGCCACCAGCCGAATTCAGCAGGCATTATCATCCGCAGTTTGTCGGTTTTTAGCAATGTGATGGTAGCGCTGTCAATAAATGTTCATTTGTCTCAGTCGTTGTGATAAGAGCGCGGAATGGGACGAAAACGGACGAAGTCTGGCAAAATCCGCCTCACCGAGGTCGCCAAGCTTGCGGGCGTGTCGCCGATTACCGCTTCCCGCTTCTTTCGAAACCCGGATGCGCTGTCGGTTGCCAAGCGCGAACGCGTCGACAGCGCCGTCAAGGAACTGGGTTATGTTCCCAATCTGGCCGCGCGCGCGCTGGCCTCGCAGCGCACAGAAGTCATCGGCGTCGTGATCCCGTCCCTGTCCAACAACGTGTTCGCCGACGTCCTGCGCGGCATCTACGATTCGTCGGAGCAAAGCCGTTACAGCATTCAGTTGACCAACACGCGCTACAGCATCCTGCAGGAAGAGAAGCTGTTGCGGCTGTTCCGGGCGCAGAGGCCGGCTGGATTGATCGTGACCGGCATCAACCAGACCGCGGAATCGCGCACGATCCTGGAAACCATGGATTGCCCGGTCGCGCAGATCATGGAGATCGGCGACAGTCCGGTCGACATGATGGTCGGATTCTCGCATTATGACGCCAGTTTTGCGGCTATTTCGCACATTCTCGAGCAAGGGTACCGGCGAATCGGATTTCTCGGCGCGCGAATGGATCCCCGCGTCCAGCGGCGGTTCGAAGGTTACCGCGACGCCATGAAAGCGGCCTCGCTGTTCGATCCGAACCTCATCGTCACGACGACCCTGCCAACCACCGTCACGTTTGGCGGGACGCTGTTCTCGGATCTTCTGGCGAAGGCACCGGATATCGACGCCGTGTTCTGCGTCAACGACGACCTCGCGCTCGGCGTGCTGTTCGAATGCCGGCGCCGCCAGATCTCGGTTCCCGGACAGATGGCCATCGTCGGCTTCAACGATTTGGAATTCATGGCGTCCGCAGTCCCTTCGCTGACCAGCGTGCGCACCAACCGTTATGAAATGGGCCGGCATGCCGTCACCATGGTGATCGACGCAATCGAAGGTCGCCGCCCGCAACAGCCGGTCCTCGACCTTGGCTTTCAACTCATGATCCGCGAAAGCTCGACGCCGCGAACTGCCTGAAAGCCGCGCATTGCAGCCTTCACATCGCGCCATACAGAAAATGATAGCGCTATCTTTTTGGTCGAACTAAGATCGCATGGGCAGGATCAGGAACTGGCACGCGCGACCGCGTTTGCAGCGGATCAAAATTTGAGCATGTTGGAAACCGCTGCCGCGATTTGAGCCGCCCAAGATGCTTTCGAGACGATTTCAAGACAATTACAAAACAGTTTGCAGTGCGGGAGGAAGCAATGAAAAAAAACGACAACAACGCTGCCACGAATGGCAAAGGCCGAAAGCTGCGTTCCCTGGAGTGGTTTAACAACCCGCACAATCCGGGAATGACGGCGCTCTATCTCGAGCGCTACCTCAATTACGGCCTGACCCGCGAGGAATTGCAGTCCGGCAAGCCGATCATCGGCATCGCGCAGACCGGCAACGATCTGTCGCCGTGCAACCGCCACCATCTCGAATTGGCACACCGGGTGCGCGAAGGCATCCGTATGGCCGGCGGCATTGCGATGGAATTTCCGGTGCATCCGATCCAGGAGACCGGCAAGCGCCCGACCGCGGCGCTCGACCGCAACCTCGCTTATCT
>Ga0307515_10026042_pt1 | contig 10089 bp, 2 predicted proteins | sample 17_EM_MG_FD_194513 | JGI IMG/M metagenome (GOLD analysis project Ga0307515, IMG submission 194513) | Populus trichocarpa ectomycorrhiza microbial communities from riparian zone in the Pacific Northwest, United States - 17_EM | ecosystem: Host-associated > Plants > Roots > Unclassified | place...
ATCAACAAATTTAGACTAAATACGCCAATGATTATTATAATGAATAAGTAGGTGATCCATCGATTCCTCTAACGCCAAATAAAGTGGATAGTATGCATCTCTAGCTTTAAGAATACCCCACATAACCAAGACTCCTCTAGTATTGATTTTACTATGAAAAACCATATATCAAAAAAAAAAAAATAGAGGAACCAATCCTTTTCATACACCATTAAAAGAATTAAATGAATTAGGTTGATCAAGAGTTAATAAAAGGCCACACATAGATTTAACTTAATAAATACCATTAGAATTGGATTTTTATATCAGTTTATTATCAACTTCACTCGATAACACCACATTAAACAACTTATCAAAGAGAGAATAAAATGAGTCAACTAGCTTATCTCATTACATATACTGTCTTGATATTAAATACTTGTGAAATGACTAAAAAGTTAGCACAAATAGTGCATATATCTCAACAATGCTTATTGGCAGCCTTTAATATTTGAAAAAAAATCTTAGAGCATCAACATTTGGTTCTCCAAATAAACCTCACTAAACTCTTAGTTATGTTTACACTTTGTTGTTGTTTCTAGTTTGCTTAGATTGTTTATAAGATTATGATTATTTTAGAAGTCATTAATCTAGTATATGGAAATTCTCAAAAGTTTGAATGTTTTGATTTCACAAACTCTTCATGATAGTTGTGCCCATGTTATTGGTAAGTTTCTAGATATTCTTAATTTTTCTTTGCTTTTCTAATCTTAGATCAAATACTTTTTGAATCTTTTCGTTTTCACCTTATAAAATATTAGTGAATTTAACATTGAATCTCATTATTTAATTAATAATATTTAATGTAATAGATAAAGAGATAAGACATGCGATAAAATCATTAACAAGTATAATAGAGAATATAGAAGAATATAGAAAGCAAAATAAACCCTTAACTTAGAATAACAAGTTTTTATTTTCACACTAGCATTTCAATTCCTTTGGGTTATATTAAGGTTGGCAATTTTTATGAAAAATAAAGTGTATGGATTATTTTGATTAGTAATTAAATGTATTAACTCCTATCATATATGTTCATATGAAAGCATTTTATCCCTTTTTCTCTTTCGAGATCCATTAATACATGTTATCTCTCTGTTTTTTTTTTAAAAAAAAATTATAAGGCTCCTCTCTAGCAAAATAGTTTCCCAACTGAATCTACCATAAGAAAACTCTTAAGATTTTGTTATAAATTCCAACCATTAAAAATATGTGGTGAACAACTCATTCATTAACATTAGGCATTAGGTGGATAGTTTTCATAAATTATGCAACTTCATATGGTCATGGGATGTGATTTACGTATAGACATTTTCTTTAAGCTTATTTCTATAAGCTTTAATTTGTAATAATGAAGAAAACATTTGATACATATGGATTATTGGTAAGAAATAATAACCAAGTAAGCCCCCATATGAGAGAGACGTTATTGTACTTGTTGGTTTTTCTTTTCTTTTCCTACTGTAATTTCCTTGATATATACCAAGAAAATATTTTTATCGATGTTTACTGATGAATATGGCAAAGATATATTCGGTCACAAATTTTTTTCTTAATATACTGACGGAAATATTATGTCGTTGTGTTCGTTTGTATTTTTCAATTTTCTAGTAGTGCACAATATGAAGGTCAAAAAAACTATAACTATTTATATACAAAATTGAAATAAATATTCATCTAGTTTTAGGCATTGTGTTTTTAGATAGATAATTTAAATTGCATTTCAGTAAGTCAAATTTTCTAAAAATTAATTGACAGTTAGTAAAATTATTAGTTGTATTCAATATCAAACATATATATAGTTGTGAAGAGTGCTATGCAGGGTGCTAGTGGCTATCTATATAGAATACTATTTAGGTTGTTTATATAGTTTTTTTTTAATTGTATTTACGTCTATTCAAAATTACTAGTAAGTAACTATATATTATACAAGTTTTCCATTAATGATTTATTCTACAATTCTTTTAGTGTAAGTTAATATAGTGTAACATTCTAAATTATAAATATTTTTATAAAAAAGAATTTGGTATTCTAAGATATGTATGTAGCTGTATGATATTAAATCTTCACGCCTTTATAATACATGATGCAACGACTCTATATAACTCGCAGAGTAATGCTAGGAATGCTTAGTTTTATATTAAGAAATTATTTGATATTACGGTAGTTTCTATTTTTTATCCAATAATAATAAAAAATTATTTGGTTATCGAAATAGCTCTATTTTTTGCATTAGAGCTTACACGTAATCATAATTCGATCAAACCTTAGTTTTGCAAAGGGTTATTTTATTCATGGAGACTTGCTTTCATTTATATTTTGCATGTAAAATTTATTCTACAATATAGTTTTAACTAAACATATTTTTTTCTAAACTTATTTTTTTAAAAAAAACCAAAAGTAAAAATAATTTTCTTGAACTTGTTTTTTTTTTAAATCACAGCTACAAAAACTAATACAATACTAAACACATAACATCTTGTGATTTATTAATTAATATATTTTATAATTATCATTATATCATTAATTGTCATAAGATTCGTGAAGTATATTTTGAAGGACTTTTCACAAAATGAAATGCCACATTACTTGATAAAATATATTTTCTAAAATTAAGGACCCCTGGTTACTCAGATGTATAAAAGGTCTGTAATTGTTTACCTATGCATGTGTCAATTTTAGCACGCGTTTGACAACACGCTAAAAAACAAAAATAAAAGAAAATCCTGTCAAAGTTTCTCTCAGATCATGACAGCAGCCAACTAGTTTAAAAATTTCACACTCAACTTTTTTGAATTTTTGTCATGGATTAGGTTTGAAAATTTATTTCAAGAGTTAAGGCTTTACCAACTAAGATAACCATTTCACGAAGTGCTTTTGGAGCAATGTCAAAGCTAACAATGAAAATCTACAACATTACTCGCTAGTCGCTAGGTACCTACAAGACCCTAGCTAGTTGTTTCAGTATTTCTTCAAGAGATGTGATCTAGATAGTTGTATGTGAGGGAGTTGCTTATATAAATCATATATATATATATATTATTTTTTAAAACTTCACTTAACAGTTTAAGTAATTGTGTTGAATTGATTTTTTAAAATGATATCAGAGTCTTAATAACCAAGCTGTCACGAGTTCAAATTTCACTATCCTCATTTATTTGATAAAAATTAAGTACAAGGTAAAGTGAACATGTGCAAGTTTCAAGTTTAAAAGGTTTTCATTTGAGGGGGTGTATTAGAGAATAATATTAATAATATCCTGGAATCTCACCTAACAGGTTAAGCTATTGGATTGAGATGATTCTTTGATAATATATATAGCTAAACCTCTGTTAATTAATATCATTGTAGCATGAAGATTTATTAATTAATTGATATATTATTTATCAAATATTAACTTATCAAAATAATACTATCTTCACATGTGTATTGATTGAGCATGCACATGAAGGATGAACATCTAGCTTAAATTAAAGAGTATTGAATCCATTTAACATATATATTTTTTTCATAAGATATTAGCCATTCATATTTATTATTGCAAACAATAGAGATAAAGTAAAATACTTTTTGCGGGAAGTTAGCTATAGTATCTCAAGACTTTTTATGTTGGGTTCTTAAATTTCCAAGAAATTTCAGTGTATAAAGTGGTTCTGAGTTATTCCAAACACGCTTTCATGAGATGCCTCCTTTTCCTCTGGACAATTGTAAATTTGCAATCTCCTTTCCTTTTCTGCTTCCAAAGTGGAGGGTATATCCCTCATATCCCGCCTCGCACCTAACCTTTTATCTGAAAGATAACTTGTCTTCTTGAAGAACATCAAATTATCAAAATAGTACTGCCCTTAAAGCAGATGAGCTAGCTGCATCAGTTTAGGTTATTAATTTTTTAATTATGCTGTCATGTTTAATGGGGTTTCTGTGGGGCATTCCAATCGTACCGTGGTCTCGAATTGGCCTTACATAGGGAGGAGATCAACAGTATTGATCTAGCAGACCAAGGAAAACATTAATTTTTGTGTTGGAACAAAGTGTTGTTCAAAAAGTCATGATCATTCCATTTATATATATGTATGTATGCTAAGCGATTATCCGGCCCTGTGCTTAGAGGAGATTTGTATACTTTGCACCAAACAATATCATCTTGGCATCTCTGTATAATTCAACATCTAGAAAGTCATAGAATCTGATTACGAATGGGGAAAGACATCTTGAGATGCTGCATTTTGTTTGTCAACCTTTTTCAAAGCTATATAGCTCAATTGATATTGATGTTTTTAATTTTCTTCTCTAAAAAAGTCTCGAGTTTGAACCTTTTTCTCTTACGATAATTATAATTAGAAAGAAATACGGATCCTTGAAGGGACTGGAAAGGGCTGTAGCCTACTCGGTTTTGAAAAACATTACAATATTTTAGTCAATGTACATTTGAACATTTTAATTTTATTCCTAACATTGAACAAATTTCTCTACTTAGATGACTTCATGTGAATAGCATAATTAATCTCATACTGGTCTGTGGTTTTCAAGAATAGAATTTATGTGTATTTGTGAGATAAAATCCCTCAGATTATTCAAGAACTCAACATATATGTGTTTATATAGTTAAGTCTTTAAATTATTCGAAAAGTCGATCGATACATGGGATGGAAAAAAAAAAACAATTGTTTCGAATCAGACACTTTTATAAAAATGTTAAAAATATTTTAATGGATATGAAAAATATTTTCTTGAGTTGAATAAAAAAATCCTCTCTTGTTCAGTATGCTTGTGGTACATAATAAACGATCAATTTGTAGATGAAAAATACAATAAATAAATAATGCCATATTAATATTTCTGCCTCCCCGAAGATTGTGGCCATGATCTTCCAGTGATAAAGTGAGCCTTTATGCCATTTTTTTAGTTCTGATCTACTAGGGTAAAGGGCCATGGCTGTTGGAGCACTCTACATATTTCCCCCCCTTTACTCAAATAACGAAGTAAATAAAGATTAGCCAAAATGTCTGCCTCCATATGTGGACCGGCAAGCACCTTCAAATTAAATGGGGTTAACTTTAAGAACAAGGCAGACGAACATGGTTCCCAGCTCCCTTATCAATTCCCAATCCTAATTCTTCAATTATTGAACATGACAATAATTGGATTTATGTTTTTGAGAAATTACATGTTAATTTTGATCTTATCGAACAACTACACACTTATTAATCCCAGACCAATTTTATGCTTTCCTTATAAAAAGAAGAAGAAAAAATCAGATTCTTGAAACCGGAAAAATGGGATTTATATTTGTGTAATTAGTTGCCTTTCACCATATGTTTCTTAATGATTTTAATAATACAGTAAAATTGTTATTACAAATAATAACAATAATAATAGAATTATATAATCAACTATATACACTACCAAGAAAATTGTTAAATACCAATGACAATACCTATAAAAAAAATTATCAATAAATTACGATATAATTTAGGGTAATTTCAAGAAGCTGGACCTTGGGTCAAGTATTGGCAAATTTAACGGGCTGGGGTACAGTTAAGAAGAATTATACTGGATTTTGAAGTTGGGCTCATTGCCTTAGTACTTGTTGTTTTCTACTCTGACCATATATACTCCACCTCTAGGCCTACTAAAGTGTATATATGGAGTGTCCATGAGGCCGATTTTCTCTTAATTTGATTTGGGTATTTGCTAGACGATGACTCGCATTTGCCATATTTTTTTTTTCTTGTTTTTTAATATGTTTTTGTTAATATATAAAAGTAGGAAGTGGGAAGAACAAATTGATCAGATTGGAATAGTAATCGGTAATTGAATATAGTATACAGTGATCAATTTGTATAAGAAAAGAATTGTCTTGACATTAAAGTTTTTTGAGCTTTGTTGCAGGAGTTTGTGTTTAAGATAACTAATTTATCTAACCTTGTTATTATCAACTAAAAAAATGAGTCGTTCGCATTTTAATAAATATACTAGACGAACTAAGGTTTTTCTCATACTTCTTCACTGGGGTTTTCTCCTACTGCTTCCCTATTCATAGCCTTTATTTTTTTTATTTAATCATTTTGCAGCCTAATTTCATAAGATAGAGTTTTAAGTTGTAGTAGAAAGACAATTAAAAGATAGAAGACCAATAATGTAGAACATAAAAAAAATATATATATATATGGCTCATCTCAAAATTCTTAAAATATTTATTTTGGTCTAAAAGTTTATTTTGTTTATTTTTTAGTTTTTGAGTTTAATAGAAGATAGGTAATATCACTAGAAAATAATAGAGTTGAGAGAAAATTGTCAATTGATCATATTCCACCAATAAAAATGATCGATATTTGGATCAAGAGTTTTATTTGATAAGAAAAGTTCAATGATGGTATTTGTTTTCTATAAACATGCCTAAAAGTTCAATGATGATATTTTTAATTTAGTAAATTTTAGTTTTTTGAGTGATTTTAGGATGTTTTATGGTTGGTAAGTGGTTTATGAAGGTTTTGTAGTGTTTTTTAGAAGTTTTCAAGTAAAAAAATAATGATATTAAAATGGGGTATTTTAGTCCAAAAACTTCAACCCTGATTTCTTATTATTAGAGGTGATCAAAAAAATATTATAGTAGGTGATTGGTTGCTTTCCATTACAAGTATTCACTGGGGTTTTCTCCTACTGCTTCCCTATTCATAGTTTTTTTTTTCATCCTTTTATAATAAAAACCTCATCGTCAATTTTTTTATTTAATCATTTGCAGCTTAATTCCATGAGATAGAGTTTTAAGTTGCAGTTGGAAGACAAAATTAAAAGCCAGAAGAATTCCAATGTGAAACAAAAAAAAATATGGCTACTCTTAAAATTCTTAAAATATTTATTTTGGTTTAAAATTTTATTTTGTTTATTTTTTAATTTTTGAGTTTGATAAAAATGAGGAATAATTACTACAAAATAATAGAGTAGAGAGAGAGAAAATTGTCAATCGGTTATATTCCATCAATAGAAATGGTCGATATTTGGGTTAATAAGCACCTTACCTCTTTTTTATTACTATTATTATTTCAAAAATAATAATTAATACCCTTTCTATTTTTTATGTATGGTTTGCTTTGCATTAGTTTTTATTTAAATTTAATTTAATAATCTCTCTTTGATTATTATTATTTTTTATTTTTTAGTTCAACTTTTTTAAAAAATTATTGGTTATTTTTTAAAATTATTTAGTATTTTTATAATGTTTCAAAGAGATTATTATAATTTATTTTTTATTTTTTAATAAAAAAATTATTTACATGATATATTCATAAAAATAAAAATCATTTATTCTTGTTAAGAAAAAAATAATAGCTAAGATTAAAAAAACATCGAGGTTAAATATTTGCATTATTGGATCTCTTTTGCTTTTAGAGGAAAGATTAGATTTCTATTTAAATATTTAATTAGCTTTAACAACTCTTTTATAATTTATTTTATTAAGAATAAATAATATTTGTGTTTTTCAATATATATATATATATATATATATATATATATCATAATACAATAAATACATCCATACCATTGACACATTATTTTATTATGTTAAAAATTGAAGGGTATTTTTGTAGTCTCATTGTGCATTTTTATTTTTATCAAATGTCAAATTTCTCCGGTAACGATGAAAAAATCATTGTGAAAATACCCCTTAACACTATTTTTTTTTTTGCTTCCAATTGTATTTTGATTGTTTCATTATGCAATCAAGAAGGGAAAAAACTTATTTGTCTTCGGTCAATTTAATAATGACAAATGAATCCTATAAAAAGACCTTGATAGCTAGTGTTAATTTTTTTTTAGGGGTAAAAGTGTCATTACACTGTTCTAGTTAACAATGATCATGTTCAACACTCATCTTATCCTTGACATGGGTTCCATTCAATAGGAAGAATTTGATGATGATGGTTTTCAGCCTTCATCTTACCTGAAAAAATAAATTGGAGTCCATTTAGGTTTTTTAGATTTTGTTGAATGTCAATTTTTTGGTGATTTTTTGGTGTTTTGGAGTTGGCTACTACGAAGGCTTTTTGGTTTTGAGGTTTCTTGATGTAAAAATGACTTCAAAATTGAATTTTTTGGTTCTAAAAACTTGGACCCTAATTTTTCAGTTACCGGAGATGACAGAAAAATATTGCAATAGGTGATAGGTTGCCTATAATAGTAGGCAAATTGTCACCTAACATTTTTATATCAAATTAGGGACAAAATCTTAGGGACTTTCATGGAAAAATTGTTATGTAAATGTCTAATTTTATGGAAATAAGGTTGTAAAAGGGATATTCCTTTTCTATTTGTAAAAAAAAAAAAAACCTCATGTTATTTGGAGGTATAGAACTCTAGAAGGAACTCTTGAAAGGTGTCAACCTTCGTGAACTGTCAAGGAACAAAATGAACAGAGGTTGAATGACACGTTGTCCAAGTTAAAACCCTAAAAATGAGGGATTTTAATTTGGCATTTGACGAAGTTTCAATTTCTTTCGTGTTCTTTCAATTTTGATACGTACACCTTTAATTGACACAAAAAACTTTTTAATTGTATGCAATTTAACCCCCTCCAGACTCAAATATCAACCCTTAAGTTGGCCACCTTTTTCATTTTGGTACTTGATTCTGAATTTGTGTATTTTGACCCTCAATTGACCAACAAACTTTTAATTTCTTCAATTTGACCCATGATTTGATCAATTTCAGCCCTTATATTCATATGTCTTTTCTAGTTTGATTTTGGTTTTGAATTTTTTCAATCAAGTCCCTAATTTCTCATCAAATTCCTGATTTGACCAAATTAACTCTCTAAAATTACGATTCGACCCTAGACTTTAATTTCTTTCAATTAAAGCCTAAATTGCCTTTTAAAAATTATTTTTTTTGCAATTAAGCCCTCAATAAATTTGAATAAACCTTGAAGAATTATAATTGAATCCTTAAATATTCAATTTTAAATTTTCCTCCTCAAATTGAATTTTATTTATTAAAAGGGTCTTCATCAGTCGAAAATACACTATCAAAAAAATTTTTATCTTATATATTTGATCTTTCTCAACTAGTCTTTGATAATTTTCTACATGTTCTAGTTTACTCTTCTCACTGATATATATATAATTTTTTTTTCTCTTTTGAATTTTTTTGTATTTTCTCTTTATTTTTTATTTATGTAGGACCCTAAAATGAGTAACAACAAGCGTTATTAACTTTTTTTTCTTTTGATTTAGTAAAAAAAATTCTTTCTTTCATTTTTATTTTTTAAAAATTCTTTATTAGTGATTTCCGTATTTTATCTATCTAGACCTCTTTTTTACCTTCTCTTATTAGATAACGGACACATCAGTGCTTAATAAGCTTACATAACAATAGGTGCCCCATAAAAAGTAACACAAAAAACAAACAAAAAAAACTACTAACTCAAATAAATAAAATATTTAAAAATGAAGTACTCAAATATGGCCCTAATACATGTTTCATACGTTGGGATCCAATTTTTTTTCATAGATCACTAAATAATACACACGTCATCTAACTTAATAGCTGGTACCGGATTACAAAAACAAAAGATTATTAACTCAAATACCGGATTACACATTTAAATGCAAAATTAATCGGGAACCAAATATAAAATTTTATTTTTCATAAAAAAAGAAAGCCAGGTAGATCATAAATCCGGTTAAATTGGTCCAAATGAAACAAACAAAACACACTGACTAAAAATGTTATCTTGTGAACTATCTCCATCTCTTTATTCGAGCATAAAAAAAACATAACAAGACATGAATGAATTGTTTAATGTAATAAAAAAACAAGTATGCTAACTTGGGAGATGAGAAAGAAAATGAGACTATGCATGTTATGCATGTTAGTGAGTGTCCATATCAAATAAATAAACAAAAAAAAAGGATTACTTTTGTAATATTAAAATGAAAAGGTTGCAAGGCTTTTGTCTCGTCTCCGGTGACCACAAGGCATCAATCAAGGCTTCATTTGATATTTACTTTTACATATGCATATATAAATGTAATCCTCACGGCGTTGACA
>Ga0307515_10026044_pt1 | contig 10088 bp, 9 predicted proteins | sample 17_EM_MG_FD_194513 | JGI IMG/M metagenome (GOLD analysis project Ga0307515, IMG submission 194513) | Populus trichocarpa ectomycorrhiza microbial communities from riparian zone in the Pacific Northwest, United States - 17_EM | ecosystem: Host-associated > Plants > Roots > Unclassified | place...
AGAGCCTTTTGCGAGCTTTGTTAAAAGCGTAAGCAAAAATATTAGTTTTCGCGATTTTATAAGGGGATTTCCTCCACGACGTAATAAAATAAAGTCTTCAGATGTTTATAGATATATCTTAGGGGGCTACTTTATATATCAAAGGCCTTAGAATTGCATTATCCCCTCCCAAATCTGAGATTAATTTCGTTAAAGTTGAAATTCCCGTTGTTAAAAGCGTGAGCACTTTTACGTACGGCCCGTATAGGCCTATATAAAGGTATAAAAAGCCTAAAATCTTATAATATATAGAGCTAAACCTCCTGAGCAATTTGATATAATTTTTACCTTAAAAGACGTTGTGGGGATGTTGATCAATTTTGTTGGGGTTTGTGAGTTTTCTTTATTAAAAAGGCTTGTGCTTCTATACAAATCTCGCCAAAGTGCCTCAGACTAAGAAATCGATCAAATATCCGAAGGAGTTTAGCGCGCCAGCGCAATCGATTTCTTAGTATGAGTCCACTGAGGTAATGTGATTGCTAATCCTACAGCGAGTACCATGTTCTAACCATGGAAGAAGGGTCAAATTGCCTCAGCACTTCTTGAACTCCGCAGCCGACACTGTTCAATCAAACTGTTTGGAAAACAAGCCCGCAACGATATCACGTGATGAGACTTGTGGGAGAAACCTCTTGGCAGGAATCTGAATCAGACAACTTCAACCGTGCGGTCGAAGTTTCTTGAAATCTCTTCAACCACCTATATAGAAAATAAGCAATACACAGAGCTTTAGCTCCATAACCTACATTTCAACACAAACCTTACCCTCAGAATACGCTTACTCCACTGAATTCCAAAGGCTTCTGAGGGATACCAACTACCATTAGTATACCAAATCCAGGTCTTATTATAGCAGGAGCATCGTCGTAAGATTTCTTAGACGTAGTAAAATTGACGGCTGCATCAAACTCCACTTCCCGTGATTTCTACTATCTTTTTCCGCCAGTCTTTTTTCGTCATTGAATTAAATACGTGATCGGCACCTGAGCGTTTCGCCTCGTCCAGGGCCTGATCCGCGATATCCAACCCGATAACTTTGAGTCCCATTGCTCTACTAAGTGAATGTCAGCAATTTGTGCCACCAGCCGCAACTAACAAACGTCACCGCGGGCTTTCAAGCAAGCAAACCCACTTACTTAGCATATTGAATTCCCATATGACCTAATCCACTGCACCCGATTACCGCCATCCATTGCCCCCGTTTCAATCCGCAATTTTCAACTCCAGCTGCGCAGCTAAAGTTACATCTAGCTCTTCAGGCAATACCATCGTGTTCCTGGCATCCACGCACACATACTCTTGGAAATAACCATTGCACGAGAAGCCCTGCATCTTCTGCTTTCCTGTCACACCACGAGTTATGCACTTTTTTGCATGGCTCGCACTCAAAACATTAGCCAACAGCGCAGATAAACCCAACCTTGTCACCCTCTTTGAAACCACTGACGCCGGAGCTAGTTTCTACCACGTAACCGGTAGTCTTGTGTCCAATAATAACTGGATTTTTTCCAAGAATCAATCCTTGTTCATTGGGTTCGAAGTGCACTACATCAGTGTGGCACAGGGAAGCGCAGGTGACCTTAACGAGAACCTAGTGTGACTTAGGTTCTGGAATAGGGATCTCATTCAGATGCAACTTCTTATCTCGCGTTAGATTTATTCACGCTATGCGTCTCTTCACCCTCTCCGTCGTCCTCTAGGAGTTTCCTACCGCTACCATCACCATCGCAATTACATGCCTGGGAAAGCCATTCGCCAGCTCCAAATCCCGAAGCCCACCTGACAGGACCGTACGCCTGGGCGAAGAGAAGAGAGAAAAACGACGAGATGGTTCCTTGGTTGTTAACCAAAGCGAACGATCCACTTGCGGCCTGTAGCGGGGCCAAGTTTGAACCAAGCGAGTTAGCCGTGACTGCGCCTTGCAGGATACGCTGGTTTGCATGAATGATTTAGGAGGTAACAACACGGTCTTGCAACATAGCCAGCCGCATGGCCACTCGCACCTATGCTCCACCTGTGACGGAGCTGCACAGGCATGTCAGCAAATCTTTCAAACCTTCCGAAGGGGTCGTTCTGGAATCGATTTGCTTGGCGCCTGATTCGCTTGATTCGATTTTACTCTGAGCCAGTTCAGGAGGTCCTGCTGGGATCTAAATTGCAATATTGATTAGTAAGGGTATATACAAAGTCTTAGCATGGTGTTGCAGCCTAGATTTGGCCGAGGTCGCTTGGTATATCATACAAGGGGGTAACATCAATGCGTCAGACGCCCCCCCTGCTAGTACAGGTCAAGAAACAAGCGAGTCCAAAGTGACATAGCGGGGCCAGGTTATTTTGTTTGCTGTACTAGCAGGGGGGGGCGTCTGACCCATTCATGTTACCCCCTTGTATATGTATACCGCTTAGCCATGCGGGCCTGCTTAACCCCTAAACCCCGCGCACTGCGCCTTACCGGTTATCATAAAGCGATCTTCTTCCCTTGACAAAGCGTGCTCTACCTATGAGCGGTATTTAATGCGAAAGAGCAACCTTGGCGCTCTGCCCTCTCTTTTTCCTGTATCTGTTTTTTGATCCCGAAGTTGGGGGTTGCCTTGCCCTCTTATCCGCATCTCTTTCGATGGCCGTTACCTTTCTGGACTTACCGCTACTTCGTCTCACGGGGCTTCTCTGGTGTCTGGGGCGAACGGCCGGACTGGTGGCTTTAAGGGAGGCTCTCCTCCACCCATTAATGCCGTATTTCCCTCTCTTCCGGGCTTAGACAACGCCTTCGTGATCCTGCGAACCAACGCCACCGAAGCGCCCTCAAAGCTCCCCATACACTTCGCAACCACACTGCACTGCACCCCGCACTACGCCATCTACTCCGACCTCGTCAAAGAAATAGCTGGGCACCCGATCCACGACGCCCTCGACAAAAGCGCAGCGCGCGCCCCTCGTCCTCCCGGTTCGCCATCCCGGACACCTCCACCCCCTCTCTTGGCGCGGCCTCGCGGCCTGGCTCCCTTGCCCAACGCCTCCGCGCCCCTCCACTTCGGCACCACCGCCTACGCCGCCAGGCAGCGCCACCATCGCGCTGTCGAACCCCGCGGTACGGCGGGGTCGTCGCGCACCGGGTGGGGGACTGCGTGCTGGGCATGGTGCTGGCTGCGGGCGGCATGGCCGCTACTCGGGGGTGGAGCCGGCCCGCGGCGCTGAGCTATCGGGAGGGTTCGCCTGCGGAGATCGAGTCGTTGTGGCGGTTTGAGCGGAAGTGGTATGGGCAGGTTCGAGTGTTTCTTTTTTTTTCCCGGGCTGGTGAGAGCTGGTTTGAGGGCGGATTGTAGATTTAATATTAGAGATATCTTTATTTAAATAGAACTGCATATCCTGTACAAGGTCGTAATAACCCTAAAACAGTTCTAAGTCTTATAAACTGGGACTTGAACCTACTCTTTCCCTCCGAATGATGAGTTCCCCATTCAAATGCTGTCAGAAATGGGACGCTAAGCCCTCTTTCTCATACAAGCATACCTAGGCACTGCGTGATATCTTGTCAGTAAAAGTGTGCGTGTTCGGGTTAGAATGTGAAACATACGAGGAGATACTCTGATTTATTAACCATTCGGTCACAGAAGTGCAGAAAAATTATAACCACAGAATATGAAGTTTAACTGTTGATTGATCGGCCGGCTAATTAAGAATTAAATACCTCCCCTTTTCCCACTCTAAGATGCAATGTTATGATAAACAAAATGCGCGGGCTAGCCGCAGCGATGCTTGAGGGTCATTCTTTTAAAGGCACGAGCCTTTCCCTACATAAAAAAAGGAAAGGAAATTTGGGTATACAACTTCTGAAAGTCGTCACAAACAGTGTGATTTGTTTACTTGGCCGTGACGGTTACGGTAACCGTATCCTTCTCCGTCACGGTGACTGTGAAGATCTGCGACGGGTTGATTGGGACAACGGTAATACCGGGTCCATCGGATGTAGTCACAGAAGCGGCAGGGGGAGCGGCCGTCGATGCAGGAGGGGCGGCCGAGTAGGGCGCTGGGGGGGCTATAGAGGATGCTGGTGCTGGCGCTGATGCCTGGGACGAGTGAGCGGGCGCGGGAGCAGGTACTGCTGCTGACGACTCTGGAAGTGTGGACGATGCTGGCGCGGGGGCAGAAGGGGCAGGGGTTACAGAGGATGCTGGGGGAGCAGAAGGCGCAGCAGCGCTGGAAGGTGGAAGGACGGTGAAAAGCGTGACTGTGACAACGGGAATGGGCTTTAGTGGCGTGGCTGAAGAAGCCTCTGCTGCCGAGGATACTGGGGCTGAGGGTTCTGGGACCACAACTGACGAGACCTGTGCTGCAGAAGATATATGTGCTGCAGAGGAAACTGCTGCTGCAGATGACACTTGTGCTGCAGATGAAGCTGGCGGAATCGTTGCGACCGTTGAAGAGGGATAGATGGTGGTGAACTCTGTTTTGGTCACTAACACGACGTTCGGAAAAGGTGACGTCCTTGCAGTACTGACGGCGACTGAAGATGCTAAGGCTGTGGAGGACACGACAGCGCTGGTCGCGACAGCGGAGCTTTCTAGTAGAGCCGAAGATTCAGTGATAGAGCTTGCAACAGTAGCTGAGGATGCAACGACAGAACTATTAAGTGCAGCTGATGATACGACTGCAGATGTCGAAGATAGAGGGGCTGATGCGACTTCCGAGCCTTCTGGGACTGGTGCTATCGATGATGCGAGTGATGCAGCAGCGGAAGACATTATGGTAGACGAACATAATTCCGAAATAATTCCTGAAGCTCCGGAATAAGACCTCAAACTAGTCAATGGTTGCGATGGTAGCTCAGTAGTTGTTGCGTTGGAGCTCGGACTTGCAATCGCTGAAGCGCTTGATTGCGGAGTAGATGTCGAGCTCTCCAAACCAGAAAGATCCAGTGAGAATCTACGGCTGGCCGTGCTGGAGGTTACAGGGCTCTCTCCATTTCCAATCGCCGCCAGATTCGAAGTTATGACAGATGTTGACAGGGTAGATGACTTAGCGCTAGACAACAATGAGGATTGGACATTGGATACCACACTCGACAATGAGGGAGCGGGCGTGCTTGTTGGAGCTTCTGGGAAGCTTATTGTAGGCGTGATTGCGATAAAAGAAGTTGATTCGAATGTTATAGCTGGCACTGTGGCAAGTGGGGTGCCAGCAACATTGGTAAAGGTAACCGCAGGCTGGACCGACTGGAATACAGATGGAGAAAGGGGGATGACCTCAAGTCCGGTGTCTGCAGCTTGAATGGATGTTGCTTGTAGGTTTGACGATGATAACAATTGTATTGAGGTAGATAATATTGTTGAAGTTGAGAGAGTGGTAGGTGTCGTAAGCGTCAACGCTTCTGGACTCGTTACGGAGGCTGATGAGGTGTTTGCGAATTGAGGGGAGCTGATACTGTTAGACGACCTAATGGATTGTTGATGGCAATATTGACTTACTTCAGCTTTTGGTAATGACGGGGCACCGGGCCTGCAATTATGATAGTAGATGACGCTGCCAGCAGCAATATTGCAAAAGGAAAAATCATCTTCAAGATGAGAAAGAAGAGAGTTAAGAAACAAAGACCCGCGAAGAAAAGAACGGGGCTCTAAGAAAACAAGACGCGCACGTCAACACGTAGAAAGGAAGCAGTAGTCCTGAGAGAAGAAAGAACGGGGGGACTGTCTGAGATTTGAAGGAAAAGATTGACGAGATGGTAAAGAAAGTGCAAGGGCAAACGAAAGGAATGCTTGTCTGGAACAAAAGACAGGATACAGGTCAGTGTGAAGCTACGAGACTCGTACAGAACAACTCAGATGGGTGGGATGGCGAACGGGTTTTGAAGCTCTTTTAGCCGCTGTTTTACTCGAAAATAGAAGCGACGAACGCACTGGTCAAGCATTGTCGCCGGAACTTGCAATTTGGTGTGCTACAGGAGATGCGCATAGTAACTTTTGCAGGGCAAATGTTTGGACATAGTCGAGTGGTTGAGATGAAACCTCGGCGTGGTTGAGGTTCAGCGGCTCGCCTGCAGAGTAGGCGGGTTTTGGAGCCATTTGCCCATCCGATTGGCTGCCACCCTGAAGCACCATGCGACCTGCTTTTCCTCCACAGCCCCAGAAATAGGTACGTACCAGAACAGTCGAGCATATAGCTCAGGCAAACCAGAAGAGCATTGTGGAATGAGTGTGGCACTTGCGAGATGAGGTCTTGGTGGGATGGCGTACGCAGGGCATCCCACTTGGCTTCGTTGGCCTCTTTCTGTGGTTGATTCAAGCAGTCTGCTCCTCTGAACATTCTTTCGTAAGCTCTTGGGCAAGGCAGCACATCACCAGTCCATTTTCGGCAGAACTCTCTGTTAGTTACCAGTCAGTTTCTCAGTGCTATTCGAGCATCTCGGATGGATCTCAGCCGCGTCTTGGACGTCTCCATCCATGCGTGATGCGCTCAGTGGAGTTGCTTCGTGTGTTACCCGGTGAACACTAGCGCCATAACACGTCCCCGGCCACATTCAACACTATGGCGAACTTCTCCTTCGCGCAGAGCACAACGTCAGGGTAAGCCCATCATTCTTTCGCCAACAGATCTAGGCATTGGCAGTCCTCCATTATCTATCCTGCCTCCAAATCAATCTCCCTCCCTCTTGCAACCATGAGCGTCCGCGTTGTTGCTCGTATACGACCTTTGCTCAAGCTCGAGCTCGACAAAGACACCATCGTCACTGCAGAGTCCGCCGGCAGTGAGAGCCCTGGAAGTCCCACTGTAGTGCGGATACCGAACCCAAAGAATGATGCAGAATCCTTCAGCTTCCAGTTCAACAGTGTTTATGACCAGCACGCAACGCAACAGCAAATTTTTGATTATGAAGGTTCGAAGGCATTCTCGACAAGCTGGATCTTAACAAGGAAGCTAATTGGCCGCTATTCTAGTCGCACCAACGGCTAAGCACCTCTTTAATGGATTCGATACTACCATCTTCGCGTATGGTGTTACCGGCACAGGCAAAACGCACACAATGCGTGGCGGGAAGTCATTAGCAGATCGAGGGGTCATCCCAAGGTTGCTAAGTGCCATATATCGAAGAAGTCGCAAGATAGAGAAAGATACTGCTGGAGCTACCCAGGTAGAGGTGGCTATGAGTTATTACGAAATCTACAATGACCGCGTATTCGATCTTTTTGAGCCACCAGAAAAGCGAACACCTTCCGGACTACCAATTCGGGACAACAATGGTAAGACAGTAGTAGTCGGCCTAACGGAAAGACCTTGTTCGACCTTGAAGGAATTTGAGCAATTGTATGATCAGGCCAACGTCAACAGGTCAACATCAGCAACAAAGGTAATGATTCTTAAGATACATCATTTTTGGAAGAACACATCACTAAACCACCAACAGCTTAATGCCCATTCCTCTCGTTCCCATGCTATTCTCTGCGTGAAGCTCACCCAAACGACCGAGACTACGGTACGCATATCTACTGCATCGGCCATCGACCTTGCTGGTTCCGAGGACAATCGCCGAACGGACAATAATAAAGAACGACTAGTCGAATCAGCTAGCATAAACAAGTCTCTCTTTGTTTTGGCCCAATGTGTAGAAGCCATCAGCAAAAAGCAATCTCGGATCCCATACCGCGAGTCCAAGATGACACGGATATTATCTCTAGGCCAAAATAACGGCCTAACACTAATGATTCTGAATCTAGCCCCAGTACGATCGTATCACCTCGACACACTCAGCTCGCTCAACTTCGCCAATCGAACGAAGAAGATCGAAGTCTGCGAAGTAGAAAATGAGCCCATCTTCCGGAGCCAGTCCAAGCCACTAGCAGCAACTGTCAGCATCACAGGCCCTAACATCCAACGGCAGCCACTCCGTCCTCTAACAGCCGCACATAATGCCAATCTGAACGACCCTGAGCGAAACCAAGGCGACAAGCCGGTCAAAGCCTTCTCCGTTTACTCCGACTCTCGCAAGCCAAGTGCACGTTCCTCCAACCTTCCCACACAGAACCAGAGCATCCGAAGAACAGAAACGCACAAACGCACCGCAGACGCTAGCAGCACAATCTCCTCCCGACCAAGCAAAACACTCCGCCCGGGCGACAACTCCTCCCGCTTCTCTTCCAACGTCAGAAGCAATGCTTCTTCGGAACCCGTTCTCTCAAAAGAATCAATCGAAGCCTTAATTGCACAACGCATCGACGAGAAGCTCGCTGAGAAAGCCCTTCAAGAATCATCCGCACCCGCTCCCTCTCTACCAGTGGACCTGCAAAAGCGTCTCGATGACCTCGAGCAGCGTATTGAGGCCAAGGAAGACGGCGGGAGAGCTGAGGGACTGCAGTTCCTGCTGATGGCAAAGCAGCACCAAGTCCGAGGCGAGGACGGCAGCGCGCTGAGGATGTACCAGCTCGCCTTGCCCTTCTTCCCCGGAAACGAGAAGCTACGAAACAAAATGAAGGCCATCGAAGAGCGACTCAAGAGCAAGCGCGACGCCGAAAAGCCCGCCTCGATCTTCGAGAAAGTCCTCCCCGCCTCCATGTCTGTCTCTAGCGCACCCTCGACCCTCCTCTCTCTCCCCCTCTTAGCCCCCCCCGCCAATCCCCCTACAACCAAAGAAGAGAAGCGTAACGAGCGCCGCAAAGAAAAACCCAGAAAACTCGCCCTCGAACCCCCACCGCCATCCCACGACACCTCAGACGACGACTTCGCGCCGCACCCCGCCTCCCCCGACGCATCGGACTCGTACACCTCGGACTCTAGCTTCCGCTACCGGTCTAAGGCGCGCAAAGCCCCGAAGCCAAAAGCCAAGAAGGTCCCCGTGTTCCGCGACGAGCCACCGGCGTTTAACTTACCCTCCTCGCACGCTTCGCACACCTCGCACGCCTCGCATCCCGCGCAGGCTATGAACCCTGGGGAGCAGACGCCGCGCACGGTGCAGTTGCTGCGGATCATCAATTCACGGGATGTGAGCCGGATACGGGCGTTGAAGGGCGTCGGGGCGAAGAAGGCGGATGCGATTGTGAGTTGTCTTGTCGAGATGGAGGAGGAGGAGGTTAGGGATTTGGAGAGTTTGGCGCTGCTGAAGGGGGTTGGGGGGAGGACGGTCGAGAATATGCGGTTGGGGCTTAGTATGGACTCTTGGTAGCGTGGGAAGTGGGGGAGTCATGGAGGGAGTATGGAGCTTGGCTGCATGGCGTTTTGAGGGGTTGGGGGAGTAATGGTTTGCTTGGGCATGGCGATGGCGTTTTGGTGTTTGGTGGAGCACTGAGGGGTACATTCTATACCTAGACCTCTTTTTTTGGTTTATAGGATTATTGCGAGAGTATGAATGGGAGAGATACTGAGTTTACCCGAGAGGCTCGGTCGTTGCCAACTAGTTCTTTTAATTAGATAACTTCAGACGCTCTGCTGCAGCCCCATGGTTATTTCAAATATTGAAAATCAAAGTTCGCCAAAACGCCGACCCGCCGACAAATAACTACAGTAAAACCTCTTTAATACGATACCGTTTTGGCAGCTGAGCATATCGTAATACCAATAGTATTGTTATACTAAATCGTCACGTGATGCGTTAATAAGCAGAAAAGGGGAGGCTAACCACCTTACCTCAGAAGCTCAGACCAAGAAATCGATTGCGGATATTGGAATGTCCGCACCGTCCGCTAAGCTGATTTACTGTAGGACGGTAATCGTTTTCTTGGTCTGAGGGACTTTGGCGAGATTTGTAAACACCGTTTATATAAGAAGACCTTATTAACTTTAATGAAATTAATCTACCCTCCCACAATACTTATTAATATAAAATTACACTAAATTATAGAGAAAAGCCTACTCTATAAAGCTATGAGATCCTCAGCTCCTTATACCCGCGCAACGGTAAGAGGAAGTCGTCGCCGTAGAGGCCCCAATTCTACCTCTGCACCGCCAAGCCGCGCAGTAAACACCAACGCTGAACGCTTACGCCTACGCCGGCAGCCCTCTGCGTAGAGCTGTGGAGCTTTGCGAGAGCTCTGCGGAACGAAGCTTAGGGGGAGACCTGC
>Ga0307515_10026045_pt1 | contig 10088 bp, 2 predicted proteins | sample 17_EM_MG_FD_194513 | JGI IMG/M metagenome (GOLD analysis project Ga0307515, IMG submission 194513) | Populus trichocarpa ectomycorrhiza microbial communities from riparian zone in the Pacific Northwest, United States - 17_EM | ecosystem: Host-associated > Plants > Roots > Unclassified | place...
GATTTTAGTAATAGTAGATAAGCTTATAAAGTGGGGATACTTTATAGCGTATATAGAAGAGATATTAGTAGAAGATATCGCTAAAATCTATATAAAAGAAGTGTTTATAAGACATAGAGCATTAAGCAAGATTATATTAGATAAAGATCTAAGATTTATAGCAGTATTTTAGAAGGTATTCTTAGCAGAGTAAGGAGTTTAAGCAGCAACTTCTACTATATATTATCTACAGATAGATAGTTAAACGGAAAGATTAAACTAGACACTAGAGTAGTATCTAAGGCACTATATTAATTACGCATAGAATAATTGGGTATTATTATTACCAATTATATAGTTTATATATAATATAACACTATAAGAAGAAATAGGTATATTACTATTTAAGGCGAATTATAAATACGAGCCAAAAATATCGCTATTGCTATATTAAGTAAAGAAGATAAGTAGTATAGCTAAGTAAAGAATAGAGATATTAATAAATCTTTATAAGAACCTTACGGAAACAGCTAAGGTAGTATAGTAGAGAATAAAGAAATACTATAATGCTAAGAGATCTAAGGGACTAGATCTTAAGGAGGGAGATAAAGTGTAGTTACTACACAAAAATTTTAAGAGTTAACGACTAAGCAAGAAGTTGGACTATATTAGACTAAAACCTTTTAAAATTACGCAAAGAATTTTACTAGTTACGTTTAAGTTAAACCTACCAGCCAAAATAAAAATTTACTCTATACAGCATATTATAATGCTAGAGCCAGCACACGGGAATATTAAGCTACTAGTTTATAAGGCAGACACGTATAGAGGATAAAAAGAAGACAAATAGCAAGTTTTAAAGATTATTAGTTATAAGGACGTTAACGATAAAATATAGTATAAGGTAAAGTAGATAGGCTATAATAAGACTACCTAGGAACTACTAGAGAATTTAAAGAACGCTATAGGAAAGGTATAGGAGTATTAGAAGAAAATAGGTTAGGTAATATTAATAGGAAAGGATCGCTAAAGAATAAGTTACCTAAAGGGGACCTAGGAAGAGCGACTGCTAAACTACTTAGAGTTATTCCCTTTATAGGAAGAGAGTCGGTTTTCTTATTACTAAGTTCCTATAGACCTTATTTTATAAGTTTCTACTCCTTAAAACGTACCTTTTTATAAACCTATTTAAGACGCAGAAGATAAGTAGAGGCTAGAAGACAAGCTTTAAAAGCACGCTGTTAAGTAGCTATAGCTTCTTATTCTACCTCTCGCGAATAACGCAGTTTATTAAGGGCACTTAAAAGCTTACTATTAAGCTTTATAGCAGCAGATTAAATATAAAACCCTATAATAAATTACTTAGGGAACTTAACGACTATTAAGAGTTATAGGACGCGTATACTTAGCGTTAGAAATAAAGCAAACGTCACAGGACAAATAAATATTCGCTTTAGTACACTTTAAATAAGAGAAAGGTTACTAAGATAAAGGACTCGCTAGCGTAATATAAACTAACCCCTTTTTTATACAACGAGAACACGGAGATGGTATTATTTCACCTAGCAATAGCACTACGGCGATAGTACGAGCGCGACGAGCTATAGAAGAAAAAAAAGTTACTTTAGGTATAATAAGTAACGATATTAACTAAATTAATTAGATGGATATTATACCTTTAATAAACGACTTAGAGATATTTAGAATCTTTAAGGATAAAGATAAAAAGGAGGGAAATAGTATTATGGACGCTTTAAGTATAATATTACAACTACTAGGAGAGGAGTTGGAAGAAGCTAGTTAGTTAATATAAGTACGGTCTAGGATAGATCCGGTAGAACTATATAACGAGAAATAGTAACTAAGTCACGTAATATAATCTATATAATCCGCAATAAAGTAGACAGAGTATACGTATATTATATATAAGAAGGATTTTATAGGAGTACGGTTGTATATTTAAGGACCCTTAGTTCCTACCTAGATAGTTCCTTCCTTATAGTGATTCTTAGAATATAATTAGAGTTAATCTATTAGGCAACTACTCCACCAGTTATTATTACGTTATTAACTTTAGTTTACATCACCTATACACCTAGCCTATTAACGAGCCCATCGTAGTTCTTGCTATAAGGTTCCGTTACAAATCGTGCAGCTTAAAAGAAGGTTAAGAAGTTAATAACTTAGAGTACTGGCTTGCCGCTAAGATATATAATGTTAACAATAATACAGAAGTTAAAGTTATAGTTATCTTTAAGGCTAAACTTAAATCGGCTAGGGGACTTCTGGTTTATTTAGCAGTAATAGTAGTACTTTATAAGATACTTAATCGCCTTAACCTTAACTTTATAGCCTACTCGCTAAAGGACCCTAAGTAGTTAATAAATAGATAGGTAGCTAAAGTAATGGTATAGTTAACGTAACTCTAACTTAGTTAAGTAGCTTTAAGTAATACTCTTTTCTAGTTAATAAAGGAGTAACTAGGGGTAACCCTACTTACGCATAACAGGCACCCAATTATCTCTCTAAATAAGTATATTCTTAAGGTTATTAAGCTTAACGCCTAATTTATCTATATTTTTAATATAAAATAGAAATAGGGTATTTATAGGGATAATATAGAAAGTAATACACCCTAAGGGGGTTTGGACCCTAATTGTGCTAAGAGAGATTATAGTACCCTTACTAAAACAAATCGTGTGTTAGCCTGCCATTAAATAGTTAATCTAAACAAAGCTATTAAGCTACTAAAGGGCTCGAACTTAAGGTTCTCCTACTATAGATATTCCTGCGACTCTAGTATCTGGTATAATACTATAGAAGATATTTACTAAGTATCTGTTATTAAAGGAGAACGCGGAACTCTCCCTTAGCTTATTAAAGATATCTAACTTTATAGTAAAATAGAGCGTAAATTGGTTATTAAAAATAGTAACAGTTTATATACCATTTACCTCACTATACTTAGTAAAGTATTAGTTAGGTAAGTACTTCTTAATTTCTATATCTATAAGGAGCTGTTTAGCCTTATTAACCTTACCCTTAAGATCTTTTACGCCTTTATATTAAACCAGGAAGCTTTAAAAGTAGGCCATAGTAATCTTATAATTTTTAACATTTCTTATACTTTGGCGAAACTTATTATATACCTCCTTTCGCTTATTAAGAGAATGCCTAGTTAACTAGCAATTTGGTTTCTTATAAATATAGTACTTCTTCTAGCAATTATTTTAAAATAAACCTTTATAAGAACCTCCACCTTTACCTTATAGTTGTTAATTATACCCTCTACTATATTATCTACCCTAGCCACTATATGTTTAATTAGTCTAGTTATAATCATATTAGTTAGGCGGGTTAATTAAAGTAGGTTAGAGTTAGGCGTTAAATTACTATACTTCTTAAGAGCGTAGAGTAGTACTAATAGAAGATCTTAATTAAGTATATACTCCTTTATAAGTATTTACAGGATTAAAAAAAGTAAGGTTATATTCTTTAACACCTTAGTATACACTAATAACTTAATTATATAGGCTAAAGTCCTCTTAATATAATTTGGATAAACTACGCTAAATTATCTAAAGTTAATTAAAGAGCTTTTAAAGATAATTAAGCCAAGGGATACCTGGGTTTATAGTAATAATCCTTAAAAAGGTAGTCTCTTTCTATTCTAATATATACTACTACTTATTCTCTTCTATTTTAAAGTAGTATCTTAACTTATATATTATGCGGTTAAAATTATATTCTTTTCCTGCTAAACGATTATAATAGAAGGTACTAGCTTGGCCCTTAAGTATAACGGAATAAGCGTTATAGTATTAATTAGACTCTATTCTTACCTTCTAGTAATAGTTATAGAAGATACGTAGTTTCGAATTAAGAACATTATATAATTCCCTGCTAAACCTTTTCTCCTAATCTAAATAGAGCTTCGTAAGCTTTATAAGCAATTTTAAACTACCTCTAATTTAAGATTAAGATAAAGGAGGTAGGGGTTATATTATAGGCTGTAGTAGGGATATAGGTCTAGTCGGTAGAGTCTAAAGGTTATTAAATTATAAAGTAATAGGATCCTATGCCTACTTTTATTAGGGTATAGTATCCAACATTAAGGTTATAGGTTAAATTAGATATAGAGGAGTTAAAGGTAAAGGTAGGTTCGTCTTTAGAGGTATATTACTTAGGTTTTATTATAAGTTAAGCTTCTTTATAGTGCGTAGTTAGTGCTTAATCTCTTATAGAGTCTATTCGTGCTTTTCTTTTACGTTAATAACCTACTCCTAAATATTGTCTCTAATAATACCCCCATCCTTAGGGATAAATACTCTATTCTCCTAAAGGAAGTTACGGAAGTCCTATATAATATCCTTATTTATAGGGGCCTATATTTCCTTTATTTATCTAATAAAGCCCTCCTTTATATATTCCTATAGCGCGGTATTGTTATATTTACTGTCCTTATAATATACCATATAGTATAATAAAAATCCATTTAAGTCTTATTCATTAGCGTTTACAAGGTTAATTATAGCTTTATTTTATATCTTTAGGTTAATATCTTCCTTATACTTCTTTGGGTAGGTTAACGCTATAGTAGGTATAAAATTAACGGGGTGTCGTACGTTAAAGGTAGGTAGGATTTTCGGTTTTATAGGATCTTGTAGGTTTGCTGTCAAGAGGTAGGCAATTTAAGATGTTATTTAACGCGTTTTAGACGTCGTTTAACACGTTTTAGACGTTAACTTAGGACCCTAGGTTTAGTAATACTTCTGACCTAAAGTACTTAACCAAATCTTTATAAACGCGGTTATTCTATATAATAAACGCAACTTGGTATCTCCTAGTACTTAGTAACACTTCTATTACTAATTTTCCGCAAGTCTAAGGTAGTATAGTATCGCCGGGATCCATTCCATATAAGCGCATATAGCACCCCTACACAAGACTGTCTCTTCTGTTCAAAAACCTAGCTACTTTATAGTTAACTGTATATTTAACCACTGATCAGTGTTGGTCACATAGGGTGACTCACCAATAACGACTACTCGAGTAGGGTTACAGTAATATTGGTTAATAAAGCTTATTAATTAGAATGAGGAAGGGCGAGGAACTTAAGGCTCCTCGCCACGCTAGTGCCGCGGCGACATATAATGGCAACTTGCCTCATTCCCGACAGATATAAAAGGGGATACCGTATTAGTATTATCCGTTAAAAGTAATATATAACTTTAAGACGTGGGTAATAGGCTAACTGGCTTAGCCGTTATAGCCTTTTACCTAAATAGGCTTCTCTAGTTAGATGGCTTTTATATTTAGAAACTTGGTAACATTATTTATATAGGTAGTATTTATAAAGGCGAAGCTATTTGCTCTAGTGTTAATAAGGGTAGTTATATTAACTCTATATCTATTTTAAGATACTATATATAGAACCGTAAAATACTTTCCACCTATTAACTAACTAAGATTAATTTCTTTAAGATTAATAGGGTACCCTAGGGGGGAGTCTTTCCCTAGGGTTTTTTTTCTTAACTTATTAAACGTTTCTCCTTCCTCTATTTCTTTAATATTACCTATATCCTTTAGCTCCGGGTAGGATAAGATAAAGTAACCCTATTTATTGCAGTTATAGTATATAGCCAAAGTAGGGTTAATTAGAGTATTGCGGCGAATACTAGTTAATAGCGTAGTATATAACTGGTTAGGCGAGGCTTACTAATACGTAGTTATAACTACCTTTAGTATAAAAGTAGTTGTAACTTATCTTCCTACTTTAGCTTTTATAGGTATAGCTAGCAAGTTCTAATTATTATAGAGTTACTTCTACTAATTAGGGTAGGCGTTAATCCGCTTTAGTTCTAAGTCTAATAATAGGTAATAAGCTGTAAGTCTTTTGTGGGTTAGTAGGTTATTTAAGGTTATAGCAATCTTTTCTTATAGCTAGATTATTAGCTTATTATATAAGTCTAATTAGTAGTTCTTAAAGGGAACCTAGCCTTCTCCTATAAGGTATAGGAATTAAGTTTAAAATTTAGCAAAGAGTTAGTTCGGTTTTATTATTAGGTAATTATAGTTATAATAGGCATTTAATACTTTATTTGGGTTAATATAGATAGCCGCTAAGTGCTGTATTATTTTATTAATAGATATAAATTAGATAGGGGAGTCGTCCTTAAACTTAGCTTAAAGGTGCTGTTAGGCGTCCCTAGTAGTTTAACTAAAGAGGTAGAGTATTTTAGCTTCTTTAGAAAGGAAATAGTTATAGTTAACACGGAGCTTTTCTTATACTTAAATCCTCTAATTTTTAAAGGTAGGGTTTATTCCATTAGATAGTAGTAGGGGGTTAAAAAGCTTAACGGACTTTAATTACTTTATTATTATATCCGTACTCTCTAGTATATTATATTTAGTGGAGTAAATAGGTTAGCTAGGGCTTTAAAAAGGGGAAGCTAGGCTATTTTATAGGGCTATAAGGCTTTTTAGGATCTCTTATAGGGTCTTTTATATATTTCTTACTTTAAGATAATTGGCTTCCTAGCTAGCTGTAAGTACATAAATCTGCTCGCGTACGTCTACGATATTATTATTATCTTTAATTTCTAATCCTAATTAGATCTTAGGTTCCTCTTAGGTAGTGGCAGCTCTCTTAAATAAGCTTACTTTAGGTGCTATTGTTAGCTTCCTAAGGTTTATTAGTATTATACGCTTTAGTTTTAATTCTGGGGGTATAGGTCCAGTCCTATTTAGCTTATAAGGTGGGATATTATCTAGGCCTTCCTAGGCAATATAGAGTTGTTTTAGTGTCTAAGTATAGCGTGTTAATACGTCGTTGTAGACGAAGTTTCTTTAGGGTAGGATATTATTAAGGCCTTCCCAGGCAAGGTAGGGTGAGCTTAGTATAATATTACGGCTTATATAAATGCCTCTAAACCGAAGCTTGTAGAATACTATATTACAAAGATACTAAGCTAAAGAGAAGGAAAAGGGGTTACTAAAACCGATATAAACAAATATATATAATAAGCCGCTAAGGCGCTAGCTTTGGGCGGGCTAATTATAGGTTAGCAAAATATGGCAGAATTTGGCAGGTATTATGCGATAGCGCCGTTACATTATATAAAATTAATTAAATAATTAAGGAAAAGGGAAGTAAGCTTAGCGGATAAGAAAGCAAGCTTATAGATAAGAAACTAGTAGAATAAAAGCTGCCCTATTAACACTAGAAATTTAAGAATATATTCTCTAAAGTAGTATCTAATATACTTTTACCTTACTAACTATATAACTATAAGATTAAGATTAAGTAGGGCAAGGAAAATACCCTTAGCTTTAGCCCCCTTTATAAGCAGTTTATTACTAAATTATAGGCTATAAAGTAGTATCTTATTAATAACCTAAATAAGGGCTTTATTAAGCCTAGCTAAGCCCCTTTTACCTTACCTATTTTTTTTATTAAAAAGCTAAATAGAGGACTCCGCTTCTATATTAACTACTATAAGCTAAATAATATAACCCGCAAGGACTGCTATCTACTACCCCTATTTAATAAAACTCTAGCCTAAATAAGTAGAGCTAAGGTTTTTATAAAGCTTAATATCTGCTAGGCCTTTTACTAAATTAGGATAAACCCTAGGTTTAAAAATCTTACTATATTTTGGACCTATTACGGAACGTATAAATATAAGGTAGTCCCTTTTAGACTAACTAATGGACTAGCTACGTACTAGCGGTATATAAATAATATACTCTTTAACTACCTTAATAACTTCTATACGGCCTATTTAGATAATATTATAATCTACTCTAAGAATAAGCTAGAATATAAGGAGTATATCTATAAAGTCCTATAACGGCTCCATAAGGCTAGCCTCTAGGTTAATATTAAGAAGTTAAAGTTTAGTATTAAGCGTATAAGGTACTTAGGTTTTATTATTAGTATAAATAAAATTAAAACCGACCTAAAGAAGACGGCTGTAATTAACTAGTGGGTATCCCCACGGACTGTAAAGGGGGTGTAATTATTTTTAGGTTTTTATAACTTCTACTAACGCTTTATTAAGAACTATAGTAGGATTGCCTGCCCTCTTTACCGTCTTACTAAAAAAGACTAGCCCTTTTACTTTAACGTTATATATAGGCAGGCCTTTAATAAGCTTAAGAAACGGCTAGTATTGGCTCCCCTACTTACCTATTTTAACCTAAAATGGCCCTTAATACTAGAAACTAATGCCTTAGATAGCGTAATAGCTAGTATTTTTCCCTAGAAGCAACTAGATAGAGAGTGGTACTATATTATATACTATTTAAAGACTATAATAAACGCTAAGCTAAACTACTACATCTATAATAAAGAAATGCTGGCTATTATCTCTAGCTTTTAGTCACTAGTGTATATAGCTAGAGGGGACCCCTAAGCTAATTAAGGTAGTTTTAGATTATAAGGCCCTAGAATACTTTATAATAACTAAGGCCCTTACAGCCCAGTAGGTACGCTAGGCGGATACCCTATTTTAGTTTAACTTCTTAATTATATATAGACTAGGCGCTATAAACTATACAGACGCTTTTATAAGGCGTAAGTAAGACCTAGATAACTAAATAGCTATAAAGATTTTATTATAGACCTAGGCGCTACTATAACTAGAATACCTTAACCCTTAAATATAGGCAGAACTAAATACGGACTCCTTAAGCGCTAAAATACATTTTATTAACTCCTTTAAACTTAACCTTATTAATAAACTACTATAGGCTAAATAAATAACTCCCTCTTTATAGGAGTACTATAAAAGGGCAAAGAACGTTACTAGCTTATAGTCCCTTAAGAACAGACTACTTAAGTACTAGAAACGGCTAGTGGTAGCTAAGGAATAAAACTTACGGACCTAGCTTATTGCTAAAGCTTATACCTAGGTCTCTACGGCCTACCCTAGAAAAAATAAGACCTATAAGATTATTGGCGACCGCTACTACTGGCCCAAAATAGTTATAAATATTAACCGCTATATACGGAACTATACTAACTGCTATAGATTTATAATTCTACGAGATAAGACCCTAGGATTATTAAAACCACTCTTAATACTAGAACGCCCCTAGTAGTATATCTCTATAGACCGTAACGAATATAATATAGTTATAATTATAGTCAACTGCTTTAATAAGCGCCCGTTCTTAATCCCCTATTATAAGAATATTAATACTAAAAAGGCGGCCTAACTATATATCTACTACGTCTACTAAATTTATAGACTACTAGATACTATTATATCCAATTATAGGCCGTAATTTATTTTGGCTTTCTGGAATAAGTTTACCCGGATCTTAGGTATTAAGCTAAAGCTTTCTATAGCATACTACCCCTAGATAAATAGTTAGACGGAAATTGTAAATTAATACTTAGACTAGAGACTTCGGCCTTTTATTAACTACTTCTAAGATAACTAGGCCGAACTACTACCCCTAATAAACTACGCCTAAGTAACCCTACTTTACAACTCTATAGGATTTGCCCCTATTTAGCTAGAAATAGACTACTTACCCTATATAAGCTTTAACTAGGAAAGACTAAAAGGACCCCAGGCTATACGCAAAAAACTATCTTATAAGGAAGCCTAGCAGTACGCTAAGCGCTTAGAAGAAGCCTAGATAGTAGCCCATATAAATCTAAAAAAGGCCTAGAGATTAATATAATAGTAGGCGAATAAGTATAGGCGAGAGCCTGACTTTGCTATAGGAGATATAGTTTAGGTTATAATAAAGAACTAAAAGACGGAACGACCTAGCTATAAGCTAGACTATTAGATAGTAGGACCGTATAAGGTTCTTAAGAAAATAGGTAACGTGTATAAAGTAAAGCTCCCAGATTTAATTAAAGTTTACCCTATTTTCTCTCCGGATAAACTACGGAAAGCTATAAATAACCTATTACCTAAATAAAAGAATAAACCTCCCCTACCGATTTAAGTTAATAGCGATAATAAATAGGAAATTAAAGAAATACTAGTCTATAAGCTTATAAGGGGAATATTAAAATATTATATTAGTTGGAAAGGGTACAACCTAAACCCCACTTAGTACCCTATATAGAACTTTATAGGTAGTCC
>Ga0307515_10026046_pt1 | contig 10087 bp, 13 predicted proteins | sample 17_EM_MG_FD_194513 | JGI IMG/M metagenome (GOLD analysis project Ga0307515, IMG submission 194513) | Populus trichocarpa ectomycorrhiza microbial communities from riparian zone in the Pacific Northwest, United States - 17_EM | ecosystem: Host-associated > Plants > Roots > Unclassified | place...
TGTTGATTGCATCGTCTGATTCCCTCCGTTTTGCTTCCAGTTCGTCCCAGAGATCTCGGAATACGGGTGGAAGAACCTTGAAGAAAGTCTGGGTATTTGCAGCAGAAGTTCCGCCCAATGCAAACCCCTCCAGCCTAGCTGGGAAAGTGAGCGCGTGCAAGGCGACGGTCGAAATATATTGTTCCGCTTGTTTGAGATCCGGGCAACCAACATCATCCATGCTCCAACCCTGTGTTCTATCACCATCCCAGCAGATCGTCACGCTGGCACGCCGAACACGGCTGGGGCCAGATATGCAAGCGTAGTTCACGACAGCGTGCTTGTCCTTCTTCATGATTGTTTCCTGGAGTAATATTTTGGGTGTGCGGCCAGACCAACTTCTCGGGACCTGCACGGATAGCAGGCGCACGGTGCTCCCGCTTGCCGTCAGTTCTGTTGCCGGTATCTCTTGAAGGATCCCAAAGAGGCCACCAGAGTTCTCGTCGTCGCTTTCATCGTCGAATATATCGGTGCCCGGTTTAAGAGGCTCTGTGGATTTGAGGTCTTGTGGCCGGTGCTTGGGTGGCGAAACAACCTGGGGCGGTGTGGGAGGGACAACAGTCAGGTTTGAGAGACCACGAAGCTTGGCCTTCAAAGCTTCCGAATCGAGCTTTTCGCGCTCAAGCCGGTATTGTGCCTCAGAAACCTTCTCCCGAAAGAAATAGCTTTGCTTGACGCCATCCAATTGAGCCTGCAGGAGACGCAGCTGCGCCACACTCCTTGGGTCGTCGTTCCTTTTTGGAAGAGTGTCCATCTTTAACTTCAGACGGACGTATTCCGCATCGGGGTCATCGCCCGTATAGACTCCATCGGCATCTGGCGTTGCTATTCCGGGCTCCCAATCATCCCATCTTTCGGCTTGCACTTCTTCACGAAGTTGTGATGGTCCTCGCGGAAACGAAGGCGTGAATACAGGGTCGCTCGTATCCAATCGCGAAGCGGGTGTTCTTGTTGATAGAGGGGAGAGGGAGAGCTCTCGATGAACCGGAGTCCGAGGTGATTGGGGAGTAAGCAGTGGTGTAGACACTGCAGTGGGTGTGGACAGCCAAGTCCCAGATGATCTTGGTGTTCCAGGGTCTCCTGCTTCTCCGGAATCTGTCAAGGCGGTAAGTCTCAAAACCCGGGCTGCAGGGCGTGAGCGCACATGGGGTCTGGCTAATCTCTTCTTCACTACAATGAAGATGAAGCTATACGGTGATAAATGCAGCGCAGCGGAGGTGTCGCAATCACATCACGTACCCAGTCAAACGCCCCTTCGAGCTCAATCCCGTTAATCGCCCTGAGGCATTCTTCAACTCTCTCCTCAGAGAAACCAAGCCTTCGGAGTACACCGTAAGTGGTTCCGAATCGACTGAGGACTTTTTCTTCGTTGTCTTCAAGCTTTTGACCTGGCAATGTCTGAGCCTCTGGAACCTCCAACGATCCGGGTGGCGTCGGGTCCGCTTACCTTCGATCTTTTCTCCTTCCAGCGCCAATTCTAGAACCCGGTCCGTGATCGCGGCGTCCAGGTCGAACATGGGTAGTGTTCGAGCGAATCTCCGCTCTTGTTCTATTGCCTGTCAAGAACCACAAAGTCTCAGGGAGTTTGTCCGTTCTGCCGAGAGAGAATCCTACCTTCACATTGCGCACGACATCTTTCTCTGTCTTGTCTTGAAACTTCTCCACGATAGCTTGCAGGGCATTCTCCTCCAGAATTTCTGGGTCCGGTTCTGGAGGTGCCACCGACGCGGTGGGCACGTCAGAACTTTGTACGCCCGGTGTGTCTCCAGCTCTCTCTGCGGTGCTATCAGGCTCCTCCGGAGGTACAGGTTTCTTGGGGATGGAGACGGTCGCAAAACCTCTGGCGACGGGTTTCAAGGCCTTCTTCTTCTTTGCCATGGGGAGAACGATACGGCGCGAGTGTTAGGCGAAGGGTGGTCGGGTATCAGTTACACCCCCGATGAATATCAGGAGTCGTTGAGGAGGTAGAGTTGGGAAAGGGGTCTTTCTAAACTGACTGGAGGACACGCAGACCGGGTATACGCGTCTGGGTATGGGCATGAGAGGTCCTGGTGGCGGCACACGTACATCAAAACAAGACGGAAAAGTCGATCAAAAAGTTTCTTGTCACTTAGAGTCACTGGGAGAGCCGCACAGACCGGGAAGTGACGGAGGAGAGTATGCTTGCAGTGTAGCCATTATGATTACAGGGAAAGGAGTACAGTAGGACAACAGAGCCAAAAAATTGTAGAGCAAAAAAAAAAAAAAGATAAACAATACGGCCGTGTGGGATAATGTGCCTCGTCCTGTGGTGATGGAAGTTAACGTTTGTCTTGTACGAATAAATATCTCTAGCTCTCCGCGGGGGTAGACATAGCAGTCGCGGCGGCGGCCTTTTTCGACTTGCGAGGTTTAGGAGTGCTGTCACCAGTCTGCTTTGCGCGGGGCTTCCGCGGCTTCGCCCGTTTCTTTCTCGTAGCGTTTCCAGCTCCGGCCTCGTCCTCGATGATATCCAAAGGTGTCCCTCCGGCATTGCCCGGTGCGGTACTGGTAGCACCGGTGAAGAAATCATCACCTTCTTCATTCCAGAGCTCCCGAGAGACAGCCATCGATCCATTCGTGATCGGCTGACCACTGAGGCTCTGAGAAGGGTCTACATTCCCAGAGTTCAGGTTCGCTAGCTGATCTTCGTTCAGCAGTAACTGAACAATCTCGCTCGGCTTGGTAAGGTCGGTGAAGCTCTTGTTGCCAACGACCATGTCTTGGACCTACATAAAAGACAATGTAAGTTGTGGTGTGTGGACACAAAGGAGTTTTACTCACGTCTTTCTTCACACGAGCCAGCTGTACGATACGTTCATCGATTGTGCCCTTGGTAATCAACCGGTATACCGTGACCTGACGGGTTTGTCCCAGTCGATGGGCGCGATCCATTGCTTGTGCGTCGTTGGATGGATTCCAGTCGTGATCATAGAAGATAACAGTGTCTGCGGCAGTTAGGTTGATGCCCAAACCACCCGCACGGGTACTAAGCAAGAAGATGAAGATATCCGGCCTGCAATCACGTTAGGGATGGGTCAGGCAAATATGAGCCCTAAAGGACGAACCGGGTTTGCCAATCCATGACCATATCCCTTCGGTCCTCCAACTTCGAGGAACCATCCAGACGGATATACTTGTACTGACGGTAGATCAAGTACTCTTCCATTAGATCCATCATTCTTGTCATCTGGAAGTATACCAGAACCCTGTGGTCACCGGCCTTCAACTCTTGCAACAAGGTGTCCAGACGAGCAAGTTTTGCAGAGTCGTATATCAACCGTTTACCATCCGGGACCTGCATCGTTGAGAGTGGCAACTGGTCAAGACCAGAATTTCCAAGCAAACCACGAGGAGGGACTGAGGGAAGTCTTGATTGGTACTCCGCATATACGACGGGTGATTCCCTGAGGTTCGCTGGCAGACCATATAAGGCCAGAGACTCTAATGGGCCATCCAAGAGCGCTTGCTGACGGTCCAAGAACGTCCGACTTCTGCAGTACATCTGTATCGGTGGTGCAACCGCACCAGGAATGTACCATTTGAACGCGGGGCGTGAGAGGCACGAAGCGGCCCAAGCAGATTTCCCAATGTCCCGCAACTCGGGTAACCCATACGCGCGCTCTAGCAGCCGGAAGCTCGGATTCGTAATGATCCATCGCGGGTTCTTGGTCCAGTAAGCAGCGAAATCTTCCTCCCTGTGGAAGAGTAAGGGTTTGGCGACTCAGTATCAGGTGGTTCAGCTCACAAAGAGTAAGGCTCGTGTTCAGCTACCCAAGCCTCATCATCTATAGCAATTAACCTCCGGCGAATTAGTGGGGAAATGTGAATCTTGTGAGCATCGGAAGGTGTTGTATCCAGGAAGCGGAGGAACGAGAATGAGGAATGCTCTATGGTTGCAATCAGCGAGATTTATGATGATCATCGAAGAATGAGTCGCACCTTCTTGCAAAGAACGGTGTATCCAATCCGTCGACCAAATATTCATGAGCTTCGTCAAATAACTGCTGTCGCTCCTCACTTCGTCACCCTCGCGGGGGATATCAAGAAGTCCACCGTCCATCCAGAACAACCCCGGGATTCCGAACTCAACCGGGTTCCGAGAGGAATTAGGAAGGTCTACCGGCTCAACCTCACGGTTGTTGGGGAGAGTCCGACCAAACCGAGAGAACGAGAATGGCGCCGCAACGTCCGCACGTTCGAACAGTTCTGGGTGGTTACAGACCTTCCTAAATTGCATCACCAAGTTCATGAGAGAACGAGCGGAATCTGCATCGCCGAGGTTTGCCGCCTTGGCAAGCAAGTCGGCAACAGAGACGTTGGCGGCAAGGACTTTGTACAACTTCCGCTGTCGAGCACTAAGATCAACGTAGACATCGATCTCGATCTAAATATTGGGTGAGCTTCTGGGAGCGCATGATGGTGAGAGGTAGCCACCTTCTCGCTCAGTTCGTTTTGGACGTGTTTTTTGATACGGCGCAACATGAACGGCTTGAGGATCATATGCAATCGACGAAGTTGGTGCTCGTTGAGTTTATTGCCCTTATTCTCTGCAGCATTCTCGATGTCCTTCGAGAACCATTCGTTGAACTCGTCATGGGAATCGAACAGACTAGGCATGATGAAATGCAGCAGTGCCCAGAGTTCTATACAAGGGGTACAAGTGAGGTCCAGAAACTTACTCGAACAGAGCTCTCAACATACCTTGCATGTTGTTCTGAATTGGGGTTCCGGTCAACAACAGCCGGTTCCGGCAGTGGAATCCAAGCAACGTCTTCCAACGGACACTGGACGCGTTCTTGATGTTCTGAGCCTCGTCGAGAATCATATACTGCCACTTGACACGCTGGAAGTATTGCTGATCCTGGGTGACGAGCTGGTAACTGGTAATCAAGACGTGGAAAGGAGCGTCCTTATTATAGCTGATCTCTTTCTTGCTCCAAAATTTTCGGAGCGTCGCTCGATCTTTGACGTTACCCCAGTATGGGAGGGCCTTCAAGGTTGGGACAAAGCGAGTTAACTCTTGCTGCCAGTTGTGAAGCGTCGACAAGGGGGCAACAACGAGGAAAGGTCCCCAGATGTCGTGGGTTTCCGCGAGGTAAGCCAAAAGTGAGATAGACTGGACAGTCTTCCCCAGACCCATTTCATCCGCGAGGATACCGTTGATTCCCTGTTCGTACAGCGTGGCCAACCAGTTCAACCCCTTGAGCTGGTACTCCTTCAACTGGGCCATCAGCATGTGGGGCTGGCCAACCGTCAGAGGACCGCTGAGCGAGCTCGGGTTCTGGAAGTTCAGCTCCTCCGAATCCACTGTAATTGCTGTTAGTCTCATCACTTGACATGGAAGTACGCAGGACGTACAATCAACTAGAGGAGCACCCTCAGTTCGCTCGCTTTCATCATCACGGAGGTGAGCCTGTCCCTTGGCGAGCCGTAGAGCTTCATTCGTTTTTCTTTCGAGAGCTGCCTGTGCGTCAAAGTCCTGCGCGCGCTGCTTGGCAAGAGCGATAGCCTCTTGTGCGTTATACCGAGCGTGCCTGTGTAGGTTGGTTTGATCCTCTGAGACGTCGTGAGTTCAATGTGGCGGTCGTACGGAAGATACCTAATAACCCACCATCGTCGAAGTTGATGTCTTGCAATACGTTGGCATCAACATCTTCCAGATGAGCACCGGCTGGCACTTCGGTGGAAGCACCTTCTCCCTCGATTTCGGATGCTGGGAATTTGTCAGTCTCATCAAAGGGCGATCGGAGGTCCTCAACTTACTCTTGAGCTTGTTCCCGACGAAATGACTGTATAGCTCGGTCTGACTGATCAGGAATTCTAACTTCCTCGCCTGTCTGGCAGCCTCCCTCTTCTCCTCCTCGACCTTGGCCCGATCAAGAGCCTCCTTCTGCTCCCTCTTCCTCACGTCCCTCTCCTCCTTTTCGTTCTTCTTCCAAAACACCATCATCTCCCTCATGAGTTTCTTCGCCTTAGTCTGGATTTCCTTGCCGACCTTGACCGTTCGTATGAACGGCCGTTTGCCTTGAACAGAACACAGGATGGAGATACGCTTGTGTTGGCCTTGTCTAGATTGATAGCCAGAGACCTGGGACTTGTAGACCTGGGATACTCATTTAGTTACATGTTTGTGGGGTGCCAGTGAGAAGGAGGCTTACTTTAGGTATATCTCTCCTTGCGATCGTTGTCCAAACCTTCTTTTGCGTCTCCTCCAATGCCCTGACACGTTTCAACATCGTCGCCTCGTCGACCTTTTTCGCCTTCCTCAATTGTGGCACATGCTCGCCAAGCTCAAATACCGTAGCGTTCAGCTTATCAGATGGAGTCAGAGCAGGAGACGAGGGTCTCGAGGTGGCTGGTGTCACAGAGATTGAAGGTAGGGCACTGAGTAGATCCGGGTTCTGGAGTGCTCCAGCATCCAACTTCTTCCCACCTCTCCGTTTTGTCTGCTTGACACCGGAGGCGCTGTCAATGCTACCCTCCCGGGTGGCTTGTTTGCCCTTCTTCTTCCCAGCAGCAGAAGCGCGGAGAGACGTGATGACGTCCACCGCTCCTGTCTCTCCCGTCTTCCGCTTCTTGGCTGCGGGTTGTTTGGTCTTCGTTGAGACGGTCTCCAGCTCGCTGCTGCCGTCGGACAAGACATGCTCTGCGGACCGTTTCCTAGCCTCGGACCTGTTGGTCGCCGCGGTAACGGCGTCCTCGAGTTCCTGTGCCGCCTCCTGGGCGCTGATACCGTCGTATCCATCAATGGTCGCGCCAAAGTCATCGTGAACGGGGGTGTGGATGGTGTCGTTGGAAATGTGGACTTCTTGAACGGTAGGTGGGGTAGGGGGTGATGGTGAAACCGGAGGTGGCATACGCCTGAGGATGGTATTGTAGCGATGTGCCAATGCATAAGCAGCATTGGAATCCCTTTCCTGTAGATAAAATTAGTGATGTTGTGCGCTCACGTGAAGGAGCGACCTACGATGACAGTGAGTTTGTAGAAGGCTTCTACCTCGCGGTGCCGTTTCCGTGTCTCTAGGATGTAATCGCCAAGCTCGGCCATCCAGATTTCCTTGCAGTCTTCCAAGTCCGAAGACTGCAAACGCAGATCCTCTTCCGTCAACGGGTTGTCATCCGGAAGAGAGTCCTCATCAATAACAGAGGCAGAGCGATGTTGCGTGCGAGACCCTCGTGGAGGGTTCCTCCGTAGACCATTCTGTAAGATGCACAGTCGTGAGCAAGAGAAAACAGGAGGTAAAATAGTTGTATCATACGCGTCTACCCAACCGAGGATTATAGTCCGCGTCGTCGTCGTCGACAGCCTTCCTCTTACGGCCCCTCCCATTGGCCTCGGGCGTACCGTCGCTATCGTCGTCATTACTACGAACGACCGGCGGCTGGGGATGTCCATTCCCATTTGGGAAGTAGGGTTGTTGGTTGGCCGGGACGGTAGGTTGGATCTGGGGTTCGGATTGGTGGTTCCATTCGGTACCATTGTAGGGCTCGCGGGCACCGGCAGGCAGTGAAGGAGGGTGTCGTTCATAGGGAGAAGAATTGGCAGGTTCGGGCGGATATTGACGGAAAGAGAGTGGTTGCTGAGTGGGGATTTGGGCGAGGGGGGAGATGGCGGGAGGACTATAAGTTGGTTGGTTCCGTGACGACCTCCTCGTTGAGGCACTCTGGACCCTACGGGATGCACCATTCGGTTGTGGGTGAGAGAGCTCTGCGAGGGCAGGGTCGATCACAGGCTGGGGAGAAGCCAGCTGTGCTACAGGAATCCCTCTGACGGAGGGAGAGCCCTGGCCGTCGCTGTTGAGGATTCTGTGGAGGGACATGGTGTAGAATCAGAAGAGAGATCTTTTTTACACGTCGTCCGCTCGGACGGTAGACACGCGGCGGGTGAGGTTTTGTAGCTATGACGGAATTGTAGCGGAGAGATTAATTGGAGAGTACGAAAAGCGGGTCGTGGACGAAAAGAACGGGGAGGAAAGAAAGAGAAAGGGGAGTTGTGGGCGGGGCGCGAGGAGGAGGGGGAGGTGCGGTGGGAGAGCACTAGGGACTCGTTTTACATATAAGTATTCCATTGCCGCAACGCTAACTTGGCAATCATCGTCGAGTCCAAAAACAGCCTGCATCGTGGTTCTCGCGGTAGGAAATCTCGTTGTAAACGCGTTATTTTTTCTACCAATTCTCGACTTTTATTAGCCACTGCAGACCCTCGAGACCACACAACGACGGCAGTCTGTCGCACCCGCTGACGTGACGGGGGATCGATCCCGAGTGCGTCGTCCGGCTGTGTCCCGCGCTCTCCCCAGGCACTTGCCTTTTTAGGTATGTAAACCGGTCGGAGGATGCGTAGTCGCCACCCAAATCTCCAATACAGGCGAACAAGAAACCTATTATCCAAAAGATGGTAACTATAAACAAGAGCGTTCCAACGTGTCTCTCATGGCTCATCAGGATAAAGCATCAACTCCGGTCGCACTTTCTCGTCAAACTCCTGCGGTGTCAGGAAGCCAAGAGCGACCGTCGCCTCTTTCAACGTAGTGCCTTCTTTATGAGCCTTCTTTGCGCACTTGGCGACATCTGTCACGGAACAGTGCCCGTAAGCTCCCGTTATTGACACCTGAATCGAAACACTTACTGTCGTAACCCATGTGGCTGTTCAAGATTGTGGCCAACATCAGCGATTCGTTCAACAATGTGTTGATCCTCTTCTCATTGGCCTCAATACCAACAACACAGTTCCTGGTGAACGATCTCGAGGCATCAGCCAACAGCCTGATGCTCTGCAAGACGTTCTTGATGATAACCGGCTTGAACACATTCAGTTCGAACTGGCCATTAGAGCCAGCAACCGAGACGGTGGTGTTGTTACCCATAACCTGAGCTGCAACCATGGTCATAGCCTCGCACTGGGTAGGGTTAACCTTTCCAGGCATGATACTACTACCGGGCTCGTTCTCAGGCAAGCTCAGCTCCCCCAAACCGCATCGAGGACCAGAACCGAGGTAACGGATATCGTTGGCGATCTTCATCAACGAGACGGCGACAACATTAAGAGAACCGTGAGCTTCGACCAAAGCATCGTGAGAAGCAAGGGCCTCGAACTAAGAGAAACCCGTCAGAACCGAACATAATAGAACCCAAAGTAGTATATACCTTGTTTGGCGCCGTCTTGAATTCGATGCCAGTGATCTTGGAAATTTCCTCAGCAACTTTGACATCGAAGCCACGTTTAGTGTTCAAGCCCTGGGTGTGTAAAATCAGCACAGAGCCGGATTTGACACCTCGAACGGAGAGAACTCACCGTCCCCACAGCAGTGCCACCCTGAGCAAGCAGGCTCAACCTGGGAAGAGTGTCCTCAACACGGGCAATCCCGTTGGTGAGTTGCTGGACATATCCGCTGAATTCCTGACCGAGGGTCAGGGGGGTGGCATCCTGCAAGTGCGTGCGACCGATCTTGATGATCTTCTCGAAATTCTTTGCCTTAGCGTCTAGGGCATCTCGCAACTCGGTCAAGGCAGGGATGAGATTTTGGCGGATCTCAAGGACGGCGGCGACGTGCATGGCGGTGGGGAAGGTGTCGTTGGAGCTCTGGCTCATGTTAACGTGATCATTGGGATGGACTGGCTTCTTAGAACCGAGTTCACCACCGAGGATCTCAATCGCCCTGTTCGAAACGACCTACAAAGCCCGTAAACGGCGGAGTCGGTGATAAACAAGTGGCAACGCACCTCGTTGACGTTCATGTTTGACTGTGTTCCACTGCCAGTTTGGAAAACCACCAAGGGGAAGTGGTCAATAAGTTTTCCAGAGATGACCTGTTGTAACCACTTTAAAAACCGCGACTTCGCACAAGGTCTTATAAACGTACATCATCCGCGGCCTTCTGGATAGCCTCTCCGATCTTTGGGTTCATCCCATAGCCGACATTGACAATCGAAGCGGCTTTCTTTAGTATACCAAATGCCTTGATGAGCGGAGGTGGTAGGCGTTCGGCTGGCCCGCCGATGTCAAAATTTTGTAACGACCTGCAGA
>Ga0307515_10026047_pt1 | contig 10086 bp, 8 predicted proteins | sample 17_EM_MG_FD_194513 | JGI IMG/M metagenome (GOLD analysis project Ga0307515, IMG submission 194513) | Populus trichocarpa ectomycorrhiza microbial communities from riparian zone in the Pacific Northwest, United States - 17_EM | ecosystem: Host-associated > Plants > Roots > Unclassified | place...
TTCTAAATGAGTCTAATGGCCTGGATATACCATGGAATTGCCAGCTTAGTTGACCGCCAAGCATACATTTGCCAAATAGCTTCTCTACCTACACAGCTACGATGATGATTTGTTTTGTGAATTTCATTTTTCATTCAACTGTATTACCTTAACTTGGTTTTATATGCTGAAACAGAGAAGGCAACCTCATTCTTTAGAGCACTAGATTTTGAATCCCATGTCAGCCCATGAATAGTTTCTTTAATTGCAATCAATGTACATAAGCAACACAAAGAATTTTGCTGAAACAATAAATACTTTCCTTTCACACACATCCTATACTCGAAACAGAGCTTGAATTTCGAGGCTTGAGAACAAAGAAAAACAAAAGAGAGGACAATCGATAGGCTTATGAAGCTGGTCTCCACTGCAGCTCAATCTGAATCTTTCCATTCTTCGAATCGATAAGGTGATACCTCTCGTTGATTCTTCTGTTGCTAACAACATCTGAGAGATTGATCTCCACATAACCAAGTGATTCCTGGTTAAAGAACAAGCAAACAACATGAAATTCTTCAACCCTCTTCTGGATGCTAGACACTCTAAAAGCTAGCGCTGATTAAAAACCAGAACAATAACATTCAGAGAATGATTTTTGAATTCCAATTCATAGCTGAACTGGATTGTCTGCTTAGTTAAGCTTTCATATTTTATTCAACCACAGGTGGTAATAGAGAAAGTGCCTCGGGAAAAACTTTCCACAAAACATCCTTCCAACTTCACAAGCATGAGAATAAAGCACTATGACTTCCTTTTTTGTTTCCTTGGGATTATTTTCTCAAAAATGGTAGTGTATGATGATCAATCAAATTCTACAGAGCATTAAGTCGTAAGCATCAGCCATGACAGAGTTTAAAATACCAACTGGATTCTGTTTCCCCAAGTATCCGAGCCTTATGACAAAACCTTATCTTTGGTGAGGACTTCTGTGTAGAGATGGTGCTACCCAAGCAAACCATCTTCACAAGCAAAATGACTATGATTACTTTTTAATATCTTTAAACGGGGTTAGTTAAAAAGAAATTATACAATCTGTACCTTTGGATGCAGCAGGCCAATCCTGGATGAGGTGCTAACAACTTCCACATGTAGCTTCGCATTAACGGGGGGCTCCTCCAGTGTAAACTGGAATTCCTCCTCCCATCTAGGATCTCTGTTCTTCTTTACACGCTGTATGAAGAAAATATGAAACTTTTAATCCTAGGCCTGTAAATGTTAGCTTCAAATTAAATTGATTGATTATCTGCCTGCCACCGGTCCCGGGTTTTTGTTTCAGAACAGAATGGTGTCCCACCCATCACCAACAGTAGACATTTCTGAACATTAACTTGCATGAAGAAATGGACATTGCTGAGAGGAAAGAATGAATTCCATTGACAGGCAAGAAAACTATTCACTCCACATGACCACCAATGCCACTTGAAATAAACAAAATATAAACTAGAAGCAAAGTTCTAGAAAAATAAGTTCAGCATGTTTCTCCCATGAATTTCAGAAAGAGCTCTTCAGATGAATCATGTGCAAATAAAAATGCAAAGAAGGCTAACAGACCAGGGTACACAGATACGCTATATTATAATGCAAGTTTACATGTGTAAATTATATACCTTGGTCTTCATCTCCTCCCCTCTAAAAAGAAGTCGTACGTATGGATTAGTGTGATGCTTTCCTTCAACATCCTGAGCTTCATGAATCGTTACAACAAGCAGACCTCCACCAGCAGGGGTCCCTTCAGGAGCCTTCTGTTCCACCTCATCTTTAAAACTTTTGTTTAAATCATCCTCTTTGAAGGGTTTATATGTCAATTCCACCATAAGCTGCCCTCGTGACTTTTCATTCTGAGGATCATTCAAGTCCATATTTTTAAGGAGGTCGAGAGTCATGACTTTTGGTTCCTCTGGTGTGAGATCTTTCAGTGGCACTACATTCATACCCATCCTGTCATGTTTGCCAACCTAAGGAAAGAGAATAGAGCAGCTTGAAATACAGAACAGAGAACAGAAAGCTTCTTAGAAGCAAATGGAGATTTTTTACCTGCTCCCAGTCATAAACACGAAGCTCTAAGGCCTGAGACTCTGGATCTTTAACAACCAAATTGAATTCCTCATTCCATTCAGGGTTCAAGTTCTTGTGCTTCACAGTAGTCTTTTTGGCTGGAAGCTTATCTTCAGTCAGCTTTATTTTCACATAAGGGTCTGATGCTCCCATCAGATCTTTCTTCTTCAGCTTCATTGCCCTCAGAACCTTCACTTTGAGAATTCCCACAGGCCTCTTCATGGCACTGGATTTTTCATTCAAATTGGTAGGCCAAAACATGACGGTAATTAGCATAAAAAACTGTCACGGCTTGCAGCAAACTTTAAGTCACCATAACTAACTTATTTTCAGAATATGGCAAAAACTTACTTTGCAGGATCCAAGATGGGTACTTCCAGGGTTTTAGGCCATAGATACATGTTTGCAACCTGATCTTTAATAATCTCCTGCAGCAAAAACCAATTTACTACTACTAAAATCATGGACCATAAAAACATTAAACAGATAATATGTAACATCAAAACTCATTGCTTTCAAAATTTTAGCAACTAAAACTTTCAAATATTTACACCACTTTTCACAGAAACCACTCTTGGAAAAAATTGAGTTTTCCTCCTTAAACAAGCAGAGCAGATTTGTAGTAAAACAATGAAGCATCCACAAGAGGAACTCACAGGAGAGGAGAGGACAGACACTGAATTAGATCAATGTATTCTCATAATCAGAATTCAGTGAGGTACACAATAATCAAACATATTCAACAATTAGGTGCTGGTAGTCTAGAACACTTTTGGCGAAGTAACAAGACAGGTTCAATACTCAAATAACCAGTGGCCCATCCAGCCCTGAAAATAATGTTCTGAATCAACAATGCTTTGTGCCAACCAGGGCAACGTGAAAAAAGACGTAAAGGGAGTCGAACAAGATAGAAAAATCTACTACTGTACCTGGACGACCCTGTAAAGGCCAGGTATTGACATTAGATCAGCCCCCAAGAGCTTGAGCCCAAAGTCAACATGTGGCTGCAAAATAAGACACGAGAGAGATGAAAATAATCACATTTAAACCCACTGATACGCATGTATTCTCTAAGTGGTGATATATGAATGAGAATAGACCCAAGCTTGAAGTTCTCTTACAAAAGACCATCCCTCAAAATTTAGTAAAGGAATCATATAACAAAACAAATATCAGTATAGGAATTTTACTTGGAAATTTATGGTCAGCCTTAAGATAAAACTGTGTCAAACTGCATTTGCATTAACTGGTCAATTCCCGTAATCTAACAGAAATGTGAAATCTTAAAAGAGCTGTAAGAACCAAGAATAATGGTGGGACATAGAAGTTCCTGTATGAGAATTCACAAAATCATTTTTCCTAAGACAATTTTCTGTACTCAATAATTTGTACCTACCTATATCTTCTGGTTTCTATTCTGTATACAAGGATAAATGCTGGCCAAGTTAGTCCTAGAGGTCATATGTCACTGGTGAAACTTAAAAGGGGCACGGTAGTAAGTATCCATGAAAAATCAGATGCTAATGCCTAACACCAACCTTTCAAGTTTGACCAAGAGAGCAGAAAAAATAAACACCAACCTTCTCCATGAGAGACACATAGATGTTGGCAAAACAAGGAAAACTAGGAACCAAGGGCTTCAAAGTTATGCGTGGTGAAGCAAAAACTTGTAAATCAACCACCTGAAATTATCCAAAGAGTAAGAAAACAGAATTTCTTAAATCCAAGTCATCAACAGAACAATCTCCTTCTGAACAGGAATCCAATTACCTGAGCAGTTGCTTTCAACCCAAATGCTTTAACAGCAACAGTGACATTAGGATTTCCAGCCCATTTGATGCATGGTTCCATTATCAACTCCTTCTCATCAGTGACATAAACTTTCATACCTGATGAGAACAATATTTGAAATTATAATAAGAAAGTCAAAGAAATTGAACAGAACCCCTCTCTAAATATTCTAAAGCCATTTCCAAAGCACAGTTTCCTTCTCCCTTACAAAATTTTAAAGATTCATCACAAAATGGCATGAGAATATACTTCTAGCTAATATGAAGTGTGGAAGCATATGAATGCATCTTCGGAATTTGAAGAGATTGTGAAATGAAAGTATATGAAGAAAAAAGATAACTGCACGTGACAAGTGCACAAAATTATGCAAGAGCAAAACGTTAACAACTGAATTCTCCTAGAACCTAGAAAACAATTTACAGTCTCAAACATCGACTGCCGAAATGTCTAAACCTATTAGACAGAAATCCCTCTGTCTATACAGTCTAGAGTCATTTTCAAAACACACTCTCTTTTCCCTTTGCATGATCTTAGAGATTCATCACAAAATGACACAACAAGATAACTTCCATTCTAACTCAACGCATAAAACCATATAAATGCATCTTCAAGATTTGTCCTATCAACTACAAAAACAGCTCCCTACTGACCGTGAAAAGTTGGCGGTAGGGTTCCAAGTGTAAGAGTTTCAAACTCAACCGCATCAATTTTGTATTTCGGAATCTGCTCAGCAATTATCGGCTTCGCAATATTCTTCACAGTCTTACAAATGGCCTGCACAAAAACAGAACCAAAATAGTTAAAAAGACAATCAGCAAGCAACTAAAAAGAAAACAAGAACCAGCCATGGAAATCAAACCTTGTCGAGGTAAGGCCACATAAGTTGAATAAACCTGTTTAGCCAATCAATCTACAAACACAAAAACAACTTTACTAAAAAAACAAAATGCAGTTTGTTCTTGTAAATTAAATCCACAAATGCTATTCACTTACGCGATCATAGTCTGGATTTTTCACCCATAGCGGTATTTCTGGAAGAATCCGTTGCAAAGTTTCGGAGTCTTGCTCTGCCAATGGCCGAACCTCGGGATCCTTAAAAAAAAATCAAAATCTAAGCAAATTAATTTCAACAACCTCAATAAATGCAAAAAGAATAAGAGATAGTAAAAACTCGTTTTACCTTGACATCGGTGGGTTGGAAGTAGATAAAGAGGTAATAACCGATGGTGAGACCCGTGGAAAGTCCAACACCAAATCCACAAAACCCTGATATTGTGCTAAGAAACCCCATTTTTTTCTAAGTAAACAAACAGACCTTAAATATCTTTTTCACGAGAGTAATTTAAATCAGAGAGTTTGCAAGGATAATTAAAAAAATTTCTATAAAGCATCTTCTCGATTTCTCAGATCAGACACTAATTACTATGCATAATAATGATTGTCAATCAAATGACTGATCTACCCTTGATTCGTTGCTATGAGAACCTCGGGAAGAAGATTTGAAGGTGAAGAATACTGTGGAAGCGACGGAGAGCGCAAGCATGATTACAGAAACAAGAGGGAAAAAACTAAGTTTCTTTAGTCCTTGTAGATCAAAACGTATTCAACCTGAACTCTTATAGTTTGAACTTTCCTATGATTAATCCTATACTTTTCAAAACGTTCCCGTATGATTACTTACCAATAAACAGCTAATGGAAATTAATGAAGTGGGGGCTTTTTTTAAATATTTTGAGTAGTTTCATTAAAAAAAAGTATTTATTTCTTGGCTAGTTTTAGCGATATTTATAATATTACTTAGTATTATCTATTAAATGAAGTGTTTTATTTTAAATAGTGCATTATTATATGTTAATCTTTCCATGGTTGTAATATAATCATGATTTTTTATAGCATATATGTCATTGTAATTTAGCATGATTTTAAAACATCCTTGGCATTACTAGCATTTTTTCAAGGTTCTTTTTTTTATATTTTTTAAGAAAAAATACAATATAATATTATAGAAGTTTGAAGCGAAAATATATAGAAAAATATATGCAAGAAATAAAGAGATGGGAAATAATAAATAAATATAGTTTATTCTCTAGAATTAAAAGTATAGTTTATACTTTTTCTCAAAAAAAGGAAAAAGATTTATATATAAAATGAAAACGGAACGTGATGGGTGGACACGTGGGTTGGTCATGGATTAGATTTTGAGGATAAGACAATCTGAACTTTTTTATTCTGACATGCCCATTGAACGAGAGGGCGTTCTTGTATGCTTCGAGGTACCACACTGCGGTGTTTTCTTTCATTTCCAGACTCCTCTCTCGTTGGATTTTGTTCTTTTTTAGACTTTTCGTGCTAGGCATGGTGTACTAGTTGGCTGTGCAAAGCAACAGGTAAGCAACAAATATAGACGTCTAGGTACATTTTTTGTTTTTTTTTCCCGTGACTGGTAATGTTTTAAAATTATTATACTTTACTTTAAAATACATGGGAAAATCATTATATTGGTATTGTTCATATAAAATGTTTGTATTGTAAAGTACATTATAAATGTTAAGAGGACATCAAGGGGTTGAAAAATTACATTGTGGACCACGAGTAGATGTTAGGACTTAGAAGAACAATAAAGGCATTGTCTTTTTCATTTTTATTTGAAAATTTACTAAGTCTGGAATGATTGTCAGACTTGTGAAATTTAAAACATTATTTATACTCTTAATATTTTTTATATTTAAAAATAATAATATTAACTCGCCGAAAAGCGCGGGTAAATATATTAGTGTAAGATTAAAGAGTAATTTTTTAAAAGTTGTTAATATAACATATTCACAAAAATACTAACCATGTACCGGTAAGTAGTTTTCCTTAAACTTCATAAGGATCTATAAAAAAAACATTTAAAAAAAGTAATTGAAATTACAATATAAAAATGAAAATCATCTCGTAAGTAATAAGAATGGATATATCATAAATTACGTTTTTTATTATCTTATACTCTAAACTACTTGGGATTTTCACAGTTTATTTTTTATTATTCATCCTTTTATATTTAATTACAAATACTGTGTAAAATTTTATATTTTTTTAATTTGATTTTCAAACTTTTTTTTCACGGTTTAGTCCAATTTAAGGAGCAATTTATTTCGAATTATTATGAAATAGTGGGATTGAAATGAAAAAAGCAGCAAACATAGGTGACATATCATAAGTTTTGAAAAAAATGCATTTTGGTCCTCCAACTTAAACAATCACGCAAATTATACAATTTCGGTACCTCGATATTGTTTCACTTTTATTTTGGTATAAAAAAATATTTTTATTATATTTTTTTGTTCCTGGTTGAAGAGGAGAGAGAGAGAGAGAGATCGTAGGATTCCGACGGTAGAGAAAGAAATATTTTGTTGACACCGATCTAGATCACCAAAATAAAGAATATTTGTGTCAAATTGTTACGTTTGATAAGGAAGTTAATATTAAGTGTTTATGTATCTTAAAAGTTCATGAAAAAACATATTTGAACTCAGGTTGAGTTCAATTTTTTATGTGGTTTTTTGGATTTTTTATGTCATAATTAGGTCTGTCATGGCTTCTCAGATGTTTTATAGGTGTTTTTTTTTTTGTCAAAAAATAGATTGAAAAATAAGTTTTTGAATCAAAAGAACATAAACTCTAATTTTCCGGACACCACGGTGGTCGGAATTTGAACAAAACAGGCAACATGTTGGGTTTTTTTTTTTTTTTTAAAGGGCATAGGCTATGTTGTTCACCCCACGTACAAATTAAAAAAATGGACCCAGTCACACGGGCCCTGTTGAAATGGACCAAGCGGGCTTTTTTTCTTTTTTTTTTATTTTAATTAATGTTTTTTTTAAAGTGAATTATATTTACATTAATACATCTTTTCTCTTTTATTTTGTTTAGAAAACTTCTTTTAAATAATTATGATTTTTTGGTCATGCGTTTAATTTTTGAAGAGGTTTTTATGATTCATCTATGATTTTTTTTTTTTATCTTTTTGAGTAGATGAACTATGTTTTTGAAAAACAAAATATTTATTTTCAGATAATATATATAATATGTGTAGCATTGTATATTATTACTTTTTAAAAAAATATTATTCAATCAATTTAATATGTTTATCTATTTTTATTATCGCTTGATTAAATAAAAAATATTTCAATAAACAAAAATTAGCCAACATGATGGGGCAAATGTTCTATCTTGCGAGATAAAATATATTGATCTACATCTATCTTTCGGTTTTCTAAGTTTTTTTTAGGTGTCATTAATTATTTTTTATTTATTTATTAGCGCATACAGTTCTCGGTTTATTTGATTATATGTGTGTATAAATTTTTTGTTTTGTTAAATTTTTTAAATTATAAAATTACATTGAAAAAATCTGTATATAAAAATAAAATTAAAAATATTTAATTCTCAATGAAACGCAATTACATAACTAGTACTATGGTGTATCATGTTTTTGAATTGAAAATGCAATACAATAATTTTTTAACACCAACACATTCAGATAATAAAAAAAAAATATATATATAAATTTAATATTTTTTCAATCAATAAAAATTTTAAAAATAAATTCAATCCCGGAACAAACACTACCAAGCATACTTGGTAATATAGTGTATAGTGCTTTTATAAAAAAAAAATTAAAATATATAAAAATAATATATATTTTTTTATTTATAATATCACTATATAAAAAATTATTTTTAAAAAAATTGTGCCCAGTACAATATACCCTTCGTTACTTATCAAATCCAATTAACCATCTCCTTATCTGGTCTACTATGGCATTTTAAGTTGGGTGGTTGATTTTTCTTTTGAAACTAAAAGATATTAGTATATTGATCTGTGCTATGAAGTGAGCTAATAATAATTTTTATTTTAAATAGAAAAATATAAAGCATAATTTTAAATGTTTTATAATTGGATGCGATGCTAGATGCAATATCCTCGAGTGTGAAGGCCGAGCATAATTTTAAGTGTTTTATAATTGGATGCGAAGCTAGATGCAATATCCTCGAGTGTGACGGCCGAGCATAATTTTAAGTGTCTTATAATTGGATGCGATGCTAGATGCAATATCCTCGAGTGTGAAGGCCGGGCATAATTTTAAGTGTTTTATAATTGGATGCGAAGCTAGATGCAATATCCTCGAGTGTGACGGCCGGGCATAATTTTAAGTGTCTTATAATTGGATGCGAAGCTAGATGCAATATCCTCGAGTGTGACGGCCGCGCATAATTTTAAGTGTCTTATAATTGGATTCAATATCCTTGAGTGTGATGGCCGACCCGGATGCAATAATTTTGGGTCTGACTTTATTGTTCGTATAGGTGGTCTAACCTTTTTTTTTAATACAAAGTTTTATTACAGGTCGAGCATGAATTTTTCTAACATAGTTTAGATAAATTTGTTTACGATTGTCATATAATTGCTGTTTAAAGTAGTAATTGCAGGAAGTAACCATGTAGAGTAATATTTATTATCTTTAAAATACCTGCAATTACAAAAGAAATATTGTGATTTCGTATATTATCTAGGTTCGAGATGTCACTTTTCCGGAGTTGTTTTTGCAATACCCTAGTATTTTTTCCAGTAATTTCTTGAATATTTATGCAACATAATCATCTAATAGTTTTTGAAATAGTTTAATGTTGTGTAGTTTTTTTCTGCAAGTGTATGATTTTTTTCCTGTGAAGCAAGATTTTGTTATTTTTTTTAATGTGTTGTCAAGGTGTTTATTTTTGTGTTGATATTTAGTATTTTTTTTCAAAGTGATATTTTGTTTTGTTTTTGACACTCCTTATAACATTGATTTTATATTCATTTTCCATGCTATTTTTTACGACCAGGGTCTTTGAATATTTTTCTGGTTACTTGAATTTTATTCACGATTATATACATTTTTTCTACGTGCTTGTAGTTTTTTTTTTATTAATATGGGTGTTCGGGCCAGCTTGTGCGTACCTCGATTAATCTCATGGGTCCTGAAGTTAACGACCATATAAGTCTCTAGTAACCATCATATTAATAATTATATAGCTCGATCCTGAAATCATAGGAAAAACAAACTTATAGTAATTGTTATTGGTGGTGTTGGTGCCTTTTCTCTACATTAAATATACCGAATTAATTTATTGAAATTTAATTACATGATCACCGAAGTCACCAAGCAAGTCCAGA
>Ga0307515_10026048_pt1 | contig 10086 bp, 5 predicted proteins | sample 17_EM_MG_FD_194513 | JGI IMG/M metagenome (GOLD analysis project Ga0307515, IMG submission 194513) | Populus trichocarpa ectomycorrhiza microbial communities from riparian zone in the Pacific Northwest, United States - 17_EM | ecosystem: Host-associated > Plants > Roots > Unclassified | place...
GGCTTGAATTTGGTGATTACCATCTTCTTCCATAGCTCATTACCAGGAAGAGATAGCCTCCAAATCCACTTGAAGAGCATTGCTTTATTCTTGGCTATCAATGACCCAATCCCAAGGCCACCCCTATCCTTATCTCTAACAACCACACTCCATTGGACTTTGCAAAATTTTCTCATTTTTACAGTTCCGGACCATAAGAATTTGCGTTGGATTGAAGTAAGTAAGCGACACACACCTTTTGGCATAAGGAAGATGGACATGAAGTACAAAGGAAGGGAGTTCAACACACTTTTGATAAGGCAAATGCGACCGGCCATGCTTAACATTCTCCCTTTCCACGAGGTGAGTTTCTTTCGAAACTTATCAATGATGGGTTTCCATGTTGAAATCCTTCTAGGATTAGACCCCAAAGGCATACCCAGATAGTTACATGGAAGAGAATCATGCCTGCAGAAAACTGATTTTGCAAACTCATCCAAGCAAGAGGCATCAATATTTATTCCTATAAGAGAACTCTTAAAAAAATTAATGTGCAAGCCTGAGCATAGAGCAAACCACCTTAAGACTCTTTTAACTGACTGAAGGGCATGCAAACTAGCTGGCATAAAGACAAGAGTGTCATCTGCATATTGTAGGTGACTTAAAAAGTTATTAGAGCCAAAATCAATACCCCGAAAGATGTTGGAGTTTGCCGCACGTTGAAAGAGAACAGATAGTCCTTCGGCAGCAATATTAAAGAGAAAGGGGGATAGGGGATCACCTTGCCTAATACCTCGCCCCACTTTGAATTCTGGGGAAGGAGAGCCATTGACTAAAACTGAAACCTGACCAGTAGACAAGCAGGAGGAAATCCACCCTCTCCATTTAATACCAAAACCCATGTAAGTCATCACCTCATCAATGTAGTCCCATAAAACTGAATCAAAAGCTTTTTGGAAGTCAACCTTGAATATGAGACCTGATCTACGACTGCTTTTTAGATCATAAACCACTTCATTAGCTACCATAAAACCATCAACAATTTGTCTGTCTGCTATAAAAGCAGTCTGATTATCACTAATCAAGCTGCCTATTACTTCCTTTAGTCTGCTGGACAAAATCTTCGCAATAATCTTGTAAATACCATGGATCAAACTAATTGGGCGATACTCTTTGAATTCCGAGGTAACCTTTTTTTTCGGCACCAATGTGATATAGGAGAGGTTAACCCCTTTTGGCATAGACCCTGTTCTAAAGAATTCAGTGATAAGGTCAAATAAGTCTTCAGCAATAAAATCCCAAGCGAGCTTATAGAATTTAAAATTGAAGCCGTCTGGACCAGGACTCTTAGAACCATCACAATCCCACACACATCGTTTAATTTCATCAGAGGTCACCTCTCGCTCTAGCCAAAGAGACAACTGTGAATTTAACCTTTTAAAACCTACAGGACCCATCTCTGCTTTCTTCCCAATTGGAGCTTTATACAGATTGTAAAAATAATCAACAGCAGCGGATTTGATTTCTGGTAGAGACCGAAGTTCAACCCCCTTATGATTGATCATCATAATTTGAGATTTGGCTCTTCTGAAGTTAGCTATCAAATGGAAAAACCTGGTATTACGGTCCCCTAGCTTGCACCATAACTGTCTAGATCTCTGCCTCCACTTGCATTCAACTCTATTACTATAGGTCCATTTATCCCTTATAAGAGATTCAAGCTTCAGGTGATCTGAGGGACATAGAGAGTCAGCCTCCTGTTTTCTCTCTAGATCATCGATTTGGGAAAGCACAACCTGAAGCTTGTGCTCCTGATCACCAAAAGCATCTTTGTTCCATTGCCGAAGTTGAGCTGCTACAAAGCTAAGCTTCTTAATAAATCTGAAGCGTCCTGGGAGTGCAGTACACCCGTCAAACCAAAAGCCTCTAATAATGTTTTTGAAGTTAGGGAATTGAAGCCAACAATCCAAAAATTTAAAAGGACGATAACCATTCTCTAGGAGGCAATCAGACACAAGCAGGGGGCAATGATCTGACATTTCTCGAGGTAGACGATGGAGCATTACATTGGAGAACTGAAGAAGAAAGGATTCATCAGAGAAAGCACGGTCTAGTTTGCTCATCAAGTGATTCCTAAACCAAGTGAAGTAACCTCCAACTAGTTGATACTCAATAAGCTGACAAGAATCTAGAAAATTCCTAAAAGCGGAAGATCCCCGGATATGAAGATAGCCACTGCTTCTATCGGTCTGATTTAAAGTCTCATTAAAATCTCCCACCATCAACCACGGAATAGGGAAGGCATGTCTGAGGATACACAAGTTATTCCAGAGGTCCCATTTTTCTGACAGAAAACAAGGGGCATAAACACCAACAACAGCACAGACAAAACCACTTTGCATATGCTGACCATACAGACCAATCCACCCGTAACCATATTCAACAGAAGAAACCTGAAATTTTGTATCATCCCAAAGAGCAATAATACCCCCTCTACTTCCTTCAGCCTCATTACAAGCCCAGTTAACATTGCTATTGTTCCAAACACGAAAAATAAAAGAGTCTGTGCAAGTCTTAATTTTTGTTTCTAGAAGAAAGCACACATCAATATTATGAGCATCGATAAGCCTACCCACAGCCCGTAATTTTCCAGCCCTACCCAGTCCACATAAGTTCCAAGAGAGAACCTTCATAAAGAAAACAGAAAAAATCCTAACCAAAACAGAGGAAACAAAGGACTTACTGGACAGCCCTCCATTCAGCCTCCTCTTGTTGAAGTTGTTTCCGAATATCTCCTTCAAAAGCATATAGGTTGGAATTGTCCCCAATAAGCAAAGCTTCCCCAATCTGGACCATACCCTGAACTTCTCGATCTTCTGAACTCACCGTAGCTTCTTCATCTCCTGATTGTGCAGATCCTGTTATACAAAGATGTTTATGGGAATCCCCAACATTTTGAAAATGGCGTCTATTCCCCCTGTGAACATCTGAGTCATCTGTGGATTCTTCTATGTCATCCGCATGTCCCTGTAAAGTTCCATGAATAGTTAAAAGTTTTGTCTTTCTTCGTCTGGAGCAAAATTTCACTTTACTGTTGTCCTGTTGAACAAGATCTTTAGAGTTGGTGTACACAGTAGAACCCAACTTTAAAGATTGGCTTGCTTCATCCGTGTGAGGCCATATATCTTGAATTGGCTCCTGAGCCGAATTATAATTGGAGCAAGAAGAAGAGGAGGCACTGTCAAGGGAGTCAGAGCAGTAAGTACCCAAACTAAGTTGGGCTTCTAACATAAGGGGTTGGCTCGAAGTAACGTGACCAAGGTCCACCAAATGATGAGCTTGGACATTAGAGTCTTGCACCTTGCTAACATCTGCAGTATTGTTGGAAGTGGTGCTGACGTGATGATTTAAGTGTTGAGTATATCCTAAAATTTCAGGGAAAAGATCTGTAGACATTGTTGGGAAGTAGACTTGCCCCCCTGGTTGTTGCAGTGCATTTATGATGACAAGAGAGCTGTGGTCTTGGAGACTAGTTGGAGCTGAATAGGTAGCCTCCCTATAAGTTGGATCACCAGCTAGATGTGGTTTAGCAGTTGCCGCCTCTTCACAATTTGAGAAAGATTTCATTTTCTCCCCCGTATCAAGCCTCACTTCATGGGTAGTTTCCACTGGAAAATGTGCTATATTTCCATCCGAGTTAGATTCATATCCATAGGTTGTGTACCCATCTTCCAAAACTAAGTTACTATGGAAGGTGTCCATGGAGTAGCAAATTGAGTCAGCCATGGGATAGTGAAGACTGTCGATTTCATCAATACAAATGGTATGATCTTCCCCATCAATGTGCAAGATGATTGTCTTCCTTATATCTTCTTCACTTCTTGTACCAAGCAATAAGCGTAAAGATACAAGAGCTGAGTTTCTAAGGCCTAAACGATCAAAGCCAATAATATCTCCTGTAGATCTGAGAAGAGTTGCTAGACAGTTTCTGTTCCATCCAACTATTGGCAATCCTTGTATGGAGATCCATGCTAACCTATCAATGGCACAATCCGTAGAAAGCCATGGCCTTATATCATCAAAGTATTTGTCCCAATAAGGCAAGTCAGCCTCTAAAGCATGCATCATGGAGGTATGATCTTCAAATAGGAGCAGAACCTTTGAAGCACCAAGAAACCTCAATCCGGTTGATTGAATATCACAGCTAATAAGATCATCTTGAATCTTTCCATAGTCTGCACCTGCAGATATGGATGCAAGCAAACAGTTGTTCAGCCATGATATGTCTTGTGGTTTTGGAGAGTAAATGACAGTTTCGTTCATCGAAACAAGTTTAGGTGGCTTTTGAGGAAGACAAGCTTCTTGAGCAAACATTTGATGGCGCGGGATATCCGTTGTTTGTAGAACTGTTGCATAGGTTCGGTGATCTCTTGTTTTAAAAGGTGGGCTTTTCAGTCTAGCTACGGGTTTAAGGGGATTTTGTGGGATTTTGCTTTGGGTGTGTCTTGTTTCAAATCTTGCGAAGTTGACCCGCAACTTGTAAGAGTCAAACCAAATATTATTTAAGCTGCGAAGTAGATCATCAGTTGAGTCTTTAGAGGAAAGGGTACAGAACCCAAATCGTCTTCCAGCTTTGTTTGGTTTTCTTGCCATAAAAAGGCTTTGGACAGATCCAATTTGGAGAAGACGAGCTCGAAGATCATGGTAGGAAAGGTAGCTTGGGTATCTCTCCAAGTAGAACTTGTATGGTTGAGGGTGGTGCGAATGAGACAGGGGGCGTGAAGGTTGAGGGATTTGAATGTTTTGTTTGTGTGAGGGATGTTCATGTTGATGTTGGTTTGCCATGGCTTTTTGGAAAGGTTTTGTTGGACCCTGAAGGAGTCTGATATACCCAATAGCTTCTAAACAGGATAGAAGCCGTGACAATCTGCAAAAGAGCAATAGAACACAACAGGACAGAAGGTGGAGATGGTGGTGGGTCAGCTGAGCTAGCGGGAAATAATGGGGTGAGGGTTTGTTTGGTTTGGGAGAAAAGCAGAGGAAAAGGGGGGGAGATCTTACATTGACACAGCACAAGATCGTGTGCAGCCTGCTTCAGATCAGTGAATAATGCCAAGAACATGAATATCCCAAGATGATCTCAGGATGAAAATTGATATCCCACTTAAATTTCTTTCAACGTTGTAATATTTTGAATTTATTACACATTGAATTTATGAGAATTATATTTTATGATTTATTTCTGTTTATTTTCTATGAGATTATCTCAATCTCATAATTCGAGTTACAGGTTTGATATTTTAATTCGTGTTGACTCGAGTAGTTTTTTTAATCGATTTTTTAATTTTAATTTCATCTTTCAACATTAGATTTAATTGTTTTTTTTTTTGTTCATCAGACACACGTTACCTTAAACTTGGTTGACTGTCAAGCATATTTTTTTTAGGTTTGACATATTACACATCAGATGGCATGTCAATCTTTGCACTTTGTAATCTCATACTCCTCATATTACTATAAAACACTAAAACACCCAGACAACTAATCATCCAAAATCAAGATCTCACCAGTACCTAGGGTTCCAGTCAAAGTAGGATATCGAACAACTTTTGAACTTAGTGGAATGTCTATAATCTTATGTAACGAAATGTTATTATAACAATCTTGTAACATCTTTAGGTTAAATTTATTTCCACACTTTGAATCTTAAATTGCTGCTAGACAAACCTTCGATTTGTACTGGATCACTAAACAAGGATAAGCCATTGTCTGGGACAACAACTTGTTGAAACTTCTCGCCATGAACGTCAAGTGAATGTACAATGATTCTGCCATATATTTTGCTATCCAATATATACTCCATTAACACATATGGCTTCCTTAAAATCATACCACTTCGTGTACCCATAAAAATTATAATGCTTTTTATTTATTCTTAACTATTTTTTTGTCCCCAACGTGAAGATTTCAAATTGCTCTTTGTCATGAACACAAACTTTCATTATCTTATACCCATTAGCCAAAGGATCAAACCCGAAGGCAAGATGGTCTTGTAATCTTATCTTCTGTGGAGGTAAAGGAATGGTTATACTTTCATGGGTGCTCATATTATAGACTGAGATATGGTGTCTATCATTAACGATGCATACTAAACTGTAGAAATCACCAAAATGTTAGAAGATCTTGGTATGAAGATTGTGTCTTCTTCGAAGGCTTGTTTTCCTTCATGGTCAGCAAAGACAAAGTAGCTGTTGAATAGTTCATGTTTTGAGGACATAAGGAGTTTCAATTTTATATTTCATTAATAAATTTAAAGTAAAGATAAATAATTATGACTGCACATTAAATATAGTTTTTGAAACTAGTATATATTATGTTTTTTTTTTTTTTTATGGAAAGAAACAATTATTCTCATAAACTAAGATATAAGAGATACTTAGAACTAATATATAGATGCTTGTCAAATGAAGTGTACACTAAACTAACATGTATAAAATTTTTTCGTATGAACTTTCGTGTCTGTAAAGTAAGTGTTATGTTTTGATCCCGCTACAAGTTTTCCTAATCAAGAGTAGCAAATGAGTAGATATTAGGTATAACATAAATTATATGAATGTATTTAAATAATCAAAAGAAGATTCATCATCCTAAGTGAATTAGTGACCTCCCCGTGAAATTCTTGAAACATTAAATCAGGTCCCTCGAATCAGACCGGCAAACTCAGGTCAAGATCCTTATCGCGGCATGATTCTATGCTTTCATGCTAGATATTCAAACGGGAATATCTTGAGCTTCTGGTATCGAAATTAGGTGATTAAAAAACCTAAATTGATCTACGTGTACAGGTCTACAACTTTCATGAAGGATTCAAAGTGAGATAAATTCATTTTGAAGAATAGAATTGCAAAAACTCGAGCTGGAACATTTCTCGCGGCAGGATTCTCTGCTTTCTCATTAGATATTCACATGGGAATATCTTGAGCTTTTGATATCGAAATCAAATGATTTAAGAGTCCAAATTCATCTACGCGCCTAGGACTATAACTTTGATGAAGGATTTGAAGTGAGAAAAAATCGTTTTAAATAACAGAATCTGGCAGCAATCTGGTTGGTCAAAAAGGATCTCCTGATCTAATTCAGAAACTGACAATGCCGAGCATCCTGATATGACTAAGAGTATGACCTAAGACCAACGACTAACAAAATTGTGGTGGAACCAGAGTCTTTAGTGCAAAACTCGAGTCAAAATCCTTCTCGCGGTAGAATTCTCTACTTTCACATTAGATATTCAAACGGGATTATCTTGAGCTTCTAATATTGAAATCAAGCGATTCAAAAGCCCAAATTTATCTATGCATATAAGACTACAACTTTCATGAAGGATCCAAAGTGAGATAAAATCTTTTTGTAGAACAGAATATGGCCGCAACCTAGTTGGTCAGAAAGACCTCTTGATTTGATTCGGAAAACTGACAATGCTGAACATCTCAATCTGATTGAGATTCTGCCATAAAAACAGTGAGCCTAGGACCTAGTAAAGGTGTAGGTCAATTCTTCAACATGTCATGAGTGACAGAATATAGCTGGGATGGTCAGATATTGCACGAAACCAAGTAAGAATCAAAGCCTAAGTTGGAACAAAAACAATTGCGACAACAACATAATCATTTTTTTAGTGCAAATTCTGAGGAATTTATTCAACCTTAAAAACCAGATAATGAAGGAACAAACTTAGCATTATGAAGACTCCTAATCAGTCTAAGAAACCTGACGATTTTGGCAGCAAAGAGGGAGGATAAAGAGAGTGGCAAAACAACTCAAATAGGGTTTGAAAAACATTTCTTTCTTCTCTGCTTTTTTCAATCTTCTAGCAAACATGAGCTAAACTCCCGTACTCGGTTCAAAAGGGGTACACATCATCTTCAGCACGTGAGGCCCAAAATGAGTAACAACAAATAGTATTGATTGTAAGTCTTTGTGCAATGTGGAAGTAGATTTGAAAAGAGTTTCAAATCTTATTCAAAGAATCAATAACTATGGTGTTGAGAACAAATATGATTTGATATAGCAGCACACCTCATGTTATAATATCTAAATAAGAACATTGTTGATGAAGAGATAATAATTACACTGATAAAATGGCCATTGAAATGTTATGTCAAACTACTTATAACTTTCCTAATATTTTGAGGATCATGACAAGTTTCTTGATATTGTACTTAATCTTCAAATATAAATTAATCAATTATTAAATAATTTGTTTAATTTATTTAATTCTATTTTATTTAGGATTGTGATTTATATTTAGGTCAACTTATTAGGGAACTTAATGGGTTACACACATAAAAGCCATTGGTCAAAAATTAAAATGGAATGATTAATGAAAGTGTGATTTGATCATAAATAAATTTTAGAAATTAAGGACTTGATTGAATAAATTTATAAAATTAATCTTATACAGGTCAAGGGGCCAATCACATCTAAAATTGTGAATTAAACCATTAATTATAAGAATATAGACTTTTAAAATTCTATGGATACATTTCATGTGTAATGGTTTGATTCCATTAAAAATTAAAGAGTTAAACTAAACAATCAACAAAGAGGGACTACATAAGAAATATTCAATGAAGATGGTGGAAAAATAAAAGGAAAGGAAGAAAGTAAGGATGATAATGGACACACATGTTAGGTTCTATTATATTTAAACATAACTATTATTCAATGGTTAAATTTTGTTTATATTCATATATTATTCATTAGATTTTGGTTATTCATATGGGTATATATATAAAAAATACAAACATACAAAAAAAACTCTAAAAAAAATATATTGCCAACACAATTCGACTAATTTTCAATGGTTTCATAGTTTTTAATAATTTTGGTATTACTTTCATTCTAGCGAACTTTAAAAAAAATTAATTATAAGATGAAAATGAGATAATTTATTTAATGAATAATATATAGTTGTGGAAAGGATGAGACATATTTAAATTTTGAAAGCCTCACCTCCAAGCAATTTAAAAATAAAAATAATAAAAATAAATGAATGGATAAAAACAAGAATGAAAAGAAAAGTTGTTGAAGGTTAGAGAAGAGGACAAGAGCAAGTGTGAACAATAAAAAGGGAGAAAAAAAGAAAAATAAAAAAAATTGAGAAAGGAAATTTCAAGAAGAAAAAGTTGTGAAAAAAAGGAAAATAGAAAAAAAGGGAACGGGAAGTAAGCTGAAGAGGCCATCTTTAACCAGAGTCTGTCCCCCCCAAACAAAAAATCTTCTTGCTCTCAGTCGCCGTCTACCAGCTATAAACCAAAATCAAACACGCACACTGCCAGCCTCTCATCATCCACCTGACGCCGTTGTTGACCCAACCAAGCTCACAATCACCAACATCTCACTCTCATCTCTAACATAGAAGCCAAACCCATTTTCAACAAAGAGAAAAAAGAAAAAGAAAACCCCAGACCCTCCCATTCTCGTTCATTGTTCACCGCCAGCTATACAAGAAAACTTCAACCTCTCTCTCAGCCTAAAACACAATTTTTTTTTGACCGACTGTCCGTTTTCTTCAAACCAAACCCAAATCAGTTATGTCTGACATGGGATAAATAACCAGTTATGTTTGACATAGGATGAAAAACATCACTTGTATAGTTGTATATCTAACCTAATGTATTAGATACTCTAAAGTTAGACGTGCTTGGTTAAAGCAAAACTTAAATCATAAATTTAAGTTATGTTTGACATGGGATAAATAAAGTTTTAGTGAATTTTATCCTTAAAAGTCAATCAAATTTCCTTGAAAAAACAAATATTTTCAAATCATAAATATTTGATTATGGTTTTATTATCCATGGGTCTACATAAGATAAATAAATCTTCATTGATTTTATCTTAAAATTTGACCCAAAAAATAATAAAATTACTTGGTAAAAATATATTTTTTACTCAGATTTAAAACAAATAATTATTGAAGTCTTGGTTAAGAATTTTATATTTATGATTGGCTAAAAATAAATATACCAACATTTGGCATTATCCTGAAAAGTTGAGTAAAAAAAAAAAATTTAATATGAATTTTATCATAAATATCTGCATGAAAAA
>Ga0307515_10026049_pt1 | contig 10086 bp, 2 predicted proteins | sample 17_EM_MG_FD_194513 | JGI IMG/M metagenome (GOLD analysis project Ga0307515, IMG submission 194513) | Populus trichocarpa ectomycorrhiza microbial communities from riparian zone in the Pacific Northwest, United States - 17_EM | ecosystem: Host-associated > Plants > Roots > Unclassified | place...
GGGTGCAGCAAGAGCTCCTTTTTTCGCTACTTTTTTATATAATATATATATATAGCTGCCTAGATGCTGCTTAATGCGTATAGTCTGTTTTAAATGCTGCGAAATGCTGCGAAATGCTAAAAATGCTAGCAAAATACTGCTAAATTTTTTCCTGACGATGCCTCTGAACCGAAGCTTGAACGAATGCTGTATTACGAAGATACTAAGCTAAGGAGCTAATATAATATAATATAAGGGCGCTAAAAGACTTTAGGGAAGATTTAAAGGAATAATATAAATTCTATCTAAATTTAAGAGTATATAGCTCTTACTAGGAATAAGACATTATGTAAAGAAGAGAAAGGAATAATAAGAGAGTTATATAATTAAATAGTTAGGGGCTTAGTGGTTAATGCATGCGTATATACGCACGCGGTCTTTAATAGACTTTAGTAGAATTTAATTAATCTAGTAGAATTTAGTAGAAGTCGATTAAGCTGGTAAAATTTAGTAGAATTTAGTTAAAGCGTTAGAATTTATCTGTCGAGTATTTTACTAAGACATTCCTACTATAACTAGGCTAGTTCCGTTACACTTAATATATAACTATACTATAGTAACTAAGACGCTTTAATATATAACTATACTATAGTGACCAAGACACCTTAATATAGGACTATACTAGTTATTACGGGAGTTACCCGCGTATGTTCGTTTCGTAACACCTACGCATATTATACTACTACCCCTATATCTATCACATATTGGGGGGGCTGATTTGGCGCGGTTATGACCCGGGTTAATATGAGGTTAGGGCTACCCCTGCTAATAACGCGCCCAAACCCCATATGAGGTCGCGCAGCGACCGCCCCCGAGTACCCTCGCGCGCGATTTTGGGCGAAAAGGTATATAATTTAAGTTTAATCGGTACTTCTAGGGGGTTGCGTAATATTGCTCTAAATTTAATATACTTACACTGCAGTGACTAAGACGCCTTAATATAGAACTATACTCTAGTAACCGAGACATCTTAATATAGGACTGTACTACGGTCACTGCAGTCCTATATTAAGGCGTCTTAGTTACTATAGTCCTATATTAAGGCGTCTTAGTTACTAGTGTAGTTGTATATTAAGGCGTCTTGGTTACTATAGTAAAATAACTATTTAGATATTCTTATAAAGCCAATCTAAAGAATGCCGGCCTCGTAGCTGTTCTAGCTGGTTAATAGCCTATCTCTTATCTTTTACCGTACCGTCTTCTACGCGCTATCTTATATTCTTAATTATCCTATAGTGACGGCTATAGAATATAGCCTCGCTATTAACCCGCCAGTATACCCCCTAGCAGTAGTTAAGAGCTTTAATTAACGGCCTACCTACTAGCCCTAAAGTCTACTTAATCTAGAGCTGGAAGACTAAATTACTACCTTAAAGCATTTTATATTTCCTTAGCGGCGCCTATAGGTTAAGGATAAATAGAAAAGATAGTTAAGTATTAGCTTGTGCCTACGTTAGTAGGGGCGATATAGATATAGTAGACGGCTGAGTGGGCGGTGCGGATATAGTAGACAGCTAAGTGGGCGGTGCGGATATTGTAGACGGCTAAGCGGATGATGCGGATATTATAAATGGCTAAGTAGATGGTACGGATATTATAGACGGCTAAGCGGGCAGTATGGATATTGTAAATAGCTAAGTAGGCGGCGCGGATATAGTAGACGTTATAGTAGACGGTATAGGCTTATCTAAAGGTAGACGTACGGACTCTATAGGCCCTATTTAGATACCTATCTTTCCTTACTAGATCTATATAGGTGTAAATAATACTAATAACCTTTCCATCTTACTAAGGCGTTCTAAGATTATTTATACGCGTAATTAAACCCCCTTTATCTTAAAGATCGCGGCCTTATATCTTAGCTTAGCTACGGCCTTATAGGCGGGCCAGTATTTCTATATTATTAGCTTATCTAGCATAACTACGTTAGCTAGTAAGCTTTCTACCTACGCGGCAAACCTCTGGTACTCCTCACAGCTAAAGAGGGGGTCCTTTTATAGGGGGTAAAGCGGGAACTACTTATATAGGATTACTAAGTCCTATAATAGGATTACCCTAAGTATATAGAGGAGTAGAAATCCTAAGCCCGTAAGGTTAAGCCGTATAACCTTATTATCGGCCCTACTTAGGTAGTAGGCCTTTATACGTTTTAGCCAGATATTAGTCTTAGGCCATATCTTTAAATAAAGGGCCTCCTCTAGCACCTTTTGTGCGTGGGGGAGAAAGTAGCCCTTTCCTTCCTTTGGGAAGCCGGCGATTAACCGTATAAACGCACGGGGTAGGTAGCTAAGGTAGGCTCCTGTTATTGCGTCCGTATTCTAGCATCTGGCCTATCTAATTTAGGTCTCTTTAACACTACTAAGCTTAGTATACTAGATGCTCTACTTATAGGCGCTATAGATTTTCTCCTTTAAGTAAATTCCTACCCCCTAGAATATCTTTTTATTCCATTTAAACTGCGTATAATAGCTTAGCGGCCGTTATAGTACTTTAATACTGCTAGGGAAGACGTATAGGTTATAGTAGTCCTCCAGCTACCAAAAGGATGGGAAGCTCTTAGCGCTATCTTTACCCTAGCGGTTAAAGAAGTAAAAGGCTATTATAGAGAGGGGGTAGAGAATAGGGTTAGCGTTCTGCATATAGCCTATATACTTAACCTTACCGTGCTAATTCTGCTTCCCTTATATTATTAATATAATTATACACAGCGCTAACTTATCTAGTTTAGGCCCTTTATTCTCTAGTTTAATAAGAATAAGGTTAGTAAGCTAAACGTCTTATTTACTTTTACTATGGGTAACGGCAATATAGCCTAAGGAACGGGTTAGAAAACGGCAGCTATATGGATTAGGTAGGGTATATATAAACCTAATAAATGCTTAGCTGTAGTTTAAAGGTAAGACTTAACTAAACCTAGTATCTTAGAGCCCGTCTCCTAGCACTAAGTAATTACCTTTTTAAGCCCTTTAACGTTGTAGCCGCTAGTAATTATAAATAGGCCTTAATTAATAAAGTTAACGCGTTAAATCCGGTCCTTATTACGGCAGACGCTATCTAGTACTGCTAAGAGCTTCGCCCCCTATAGTGGCTGTGTGGTTTTACCTTCTAACTACTATATATAAAGCTTAGTAATAGCGGAGACGTAGTTATTTATAACTAAGTATTGAACTATTTTATTAAATAGGGCGTTTAGGGCCTCCTCGTCCTATACCTCCCCTTCCTCCTTTATAGCTTCCTTCCCTATACCTACGGCTGCCCCTACAGCTGCCCCTATGGCTGCCTTCCCCCCTAGCTGCCCTACCTGCTTAACCGTCTTCTACCTCTTTTTTACCCGCTCGCTATCTTTTTATATCTCTTTCCGTTTTAACTTCCGTTTTTAATAGCTAGCAGCCTATGATTTTTGGTTAACGACTTACTGCTCTAAAAATAGGTAAAGCTTATCTTTTATTACCTAGGCGCCGTCCGTATTACCTTCCAGTCTTATATACTAGTCTTCCCACTCTTTCTGCTTTGGCTTATACGCCCTTATAGTATTCTTTAAGCGCTAGGCCTTATAAATATTATATAGCCGTAACGTCTGGGCCTTAAATTCGTTCTAGAGGCTATAGGAGGAGGGGAAGAAGGAGGCTAGGAGGCTTCCTTCGACTGCAAAGTAGACCGTAGGGTAAGAAGATTCTTAAAAGACTCTATCTCTATAAGAGGTTAGGGGGAAGACGCGTAAGCGCGGCGCGGGTATAGGTAAATAAAGCCACTAAACGCGTAAATATTAATAGAGGAGAAGAAGAAGAGAGCTCTATATTATAGAATTAGAATTATAGTAGGCCGTTCTATATAAAACTAAAAGCCCCGCGCGAGCTAGGAGCCAGCGCGGGCATAAAAATAGGAAGAGGGTTAAAAAATGGATTGTTGAGGCGACGATAAGGTCAAAGGCGCGCAATGAGGTCCTCTATACTAACCTAGTACTAACCTAGGCCTTAAAAACGTGTCTAAAAAGTAGGGGCCACCACCAAAAGGGGGGGGTAATATTTGGACGATATGTCGCGGACCTTAGGGGGTTATGCGTAACCTGAGGTTATGCTAAGCCTAACCCGGACTTCCGATACCTTTGACTACGTTTCCTAACCTATTTCTATTCTATATTAAACGTCTTAAACTATTACGCGTTAATATACTTAGCACGATTAATAGCTAGTAATTAAGCTTATTTATAAACTGCTTTATTAACTCCGTAATATTAATAACCGAGATATCTTAATATAGGACTGTACTATAGTAACCGAGACACCTTAATATAGGACTATAGTGACCATAGTGCAGTCCTATATTAAGACGTCTTAGTTACTAAAGTACAGTCCTATATTAAGGCGTCTCAGTCACTATAGTGCAAGTATTTTAAATTTAAAGCAATATTACGCGACCGCCCAGAAGTACCGATCAAACTTAAATTATGTACCTTTTCACCTAAAATCGCGTGCGAGGGTACTCGGGGGCGGTCGCTGCGCGACCTCGTGCGGGGTTCGTGCGCGTTATCAGCAGGGGTGGCCCTAACCTCGTATTAACCCCCCCCCCGGGATGTGATAGATATGCGAGAGAAATGTCTTGGCACCGTATCAAAGTTAAGAACACAGCGTCATGACGGCAATCTATATTTTGCAACCCCGCATTGTTCCATTGCCTAACGGTACACTCTGTTCCTGCACTGTATCCTTAAGCAAAATTCCTCGATGGCCGACAGTAACTTCTGTGATGTATGCAGCGGTGTAGACTTCGAAAGACTTGTCTGGCCAGACAAGTCTGGAGCTAGTGAGCCCCTTATATTCAAACTAGGCAATGTAAAAGAGATTGCCCAAAGGAGCCAGCTATGTGCTTTGTGTCTCATAATAACACAAGCCGTTAAGGCACGCGGGCTTGAGATGAATGGTCAGATTTCAATACTCAGCTCGCCCTTTGCGGTTACCCTCTCTCACACACCCAATCCGCCACATCCAGAGTTACGTGTTGACCACGTGGTTGTACAATTTACGCCAAGCTCTTTCATAGGCTTACATGGACCACATTTGCCATCTGAAGACTCTGCTGAGGGATCGACGGAGCCTCAGGTGATTTTGACATTACAGGCTTGCTCTAAGCCTATTCCAACGGCAGAAACGGCTTGCTCTGAATCTTGGAAAAATCTTGAGTGGGCTAAACTGCGGAAATTCAGTGGTCGGCTGGCGTCCCCGCAATTCGCAGACATTCGCTTATTTCGAAGATGGTTTAATCTTTGCGAATGTCTTCATGGTGAAGAATGTCAACAGCCATTATGGCTAGGCTCCGAATACCAAGCAGAGGCGCTGCTGATGATGGATGTGGAAGACTCATGCATAGTCAAAGCACCACCGCAGTGTCGCTATATCGCACTTTCATATGTTTGGGGCACTGCAAACATTATAACGACTACGAAAGTCACAATTAACTCCTTTACACAGAAAGGAGCGCTCCAAAATTTGAGTTTACCGGCCACGATTAGGGACTCCATGGCTCTTGTAAAGGGAATAGGGGAGCGCTACCTTTGGGTAGACGCCCTTTGCGTTGTCCAGGATGATTTCGCCTTTCAGCAATCCCAGATATCTGCAATGGCTTCAATTTACTCCAAAGCTTTATTTACGATTGTAGCTGCAGCAGGTTATGACTCAAACGCAGGCCTCCCCGGGGTTCGTACTGGAACTCGGTCGGTTATTCAGCAAGTGGTGGCATTGGAAAATGTGACTCTGATACCAGTCATCAATGTTCTCGGCTATGGTGGAATCAAAGACTCGAAATGGAAGTCTAGAGCTTGGACTCTACAAGAAAAACTCTTTTCTCACAGGAGGCTGATCTTCACAACAGATCAGGTATATTGGCAGTGCCGGAAAGCTTATTGGCTAGAAGAAATGGTTCTTGAAACTGTCGAGCGCCCGTTATTCATTGGACCATATCTATCCCAACATGAGCTTGAAATCGAGATACCCACAAGTATGGCTAGCCGTTCCGATTATCGTCAGGCCTATGAAGCGTTGGTTTCGCAATACACTTCACGCCAAATGACTTACGCTTCAGACATGCTCAATGCATTTACTGGGATTTCGAGCGCACTCGCTCATCTCAACGACGACATAATGCTGTGGGGTTTACCCGAATCACAATTCAGTAGATTGTTGACATGGGGACTTGACGGCCACACCAGGCATGGATCTACTCATCGAACTCTCTGCCAGGACGGATCAGAACATAATATCCCTTTCCCTAGTTGGAGTTGGAGTGCTTGGAATTGCTTTGCGCATCCCCCATTTAGAGTCTTCATAAATCGAGGCCCTTCAGAAACCGAACCACTAATAATCTTCTACCGGTCTAGCATCGAAGGGAAAATAGTGAAGATTAATGAGTTTTGGAATAAGTCCTACGGCACAGGCCCGCCAGATGCCGAGGCCCTGGACTCCCATGACAATAACGGATTGATTAGTCAGTGGATAGGAAAACCTAGATACGATGAGCGAGCTGTTCGTCTAGCTCCAGGTATTGAATTTATTGATTCTGGCTTGTTGCACTTCTGGACCAGCACAGCTACAGTCTACGTCTTGCGCCGGAAAGCTATCCAATGGTCATTCATACTGGACCCTTTCCGCTACGAAGTTTTAGACACCAATGGTGAGGTGCTCACCAATCTCGTTCATATGGGATCCACTTCAGATTGGCCACGACATAGTCCTGCGCTTTGTGGGGGTCGACCGGGCAAAATTGAGGCTCTAATTAGTGAAGAAGCAGACGTGCTTGCTTTTGATCTTGCGATTGTCAATAGATCTGCATCGCCACCGTTTCTTCAAGCTCTGATTATATATTGGAATAGGAACATAGCGTCTCGAATTGGACATGCTACGGTGTCCGAGGCTAAATGGGTTAAATTAGAGAATAGAGTGTGGCAGACAGTAACATTAGGATAGTACGGAAGAGGTACATATTGCGGATAAGGCTGCACGGCTTGATGACAAGACTTAGGGTTATCTAGAAAGGTTTTTGTGTCATGCCTTAATTTCTACAGCGATGCCTTGAACTGAGTTATTGTTTCAGAGTTTTTACTGTACACAATATTTCGGAACACATCTGCCTCATGCCGGAACAAGTTGTTCTTGTTCCAGAATGAGCCGTGTATCGCTTTGATCGGCTTGATTCTGGATTGTTTGCCTTATTCTGGAAAAGATCTTATATAAAAGACACTGGAATAAAGTATAAGAAGGCTCTATCATAACCAAGATCTCTACCTATGTTAAAATTCAGACTTGATTTTACAATTAATCGTGGTCGGATTTCCATTGAAAGGTTAAATTTCGATTAATTATGGCCAGATTTCAGTTAATCGCGCGAAGCCCCTGAGCTAAACTAAATTAGGGTAATTCTAGACAGCCAAGCCGCCTCACGAGTCAAGAACTCTACCACGAGTTAAAAACTTTATAATCTACGTATACCTTTTATAAGAGCCTCTAGAATTATAAGGCCGTGTTAGGATATTACTAGAGGTTGGTTTAAGCTTAACGCGATTACCGTAGCCTACTTACATTACTTTTAGAGCACTATGTTATTCCGGAATGAGGCAGAAATATTCCGGAATATCATGTGTACCGGTATCATTCGGAACAACGATTTTAATGTCTTTTAGCTAAATTGCGATCGTCAACCCCAGGTTCAACGCCAATGCCGCATCTAAACCCAATCGCAGATACCTCATCCCGTTAAAAAGGTGGAGATGCTGAAGAAATTACTGGACTGTGGGACGTGTCAGGTAGATTATTTGTCCGACTCAGGAAATATTCTTTCTAGAATGATGCTGTCCAATTAGTATAAAGGTCACAGCTATCAACACTGTAAAGTATGAAATACAACAGGATTTGCACCAAAGATGATACCTCCTAATCGAGTTGATCATATTCTCTTCATCGTGTTCTTTATTCTTCTCGTTTCTACTGAAGCGGCGCCTTCCATTCTTAAACGCACTCCAGATCGCACTGAAGCTAAACGCGCCACCTGTACACCGGCATCCGGCGGCGATGCATCTATTGATGATGTTCCTGCAATCAAGGCCGCCATTTCTTCTTGCGGCACAGGCGGCACGATTGTCATTCCTGCAGGTTACACTTACACGATACGCTCCGTTCTTGATTTCACTGGCTGCACGTCATGCGATTTTCAGATCGAGGGCACGCTCAAGGTCTCCGATGACCTAAGCTACTGGGAAGGTCGCACAGCAATTATTTATATGTCGGGAATAAAAGGCGCTAGAATTCGCAGCGTCACAGGAACCGGTGTGATTGATGGGAATGGCCAGGCAGCGTACGACGAGTTTGCTAGTAATAGCAGTTATGCCCGACCGACCCTGCACTATATCACCGGGGCATCTTCTGGTATTACGGTGTCGAATATTAAGGTCAAGAATCCCCCCAATGTCTTCTTCACCGTCACAGGGTCAAGCACCAGCATCACTTATTCGTCGTTGACCATGACCGCTGCGAGTGAATCCACAAACGCGCCAAAAAATACAGATGGTTTCGACATTGGTGCTAGCACGTACGTTACAGTCTCGGAAGTAATCGTCTCCAACCAAGATGACTGCGTGGCATTCAAGCCTGGCGCGAACTATGCAACAGTCACCGACATCTCTTGTACAGGCTCCCACGGTCTCTCTGTTGGTTCGCTAGGGAGAAAAGCTGGCTCCACTGATACAGTCAAGAACGTGTATGTCGCAAGAGCAACCATGATATCGTCGACAAAAGCTGTTGGTATCAAAGTATATCCAGGGGGTTCCTCTCACGGTACAGCCGTTGTGTCAAACGTGACCTGGGATACCGTGACTGTGACTGGTTGTGACTACGCTGCGCAGATACAGTCGTGCTATGGCGAGGATACATCGTATTGCTCCTCATATCCTAGTACCGCTAGTATCACTGGTGTGCACTTTAAGAACTTCGGCGGGGCAACTAGCTCTAAATATGAGCCTGTCGTGGCAAATATTGACTGTCCTGCTGCAGGGACCTGCGACGTGTACTTCTCAGGTTGGAACGTCAAACCGACTAGCGGTTCGGCAGAGCATCTATGTGCAAATATTGACAATAGTAGCCCGGGGATTACTTGCACATCTGGGGCAACAGGGTAGCAGCAGTAGCTGGAAGAAGCAGAATAAATCTGTCTGATCCTGGCGAAAATGTGGGGGACTATCTTATATGACAATACTATTGTGTAGCTAGGTATGGCTTAAGTTATTGCATGCTATAGCGGTACCATATATGGAGCACCGAACTGGTGTAGCTCCCACAAGGACTTTAAAGCAAAAAGAATATTCGACTATACTAAAAATATCTTAATTATTATCATTCATTCTTGATTAATGTCTGATGCGGTCCCCATCTGGGTCTATGCAGACGAATACCGTTAAATTGGGTACAAAAAACCTCCAAGGGAGACGTAAGCGGTAACACAGCATGTACCCCTCCAGGTAGCACGCCAGTACTACGTCAACGGGAGGAAATATACCATTAGGTCGCTGCTCTGAGACTCCTGTGAGGGAGTGTCCTGAATGGCTATCTTGCCCTGTCTGCCCTTCGTACCACGCTTCCATATTATTGTAGATTGCCATTAGGTGTCATGTTTTCCCTGCCCCTAGCTCCTTACTGCCCTGTATGCGTGTATGCGCCTGCTTACGGTCCTCCTGCTTAATCACAGGCCTTCCGCCTGCGAGGTGTATACGGTCGCATGTAGGTGTTGTACGGTATATCTTCATGCCGTATAAGAAGAAGGGGGACGCCGTGAATAGAATGCCGTGATTCGAGTGTACTGGACGTGTACGCAGAGACGTGATAGTCGTGTTCGTAAGCCTCCGCTGGGGGGGAGTTTGTAAAGTGCAGAATTACATAAGCGCACAAAATGCTCGCTCCCAAATGCGTCGGTGACTTCGCAGGCACCGATCCCCGTTGTTTACTATGGACGCGCCATAGTAATTAACGGGGAACGCGGCTTCCCTTGCCATCGTTCTCAACACCT
>Ga0307515_10026050_pt1 | contig 10085 bp, 10 predicted proteins | sample 17_EM_MG_FD_194513 | JGI IMG/M metagenome (GOLD analysis project Ga0307515, IMG submission 194513) | Populus trichocarpa ectomycorrhiza microbial communities from riparian zone in the Pacific Northwest, United States - 17_EM | ecosystem: Host-associated > Plants > Roots > Unclassified | place...
CTCGCCTTGTGCCGACTCGGCGCGGCGCTGCTGTGCCTGTCGCTGGCAGCGCAGGCCGCGCGCGCGCAAGACGCGACGGCGCTGCGCGCACGGCATGCGGCCTTGCAGTCGTCGCTCAGCTCGAACACGTACAACCGGCCGATCCACATCGAGTCGATGCACGACGCGGGCGACCTGCGCGGCGACGTCTATGCGGTCGTGCCGCAGGCGTTCGCGGTCGTCGGACCGGCGCTGCAAGGCATGCCGCACTGGTGCGACATCCTGATGCTGCACCTCGACGTGAAGATGTGCCGCTGGAGCCATGCCGGCGCCGACACCTTGACCGTGGCGACCGCGCGCAAGTACGACCAGCCGCTGGAGAGCGCGAACGCGGTCGAGTTCGGCTACCGCGTCGTCGCGTCTACGCCAGACTACCTGCGGGTGCAGCTGCATGCCGACAACGGGCCGATGGGCACGCACGATTACCACATCGTGCTCGAGGCGGTTGCGCTCGATGCGAAGACGAGCTTCATTCACTTGTCGTATGCCTACAGCCAGGGTTTCGGCGGCCGGATCGCGATGGAGGCTTACCTGGCCACGCTGGGCCGCAACAAGGTCGGCTTCACGGTGGTCGATCGCAAGGCCGACGGCCAGCCGGTCTACATCGGCAACGTGCGCGGGCTGGTCGAGCGCAACTGCATGCGCTACTTTCTGGCGATCGAGTCCTACCTGATCGCCTACCCGCTGCCGCCGGCCGAGCAGCTCGAGCGCCGTCTGCGCGAGTGGCATGCGGGCGCCGAACGGTACCCGGTGCAGCTGCATGAGATGGAGCGCGAGGCGTACATGGCGATGAAGCGCAAGGAGATTCAGCACCAGCAGATGACCGCGAAGGACGCGAAGCCCGGCAGCTGACGACTCAGAACACGTCGAGCGTCGGCAGCGCGGCGTCGGCGCTGACGCAGCTCCACAGGTACACGGCCAGGCCCAGGTCGCCGGTCCACAGCGTGAAGCGGCGGCGGCCCTGATGTTGCGCCGCGAGCGCGTCGGACTGCTGGATCGCATGCATCGCGAACGCCCGCGCACGCTCGAGCCAGCGGGTCTCGCCGGTCATCGCGTGCAGCTTCAAGAAGGCATAGCCGTTGCCGTCGGTGCCGTGGCACAGGCCCGGCGGCTTGCGTAGCGGGCCCGCGGCCCAGACCAATTCACCAGCTTGCAGCAGCAAGGCCTGCAAGGCCGTCGAGCGCGCACCGGCGAAGCGGCAGACGATGCCGGCAGCGCCGTGGCAGTCCTGCACCAGCGGCTTGCTCGGCGAGCCGGCCGCGTGGCGGTCGAACACCGGCTCCCAGTTGATCAAGCCTGCCTCGCGCGACGCCGCAACATCCAGCGCATCGAAGGCACGCGCCTCGAAACCGGCCACGACCTGTTCGTCCAGCCAGCGCGGCTGCTGCGTGGCCTCGAGCATGTGCAGCGCGGCGATCAGCGTGCCCGGCGACCCCCACAGCGCTTCGCGCGCCGGGTTGTGCAGATTGCCCTGCACCAGCGCGAACAATGCGTCGGCGGTGTCCGGCGATGCACGGTTCTTCCATTGCAGCAGCAAGACGCCGGCGCCGCCCAGGAAGTAAGACGCGCGTTCCATCCCGGCGGCCTCGATGAAGCGCTGGCTGTGTTCGTTCAGCGTCGCGACCGCGCCGCTCAGGTCGAGGCCGATGCCCTCGGCGGCGCCTTGCGCGGCCAGCCGCTGCAAGGCCCAGATCGCGCCGGCGGCACCGTTGTACAGACCGGCGAGCGGCAGCGCCGGCTCGTCGCCCTCGATGTCGCGCGGGTGGGTTGGCCACAGCGTGTCGGCGTCGAAGCTGCGGCACGCCTCGGCGACGATGCTGGCGATCGTCTGACGCGCCGCGGCCTCGCTCCAGCGTGCGCCGGACAGCGGCTCGTGGCGCTCGGGGTCGAACAGCATCGAGCCGCGCGGGAGGCGCTCAGTGCACCGACACGCCGGTCTTGCTCTGCAATTCCTCGCGCGTCACGCCTTCGGCGAGCTCGACCAGCTTCAGGCCTTGCGGCGTCACGTCGAGCACCGCGAGGTCCGTGATGATGCGGTTGACGACGCCGACGCCGGTCAACGGCAGTGTGCAGGCCGGCAGGATCTTCAGGTCGATCGTGCCGTCCTTCTTCTTCGCGACGTGCTCCATCAGCACCAGCACGCGCGCCACGCCAGCCACCAGGTCCATCGCGCCGCCCATGCCTTTGACCATCTTGCCGGGGATCATCCAGTTCGCCAGATCGCCCTTCTCGCTGACCTGCATCGCGCCCAGGATCGACAGGTTGATCTTGCCGCCGCGGATCATCGCGAAGCTGTCGTGCGAGCCGAAGATCGACGAACCCGGCAGCGTGGTGACGGTCTGCTTGCCGGCGTTGATCAGGTCGGCATCGACCTGGTCTTCGGTCGGGAACGGGCCGATGCCGAGCATGCCGTTCTCGCTTTGCAGCCAGACCTCGATGTCGGGCGACACGAAGTTCGCCACCATCGTCGGCAAGCCGATGCCCAGGTTGACGTAGAAGCCGTCCTGCAATTCCTTGGCCGCGCGCGCAGCCATCTGGTCGTGTGTCCAGGCCATGATTCAGGCTCCTGCTTTCTCTGTGATCGTGCGTTTCTCGATGCGCTTTTCGGGGTGGGCATTGAGCACGATGCGGTGCACATAGATGCCGGGCAGGTGGACCGCGTCCGGGTCGAAGCTGCCGGTCGGCACGATCTCTTCGACCTCGACGATCGTGGTCTTGCCGGCCATCGCCACCGCCGGGTTGAAGTTGCGTGCGGTGCGGCGGAAGATCAGGTTGCCGCTCTCGTCGGCCTTCCAGGCCTTGACGAGCGAGACCTCGGGCACCAGCGAGCGCTCCATCACATAGGTCTGGCCGTCGAACTCGCGCAGCTCCTTGCCTTCGGCGACCAGCGTACCCACGCCGGTCTTCGTGAAGAACGCCGGGATGCCCGCGCCGCCGGCGCGCAGCTTCTCGGCCAGCGTGCCCTGCGGCGTGAACTCGAGCTCGAGTTCGCCGGCCAGGTACTGGCGTTCGAACTCCTTGTTCTCGCCCACGTAGCTCGAGACCATGCGCTTGATCTGGCGCGTCTCGAGCAGCAGCCCGAGGCCGAAGCCGTCGACGCCGGCGTTGTTCGAGATCACCGTCAGGTTCTTGACACCCGAGTCGCGCAGCGCCGCGATCAGCGCTTCCGGGATGCCGCACAGGCCGAAGCCGCCGACCGCCATCAGCTGGCCGTCCTTCACCACACCCTTGAGCGCCTCGGCGGCGCTGGGGAACACTTTCTTCATGGACCGTCTCCGTGGGTTGCCGCGAGCTGCGGCCGCCAAGCGTACTACTTAAGCGATTACGTAGTCGTTACGTAGAATCGCCTAAGCATGAACATGAACGCCCCAGCACCCGCACCCGCCGCTGTCGACAAGTCCTTGCTCGAACACGCGCTGAAGTCCGTGTTCGCCGAATGGGTGCGCGCGCTCGATCTGCGCGTGCTCGAGGCGCGCGCCGGCGAGGTGCTGCTGGCGCTGCCGGTCACGGCGCAGCATGTGCATTCGGGCGGCGTGGTGTCGGGCCAGACGCTGATGGCCGCGGCCGATACGGCGATGGTGCTGGCCGTGATGTCTCAGCTCGGCGCGTTCCGGCCGATGACGACGGTGCAGTTGCAGACCAGCTTCTTGCGCCCCATCCCGGCCAACGCGCGCTTCGCGAACGTGCACGCGCGCGTGCTGCGCCTGGGCAAGACGCTCGCGTTCGGCGACATCCAGATCAGCTTCGGCGACGACGTGCTCGCGGCACACGCGACCACGACGTATGCGCTCCTCTGAGAAAGGACGACCCCTGGACGCCTCCGGCGTCGTCCCCCGAGGGGAGCTCGGCCCGCTTGGGGCGGCCCGGCGCGGCTCCGAGACCGCGGGCGCGCTCGACTACCGCAGCGCGTTCGAGCTCGCCCCGATCGGCCTGGTGTTCTCGCGCAACCGATTGATGGTCGATTGCAACCGGCAGGTGCTCGAGATGTTCGGCGCCACCCGCGACGCACTGATCGGCCACAGCTTCGAACTTCTTTACCCGACGCCCGCCGAGTTCGAACGCACCGGCGCGCGCATCGCAGCGAGCCTGAACGCGAGCGGCTGGTACGCCGACGAGCGCGTCATGAAGCGCGTCGGCGGGCCGCAGCGCGGCGAGCTGTTCTGGTGCCATGTGTCGGGCCGTGCGCTCGATCCGTCGCAGCCGCATGCCGCCGGCATCTGGTCGTTCGAAGACCTCTCGCCGCGGCGACGCGTCGGCATCGAGTTGACGCCGCGCGAGCGCGAGATCGCGGCGCTGCTGATCGAGGGGCTCACCAGCAAGCTGATCGGCAAGCGTCTGGCGATCAGCCCGCGCACCGTCGATGTCTACCGCGCGCGGCTGATGCAGAAGTACCGCGCCAGCACCACGCCCGAGCTGGTGCAGAAGTTGCTGCGAGCCTGAGCGCGGCGGTACGTCATTGCGCTGCGCGTAGGATCGCGCTTTTCGTTGTCAGGGTCTCCGGTTCATTCATGCCTGTGCAGTCTCGCTCCCTGTCGATCCCGCTCGTACTCGCCGCGCTGCTCGGCGCGTGTTCGACATCCAAGCCCCTCACCGCGTTCCAGCGCGAAGAGTTCGAGCCCGGCACCACCTATTCGCGCGGCTTCGCCGCCAACGAAGCGCAGACCTGCGAAGCCGCGCGCCGCGCGCTGCTGAGCCAGGGCTATGTCGTGACCTCGGCGAACGCCGACCTCGTGAACGCGCGCAAGAGCTTCCAGCAGGAAGCCGACACGCACGTCGAGATCGAGTTCCGTGTCGTCTGCGCGCCCGAGGCCAACAAGGACGCCGGCAAGACGCTGGTGTTCGTCAGCGCGCTGCAGGATCGCTATGCACTGAAGAAGAGCAACAGCTCGGCGAGCCTGGGTGTCGGCGTGCTCGGATCGGTGTCGCTGCCGTTCACCGGCAGCGACGATTCGCTGGTCAAGGTCGCCAGCGAAACCATCACCGCGCCGGGCTTCTACGACCGCTATTTCAAGCTCGTGACGCGCTACCTCGTGGCGCCCAACAGCAGCCCATCGCCAGAGGACGCGGCCGAGAAGCCTTGACTGGATCCGGTCAGGTTCGGGCCACGCCGAGTTCGGCATACAGCCGCTCGACGAGCGCGCGCAAATGCTCGAGCTCGGTTTGCATCGCGCCCTGCTGCGCCTTCAACGTGGCGATCTCACTGGCGGCGACGAAGTCGGCCGAATCGGTCGCGACGGGCATCGACGACACATCGACCGCACCGCTCAGCAGATGCGCCCAGCGCGGCTCGCGCGCGCCGGGTGCACGCGGCAGCTTCACGACGAGTGCGCCACCTTTCTCGTCGGGCCGGGCCGCCAGCTCATCCAGAAAGCCTTCGACCGACGACAGGTCGGCGAAACGGTGCAAGCGCTCGGACGCGGTGCGCAGCTCGGACACCGTCTGCGGCCCGCGCAACACCAGCGTGGCCAGCAGCGCGATCGATTGCGACGGCAGCGCGAGTGCACGGCCCGCGTTGTGCTCGTAGCGCGTGACGCGCGAGCCGCTGGCCTCGAACACGAGGTGCAGCGCTTCAGCGCGTTCGCCGCGTCTTGCACCTCGGCCTCGGTGGCGTTGAGCACCGGATCGCGCGCGGTCTTCTGGTTGCAGCCCAGCGTCAGCGAGTTCAGCGACAGCGGGTAGCTGTCAGGCACGGTGTGCGCCTTCTCGATCAGCACGCCGAGGACGCGTGCTTCCAGTAGCGACAACGCACGCAGACTCATTGCAGCGGGCCGAGCGCCGGGCCGCTCCCAAGCCGGCCCGCGTCCACCCGGGGGACCGGCCAACGTACCCGTTGGACGAGGGGCACCATCACAAGGCGAAGCCGTCGTCGGCTTGAATGATCGCGCCGTTGATGAAGTGGCTCTCGTTCGCGCACAGCATCATCAGCACCGCGTCGAGGTCTTGCGGCTGGCCGACGCGCTTGCGCGGCAGCATGTCGACGAGCTTGCGGCCGCGCTCGGTCTGCCAGACATGGTGATTGATCTCGGTGTCGATGTAGCCGGGACACAGCGCATTCACGTTGATGCCGTAGGCGCCCCACTCCAGCGCCATCGCTCGCGTCATGTGGATCACCGCGGCCTTGCTCATGCAGTACACGCCGATCTGGCTCATCACCTTCACGCCGGCCGCCGACGCGACGTTGACGATGCGCCCGCCGGTGAACGTGCCCGGCGCCGCGCCCTTGGCGCGCGCGATCATGCGCTTGCCGACCTCTTGCGCGACGAAGAACGCGCCCTTGGTGTTGGTGTCGAAGACGTAGTCGTAGTCCTCGGGGCTGACGTCGGTGAGCTTCTGCGTGGTGCTCACGCCGGAGTTGTTGATGAGGATGTCGAGCGTGCCCATCTCGGTCTCGGCATGCGCGACCGCGGCCTTGATGCTGTCGTGGTCGGTGACGTCGAGCGTGACGACGTGCGCGTCGCCGCCGTCGGCCTCGATCTCGGCGCGCAAGGCCTTCAGCCGATCGACGCGCCGGCCCGCGAGCACGACCCCTGCGCCGGCCTTGGCCAGCGTCTTCGCGAACTGCGTTCCGAGGCCGCTGGAGGCGCCTGTCACGAGTGCGACGCGGCCTGACAGATCGATGTTGTAGCTCATGTCTTCCCTCTCGAACGGATCAATGGATGCGTGGGAACGATAGCACGCAGACCTCGTTGGAGAGCTCACTCCAGGGCTTGCGAACGCTCGTTCGATTCTGGCGCGACGCCCGTAGAATCGCCGCAACTCTGAGCTCCAAGGAAGCCGCATGACGCCCGCAGAAATCCTCGCCCAACACGGTCCGCGCGAAGCGATGGAGTACGACGTCGTGATCGTCGGCGGCGGCCCCGGCGGCCTGGCCGCGGCGATCAAGCTGAAGCAGCTCGCGGCCGAGCAAGGCAAGGAGCTGTCGGTCGTCGTGCTCGAGAAGGGCTCGGAGCCGGGCGCGCACATCCTCAGCGGCGCGGTGATGGACCCGAAGGCGCTCACCGAGCTGCTGCCGAACTGGAAGGAACTGGGTGCGCCGCTGAACCAGCCGGTCACCGTGGATCAATTGCTTGTTCTCACCGAGACCGGTTCATTCACGACGCCGAGCTACCTGATCCCCGAGTGCTTCCACAACGAGGGCAACTACGTCGTCAGCCTCGGCAACGTGGTGCGCTGGCTGGGCACGCAGGCCGAAGGCCTGGGCGTCGAGATCTTCCCCGGCTTCGCCGCGACCGAGGTGCTCTACAACCAGGACGGCAGCGTCAAGGGCGTGGCCACCGGCAACCTCGGTGTCGGCAAGGACGGCGAGCCGACCGGTGACTTCCAACTCGGCATGGAGCTGCACGCCAAGTACACGATCTTCGCCGAGGGCGCGCGCGGCCAACTGGGCCGCCAGTTGATCGCGCGCTTCAATCTCGACGCCGGCAAGGACCCGCAGTCGTATGCACTCGGCGTGAAGGAACTGTGGGAGATCGACCCGGCCCGGCACCAGCCCGGCCTGGTGATCCACACCGCCGGCTGGCCGATGGACACGATGACCTACGGCGGCGGCTTCATGTACCACCTCGAGGACAACAAGGTCACGCTCGGCCTGGTCGTTGGCCTCGACTACACGAACCCGTGGCTGAGCCCGTTCGAGGAGATGCAGCGCTGGAAGACCCACCCGCGCATCAAGGACTTCCTCGTCGGCGCCAAACGCATCGGCTACGGCGCGCGCGCGATCACCGCGGGCGGCTTGCTAAGCCTGCCGAAGACGGTGTTCCCGGGCGGCGCGCTGATCGGCTGCGAGGCCGGCTACCTGAACGCGGCGCGCATCAAGGGCAGCCACGCGGCGATCAAGACCGGCATGCTGGCGGCCGAGGCCGCCTTCAATGCGATCGGCACCGGCCGCCAGCACGACGTGCTGAACGCCTACCCCGCTGCGTTCCAGAAGAGCTGGCTGCATGCCGAGCTGAACCAGTCGCGCAACTTCAAGCAGTGGTTCAAGAAGGGCGTGTACGTCGGCTCGTTCATGACCGGCATCGAGCAATGGCTGCTGCCGCTGATGGGCGTGAAGTCGCCGCCGTGGACGATCCACCGCACCGAGCCCGACCATGCGCGCCTGAAGCCCGCGGCCGAGTGCCCGCAGATCACCTACCCGAAGCCCGATGGCACGCTCACGTTCGACCGCTTGTCGAGCGTGTTCATCAGCAACACCAACCACAACGAGCACCAGCCGGCGCACCTGACGCTGAAGGACGCGCGCGTGCCGGTGGCGATCAACCTTGCGAAGTACGCCGGCCCCGAGAGCCGCTACTGCCCGGCCGGCGTGTACGAATTCGTGAAGAACACCGACAACACGGACCGCCTGCAGATCAACGCGCAGAACTGCGTGCACTGCAAGACCTGCGACATCAAGGACCCGACGCAGAACATCGTCTGGGTCGCGCCCGAAGGCGGCGGCGGGCCGAACTACAGCGGAATGTAGCGACGGTGGTCCGCCACGTTCACCAGCGCGGCGGGCGCTTGTCGATGAAAGCCTGCACGCCTTCGAGCGCGCTCGAATCCATCATGTTGCAGGCCATCGTCTGGCCGGCATCCGCGTATGCCGCGTCGATGCCGGTCTCGAGCTGGCGGTAGAACAAGGCCTTGCCCATCGCAACCGCGACGCGCGGTTTCGCGACGATGCTCGCGACCAGCGATTCGACCTCAGCGTCGAGCCGCTCGGGCTCGGCGACGCGGTTCACGAGGCCTTTCGCGCGGGCCTGTTCCGCGTCGATGAAGCCCCCGGTGACGAGCATCTCGAACGCGGCCTTGCGCGACAGATTGCGCGACAACGCGACGCCCGGCGTCGAGCAGAACAGGCCGAGGTTAACGCCGCTGACCGCAAACTTCGCGTCGGTGCTGGCCACCGCCAGGTCGCACATCGCGACGAGCTGGCAGCCGGCCGCGGTCGCGATGCCCTGCACGCGTGCGATCACCGGCACCGGCAGGCGCTGCAGCGCGAGCATGACCTGCGTGCACTGCGCGAACAGGCGCTGGTAGTAGGCCAGCGACGGCTCGGCGCGCATTTCCTTCAGGTCGTGGCCGGCACAGAAGGCCTTGCCCGCCGCGCCGAGCACGACGACACGCGCCGCGTCGTCGCGTGCGATCGCGGCCAGCTCGGCGCCAAGCGCCGCGAGCATCGCCTCGGACAGCGCATTGAAGGCCTGCGGCCGGTTCAAGGTCAGCGCGACCACGCCACGCTCGTCGGTGTGTCGCAGCACGAGTTTGTCGGTGTCGTTCATATCGAAACCCTCACTCGAACGCGGCCGCGCTCTTCGCACGCTCGCGCAACTGGAACTTCTGGATCTTGCCGGTCGAGGTCTTCGGGATGGCCTCGAAGCGGATCTCGCGCGGCACCTTGTAGCCGGCGAGCAGCGCCTTGCAGTGCGCAATCAATTCGTCGGCGCTGACCGTTGCGCCGGGCTTGAGTTCGACGAATGCGAGTGGCGTCTCGCCCCACTTTGGGTGCGGCCGCGCGACGACCGCGCAGGCCATCACCGCGGCATGGCGATAGAGCGCGTCCTCGACTTCGAGCGAGCTGATGTTCTCGCCGCCGGAGATGATGATGTCCTTGCTGCGGTCCTTGATCTTGACGTAGCGGTCCGGCTCCATCACCGCCAGGTCGCCGGTGTGGAACCAGCCGCCCTCGAAGGCCTTCGCGGTCGCGCCCGGGTTCTTCAGGTAGCCCTTCATCACGATGTTGCCGCGGAACATGATCTCGCCCATGGTCTGCCCATCGGCCGGCGTCTCGGCCATCGTCTCGGCGTCGAGCACCGTCATGCCTTCCTGCAGCATGTAGCGCACGCCCTGGCGGCCGTTCAGGCGCGTCTGCTCCGACAGGTCTTCGTGCGCCCAGCTGTCGCGCTTGACCGCGACCGACGCGGGGCCGTAGACCTCGGTCAGCCCGTAGACGTCCGTGATGTCGAAGCCGAGCTGCGCCATGCCCTCGATCATCGCGGCCGGCGGCGCGGCGCCGGCGACCATGCCGCGCACCTTCTGCGTGATGCCCTGCCGCAGCTCGGCCG
>Ga0307515_10026051_pt1 | contig 10085 bp, 1 predicted proteins | sample 17_EM_MG_FD_194513 | JGI IMG/M metagenome (GOLD analysis project Ga0307515, IMG submission 194513) | Populus trichocarpa ectomycorrhiza microbial communities from riparian zone in the Pacific Northwest, United States - 17_EM | ecosystem: Host-associated > Plants > Roots > Unclassified | place...
AAACTAATAAGGTATAAGCTATATAGAGGGCTATAACCTATTAAAATACTAGAGAGACTATAGGAGGTTATATTATAGGACTTTATTATTAAGTTACTAAAGTTAAGAGATTCTATTACTAGATAAGATTATAATATAATTTTAGTGATAGTAAATAAGCTTATAAAGTAGGGATACTTTATAGCATATACGGAAGAGATATTAGTAAAAGATATCGCTAGAATCTATATTAAGGAAGTATTTATAAGATATAGAGCACTAAGTAAGATTATATTGGATAGAGATTTAAGATTTATAGCAGTATTTTAGGAGGTATTCTTAGCGGAATAGGAAATTAGAGCAGTAACTTCTACTATATATTATTTGCAGATAGACGGTTAAATAGAAAGGCTAAATTAAACACTAGAGCAGTATCTAAGGCACTATATTAATTACGCACAGAATAATTGTATATTATTATTACTAGTTATATAGTTTATATATAATACAACACTATAGGAAGGGATGGGTATATTATTATTTAAGGCAAATTATGGATACGAGCTAAGAATATTGTTATCGCTACGTTAAGTAAAGAAGATAAGTAGTATAGCTAAAGAAAGAATAAAGACGTTAATGAATCTTTATATAGACCTTATGGAATTAGTAAAGAAGGTATAAGAGAAAATAAAAAGGTACTATAACGCTAAGAGATCTAAGGGACTAGATCTTAAGGAGGGAGATAAAGTATGGCTACTATACAAAAATTTTAAAAGTTAACGACTAAGTAAGAAGCTAGACTATGTTAGACTAGGACCTTTTAAAATTAAGTAAAGAATTTTATCGGTTAAACCTACTAGCTAAAATAAAGATCTACCCTGTATAGCATATTATAATACTAGAGCCAGTATATAGGAATATTAAGCCACTAATTTACGAAGAAGACACGTATAGAGGATAGGAAGAAGATAAATAGTAAGTTTTAAAAATCGTTAGCTATAAAGACATTAACGATAAAATATAGTACGAGGTAAAGTGGATAGGCTATACTAAGACTACCTAGGAACTACTAAAGAATTTAAAAAACGCTATGGGAAAGGTATAGGAGTATTAGAAGAAATTAGGTTAGGCAGTATTAATAAAAAAGGATCGCTAAAGAATAAGTTACCTAAGGGGGACCTAAGAAGAGTAGTTACCGAGCTACTTAAATCTATTTCCTTCTCTATTAGAAGAGAATCCGTTCTTTTATTACCTAGTTCCTATAGACCTTATTCTATAAGTTTCTACTCCTTAAAACACACCTTTTTATAAACCTTTTTAAGATAAAGTAGATAAGCAGATGCCGTAATATAAGTATTTAGGGCCTTTTGTTTAGCGTCCTAAGAACGTTCTAATTTAGTAAGAGTAATAGATAGTTTACTATTTAGCTATGTAGCAGCAGATTAAATATAAAACCCTAAGACAAATTAATTAGGGAACTAGATAACTATTAAGAGTAATAGGTCGCGTATATTTAGTATTAGAGAAAGTATTACAGACGCTTTAAGTACGATATTACGACTACTTAGAGAAGAGTCGGAAGAAGCTAACTAGTTAATTTAGGCACGGTCTAGGATGGAGCCGATAGAGCTATATAACGAGGAATGGTAACTAAAGTCACGTGGGGTAATCTATATAATCTATAGGATCTATATAATTCGTAACAGAGTAGATAGAGTATATATATATTACATATAAGAAGGATTTTATAGAAGTACGGTTGTGTATTTAAGGACCCTTAGTCCCTACCTAGATAGTTCCTTCCTTATAGTGATTCTTAGAATATAATTAGAGTTAATCTATTAGGCAACCACTCCACTAGTTATTATTATATTGTTAACTTTTATACTTATATTACCTATATACCTAGCCTAATAACGAGCCTACCATAGTTCTTGCTATAAGGTTCCGTTACACAATTACTACCTAGTTACAGTATTAATATAGAAAGTTAAATAATATGCTACTAAAAGCAGCTACCATAACGCCATTAACGGCGGCAACTACATCGAGGTTAGGTAACGACACTAGTATAGCAAATACTAACTTATAGTAACCTGTAACGGTTGGACAACTATAAGAGATAGTTAATTAGCTAATAGAAAATAATATAATATTAGAAAATAGGATTAACGGAATAGGCGTAGTAAAGGTTAAGTTACTATTAATCGAAAGATACTTAGGAGAAAGATTAAAGCTTAAGGGATTTCTTACGCAAATGTACTTTAAGGTAGCGTAAGAAGAAGTAAAGTTAGTAATACCTATAGATTAAATAGTATATATAGGATTGTTCCTAACAGGAAGAGCGCTTAAGTGGTTTAAGCCTTACCTTACGGAAATCTAGGTAAACGGAATAACGACTACAAACTAAGAGGTACGGTTTATATTCTTAAGCTAGAATAGATTCGTGGAACGACTTATATAGATATTTAGAGACCTAGAGGCAGTAACTATAGCGGAAAGAAAACCTTAAGACATTATATAATAAACCTTAGCAATTAAGTATATAACGTAGTTTCAGACGTTAGTAATATAAGTTAAGTAGAATAATAGGGCGCTTATAGCACAGTATAAATAGGGACTTAAGGCTAAAGTCTAGGACGTGATTATCCTAATGGAAGATGCAGATACCCTAAGGGAGCTAATAGATTAAGTAATTAAGATTAATAATTGGATCTACTAAAGGGAATAGGCTAAGAGAGGTGAGGATAGAGTTTTATAGTTATATAAGATGTAAAGTACGCAATAACTAAAGCCAAATTAAAAACTATAGTACGGCGTAGAGTTAATAGACCTAAGTGGTACTAAAGAAGCCTATAAGAGATAAAGTAAGAAACTATAAAAACCTAAAGGTTAAGGATCTAGTAATTATAGGACTAAGGAGTAGAGGCTAAACCAGGGATCTTAGTAGTAGAAGATGTTTAGGCGGATTCTATAGTAAAGTTAATAGTTTAAAGACGGAGCTTATATAAATTACGGAAAATAAGGTTACTTTGCAAGGGATTATAAAGATAGTTAGAGTTATTATATAATAAAGGGAACTAGACTAACGGCAGACAATATATACGTATAGAGGGATAATAGTATACTATAAGGAACAAAAGAATGTTTAATTAGAAGTTTCGCGTTTTATTATAATAACGCATGCCAAATTTATAAAGACGCTAAATATAGCGCAAGCTATTAGCTATAAGAGCTATACTTAGTAAAGTGTAAAGAAACTAACGAACTAGTTCGTAGATCGGATATTAAGGACGATAAATTTAATATAGGCGAAATATTTTATAATAACGAGGCAATAAGGGCAGCTTATTAGGAGTATGTAGACCTCTAAGATATTATATAAGAGGTAGAGGATAATTCCACTATAAAATAGGGAACATTAGTAGGGATTAAGACCTTACTAGATACGATGTCTATTGCTTTATAAGACGCAAGAGAAGTAGGACAGCAAACTACTTCGGCACTTAATAAAGGCAAAAGGCCAAAGGCTTAAGATTCTTAGGACGAGATGCAAGACAACTAAGACTCTTAAGATGAGATAAGGTAAGCTTAAGGACCTATAATAGACAAAAACCAATAGAGTAGAGCAGTAGCTTAGTTTAAAGATATATAAATAAGCTCGGGATAGAGATTCCCACAGGCATAAGACTCTTAAGATAAGATAAGGACACTAAATAAGCCTAGTTAGACTAAGGTAGGAGTGAAGCTTAAGTTAGAAGCAAGCTTAGGATTAAAGAATCTAAGGGACTAAGAATTTAGAGAACGGATAAAAGCACCTATAAGGAAAAAGCAAGGAGCCTTTTTATAGATTAGAGAATCTGTAGTATAAATAGCAACTAGACTAGGAGATAGACATATAGACCTAGAGGACTTACTAGTAAAACGAAGCATTTAAACTAAAGATTAAAAAACTAATACTAAGATTAAAAATTAAGAAGACTTTAAGGATCTATCTATAAAACGCAAACTAAAAGAAACCATAGAAGAATTTAGATAGAGAATTATCGCATAGTAAGAACAGAAACTAGATAAGAGATTTAGCATATTGGGACGTATAAGGGACAGAGCGCTAGTATAAAGAATTACTAATAGGCCTAAGGTAGGCATACTAAGAGCTAAGTAGCTTACTAAACTGGAAAATAAAGAGAATTTAGGAATTCCTACTAGGTTTAAGGAACGACATACTAAAGGCTGTTACGACGTAGTAATAAGGAGATACTTTCTTATGGATAAGCCGTATACACTTTAATAGCTATACTAAAAGTAGTATAGGCAACGACACAACGACGAGTGGGAAGATTTCTATATATAGTTGGATAAGAAAGTTATTTAGGACCACCTAATTATTAAGAAGGCTATAACTCATATTAAAGAAGCCTTAATTATAACGTTAAAGGATCTAAAGGAATAATTAGAGGACTAGAGAAGCGAGAAATATATCTTAGTACCTATAAATAAAGTTATAACGTTTAGATTAACGCGATAGAGGTTTAAACTTAGGGATAAAGACGAGTTAAGAGTTAACCTAAAGCACCTAGTATACTATACGCTATTATAGATTGTATATATAGACGACATATATAATATACACAAGAATCTAAAGGAAAAGAATTGGAAATACCTTATAAGGATATATTGGTTAATAGATAAGCAATAATATAGGAATACTAAGTATATATACGGTTGGCACCTAATAAAAGTCTAAAAGTTAGGAGACTTAATACTTTAGCTAGGAAGATTCCTTATAAAAGAATACTTAGACGGATAATAGTGGTGGGAATACCTAGAGAATATATATCTATGGTATATTAAAGATAAAAAGCGAACTAAATATTGGCCTAAGTTAGACTAAGTATAAATAGGATTAAGTAGCTAATAGTTAGGAAAAGTAGAGGCCTATAGAACTAAAGGGAACTAGTAGTAGAGCCTTAAACCCTTAAAGGAATTCAAGGATAATACCTAAATTTATAAGTTAAATAGTAAGATTAACAGTTTAAGGCACTAATAGATAGTGGAGTAATAAGGAACTATATCTTACTAATAGCAGTTAAAAGGATAGGTTTACTACACAGGAAAAAGGAGCATCTTTACCTATTAGTAACAATTTTAGGAGATCTAATAACCTATAGAGGAGGAATTATCAATCTTAAAATAGGACCTATTTAGTTAACTATTAAAGGGAGATAAATCAAGATGTCTTTTAATATATTATTATTAGGGAATAATAAGGCAGTATTAGGAATGCCTTAGTTACAGAAATACAATCTAAGGATTAATTAGATTATAGGTTAGGTTAATATTAAGGATACTTAACGCTATAAGATATAATAATAAGCCAAGTTGGTATAGTACTAAGTAGGAGTAACCTATAAAGAAACGGAAAAAGGACTAAGTTATGTACTAAAGAGATACTATAAGTATGGTAAGAAACTATGGTTACCGGAGAGTAAAAAACTATTAGAGTATATAGTATAGGACTATAAGATAGAATTAGAACTAGAAATAAGTCTAAGGTTCTTTTTAATCTATAAGCTTACTAAAGAAGAAAGTAGAGCATTAAAAGAGTTTATCTAAGAAAACCTACGAAAGGGATATATTAGACCATTATAGTCATTAGTAGGTTATCCAGTACTATTTATACTAAAAAAGAATGGTAAACTAAGGCTGTGTATTAACTATAGGCAGTTAAATAGCATTACTAAGAATAATAGGTATCCTTTACCCTTAATTAGCGAAATCTAAGACAGAATAGGCAATACGCAAATCTTTATAAAGATAGATCTAAGATGGGCGTACTATTAAATTAGGATTAAGGAAGGCGATAAATAGAAGGCAGCCTTTAGGTTAAAGGAAGGACTATATAAACTATTAGTTATGCAATTTAGGCTTATAAACGCACTAGTAACATTCTAGAAGCGTATTAACAATATATTAGGAGAACACTTAGATGAATTTGTTATAGTATACCTTAATAATAATATTATCTACTTAATAACTAAGAAAGAACACGGGGAATACGTTAAATAGGTCTTAAAGAGACTATAAGAAGAATAGATACTAGTAGCAATTAAGAAATGCAAGTTCTTTACTAGGAAGACCGATTTTGTTAGATTTATTATTAAACTAGGCTAACTTAGTATAGATCTAAAGAAGATTAAGGCTATAGCGAATTGGTAAGAACTAGAAAACGTTATATAGTTAAGATTATTTCTAGGGTTTTACAATTACTGTAAAAGGTTTATAGCGCAATAGTTAAAGGATATTAAACCATTTACGCGTTTAATAAAAAAAGAAGAACTATAGGTATGGGGAGAGGAACAGCGGGAACTCTTTAAGAAAGTTAAAAAGTTATTTACCTAGGAGCTAGTTCTTAAGATCTATTAACTAAGACTAGAGATAGTTATAGAAATAAATGCATTAGACTATATACTAGGGGCGTGCTTTATATAGAAATACTAAGATAGATAGCACCTAGTAGCATACTACAGTTAAAAGATAATACTACTAGAGTTAAACTATAACATCTATAATAAGGAGTTATTAGGTATAGTTATAATATTAGGGGAATAGAGAGCATTCTTATAAGGTATAGAGAAACTATTTATAGTTAAAATAGATTATAAAAACCTAACGGGATTCTTAACAACGAAGGAACTTAACCAAAGATAGGTTAGATGGGCAGAGATGCTTATAGAATACTATTTTGAGATTTAGTATACTAAGGGTACAGATAACGCGAGGGTAGATGCTCTAAGCTATAAAGCTAAACTATAGAATGACGAAAAGCCATTAGGGGCTTTACTACGGAAAGACATAGACGGATTAATTAGGTATAATTATCTAAAAATCGCAGCAATATAAGAGGAGTTAGATAAGGTCTACAAAATACTAGAGAGCTTTTAGGTATAAAGAATTCTAAAAGTATAACTAGAAGATCTATAGATAGATATATATAAGAATTAAGAAGCGACGTATATCCTAAAAAGTATAGTAAAGTAATTTATGGAAGATTTCTATAAGGGATTAACTTAAGGACACAATGGAGCTACGGGCTTAGTGTTAAGACTCTAGGAGGAGTATATTATTAATGGAATTTAGGGACTAGCGTAAAAGGTTATAAAGGAATATCTAAATTGCTAGAGGAATAAACTAATAAGGTATAAGCCGTATAGAGGGCTATAACCTATTAAAATACCAGAAAGACTATAGGAGGTTATATTATAGGACTTTATTATTAAGTTACTAAAGTTAAAAGATCCTATTACCGGATAAGATTATAATATAATCTTAGTAATAGTAGATAAGCTTATAAAGTGGGGATACTTTATAGCATGCACGAAAGAGATATTAGTAGAAGATATCGCTAGAATCTATATTAAAGAAGTATTTATAAGATATAGAGCACTAAGCAAAATTATATCGGATAGAGATTTAAGATTTATAGCAGTATTTTAAGAGGTATTCTTAGCGGAATAGGGAGTTAAAGTAGTAACTTCTACCGCATATTATCTATAGACAGACGGTTAAATTGAAAGACTAAATTAGACACTAGAACAGTATCTAAGGTATTATATTAATTATACACAAAACAATTGGGTATCGTTATTACTAGTTATATAATTTGCATATAATGCGACACCTTAAAAAGAAATAGGCATATTACCATTTAAGGTAAACTATGGATATAAGCTAAGAATATCGTTGTTACTACGGCAAGTGAAGAAAATAAGTAATACAGCTAAAGAAAGAATAAAGATGTTAATAAATCTTTATATAGACCTTATAGAATTAGTAAAGAAAATAGAAGAGAGAATAAAAAGGTACTATAATACTAAGAGATCTAAGGGACTAGATCTTAAGGAGGGAGATAAAGTATGGCTACTACATAAAAATTTTAAAAGTTAATAACTAAGTAAGAAGTTAGATTACGTTAGACTAGGACCTTTTAAAATTAAGTAAAGGATTTTATTAGTTACGTTTAAGTTAAACCTACTAGCCAAAATAAAGATCTACCCTATATAGCATATTGCAATATTAGAGCCAGTATATAGAAATATTAAGCCACTAGTCTATAAAGCAGACACGTATAGAGGACAAGAGGAAGACAAATGGCAAGTTTTAAAGATTATTAATTACGAGGATATTGACGATAAAATATGGTACGAGGTTAAGTAGATAGGCTATACTAAGACTACCTAGGAGCTATTAGGAAATCTAAAGAACGCTATAGAAAAGGTATAGGAGTATTAGAAGAAATTAGGTTAAGTAGTATTAATAAGGAGGGATTACTAAAAAATAAGCCACCTAAGGGGGACCTAAGAAGAGCAGCTACTGAACTACTTAGATCTGTTTCCTTCTCTATTAGAGAAGAATCCGTTTTTTTATTACTAAGTTCCTATAGACCCTATTTTATAAGTTTCCACTCCTTAAAATAAACCTTCTTATATACCTTCTTAAGACGGATTAACTAAGCGGACGCCATAAGACGAGACTTAAGGGCCCGTTACTGAGTATCGGCAGCCTCCTATTCAGCGTCCTAAGAACGGCGCAGTTTAGCGAGAGTAATAAATAACTTGTTATCTAGCCGCGTAGTAGTAGATTAAATATAAGACCCTAAGACAAATTAATTAGGGAACTAGACGACTATTAAGAGTAATAGGTTGCGTATATTTAGCATTAGAGATAGAGCGAATATTATAGGACAAACGAATATTTGCTTTAGTGCACTCTAAGTAAGAGGATAGTTATTATAAAGAAGGGTTCGCTAACGCAATATAAACTAGCCCCTCTTTTAAACAGCAAGAATACGGAGATAGTATAATCTCACTAAGAGACAATATCGTAGCGATAGTACGAGTACGACGAGCAGTCGAAGAAGAAGAAATTACTTTAGGTATAATAAGCAATAATATTAACCAAATTAATTAAACGGACATTATACCTCTAGTAAACGACTTAGAGATATTAGAAATCTTTAAGGACAAAAATAAAGAGAAGGGAGATAGTGTTACGGACGCTTTAAGTATAATATTATAACTACTTAGGGAAGAATCGGAAGAAGCTAGTTGGTTAATTTAGGTATAGTCTAGAATAGAGCCGATAGAGCTATATAATAAGGAATAGTAACTAAGGTTATATAGGGTAATCTATATAATTTATAGGATCTATATAATCCGTAATAGAGCAGATAAAGCACATATATATTACGTATAAGAAGGATTTTATAGGAGTACAGTTGTATATTTAAGGACCCTTAGTCCCTACCTAGATAGTTCCTTCCTTATAGTAATTCTTAGAATATAATTAGAGTTAATCTATTAGGCAACCACTCCACCAGTTATTATTACGTTGTTGACTTTTATACTTATATTACCTACATACCTAGCTCAATAACGAGCCTACCGTAGTTCTTGCTACAAGGTTCCGTTATAGGAAGAGCGAATATTATAGGACGAATAAATATTTACTTTAGTGCACTCTAAATAAGAGGACGGTTATTACAAAGATAGGTTCGCTAATATAATATAAACTAACCCCTCTTTTAAACAGCGAGAATACGGAAATAGTATAATCTTACTAAGAGATAATATTATAGTAATAGTGCGAGCACGACGTTGGGCGTATAAAGAAGAAATTGCTTTAGGTATAATAAGCAATAATATTAACTAAATTAATTAGACGGATATTACACCTCTAGTAAATAACTTAAAAATATTAGGAATCTTTAAGAATAAAGATAAAGAGGAGGGAGATGGTGTTACGGACGCTTTAAGTACAATATTATAACTACTTAGGGAAGAGTTAAAAGAAGCTAGTTAGTTAATTTAAGCATAGTCTAGGATGGAGCCGATAGAGTTATATAATAAGGAATAGTAACTAAGGCCATATAATATGCTACGTATTAAACAAAAGGAATAAGAGGAACTTACGTACCTTATATATAAGACGTATATTACGTATAAGAAGGATTTTATAGAAGTACGGTTGTGTATTTAAGGACCCTTAGTCCCTACCTAGATAGTTCCTTCCTTATAGTAATTCTTAGAATATAATTAGAGTTAATC
>Ga0307515_10026053_pt1 | contig 10084 bp, 13 predicted proteins | sample 17_EM_MG_FD_194513 | JGI IMG/M metagenome (GOLD analysis project Ga0307515, IMG submission 194513) | Populus trichocarpa ectomycorrhiza microbial communities from riparian zone in the Pacific Northwest, United States - 17_EM | ecosystem: Host-associated > Plants > Roots > Unclassified | place...
CGAGCACTTGATCCTATCACATCGGACGAGCCTCCCTCTTCAGAGTTGCCACCCAAAACGCCAAGACCGGGGGCTCGGATGCACGGAGAGCGTCAGTGAGTCCATCAATAAGTACTTATCCGCGGGAATATAAAAATTATTTCTCAAAAACCCGATTTCAAGAAAAACTAAAATAATAATAATAGTACACTCATGCCGTGAATGCCGGACATGCCGAACATCCCAAATTCATTCTTACGGGTTGAATTGCATTTTTGAAATTGCCAATCGGAGTTGCTTCTGTTTCGAAGACCCTCTTTTTTTTTTTTCTTCCTCTTTTCCTTCGGCGAGGGGGGGCGGGAGGCCTTCTCTCCCTTCGAGAAAACACACACACACATACCCCCCTCGTGTGTTTACAAACTTTTTCACAACCAGCGTGGGAGGCGAGGATGAATCCAAGATGCACCGAATAGGCAGATGTGACCAAAAAACCAAACGAGGCATAAAGCTAAACCTCCGGCGTCCCTCCCCACGTTATCGTATCGTGCCATCCATCATCACGTCCCGAGTCTGTTCCATGTGTACAGGTCAATGAAGGAGGCACCTCGTCACAATTCATCTCCATATCTCAATGCAACGGCCCCAACGGCCCGCACCGAAAAGAAAGGACGAGTTCTGATCTGCAACGAACCGGGTCTATCAACGATGGCTCACCGAAGGAAGGGGGAGAGGGGAGAGAACGAGGGAGGATATGATTATGATCAGATCCGCTAACCCTTTCAATTGAGAATGGAACCACACCCTTGATACCTCTCGTAAAATGAGCCAACGTAACATACCGGACGGTCTCGTCCCTATCAAACTCAAGATCTGTTTCAACCTATGGTGACCATCTTCACCCGCCTCGTTATCCTCTCTCCGACCCCTTGGACGGTCCCTCGTCGAGTTCATCGTGAAATAATCTGGTCGGATAATCGTTTCAGCCGATCGGAAGAGAGCAGTAGCGGAACAAGAGGACGACAGCGGTCAAACATCTCCACCCGTTGCCGTGATACTCGGCTGTTCTGGTTGGCTTAGCCCCGTCAGACGTCAGAAACTCATTTGTAACCGCAACCCAACGGCCATCTCGTAGCCTATATCAACGTCAACGTCACCCAAACGACAACCGAGACCATCACACGTCAGTCCATGCCCGGGCAGTAAGGAGCGTCCAAGAAAATCGCGCTTTGGTCTGCTGCTTTGTGTCTGCTTTGGGTATCAACAGTTCCGTTTGATAAACTCGACGAGAAAGGAGGACAAAGGAATGTACGTGTGCGGAAGAAACGAGTCCCAACGGGCGGTTGACCGGTCAGTGGAAGTAATACAGCGAACGCAGGCGCGCGGATCGATCCCCGTTGGGCGATTGCAAACGAAATCATCTTGTCAATCGACAGTTGGGGAGGGGGTGGATGAGCCAAGGCGAGGTATACAATTTCAAAAACAAGAGCGTGGGTTGAGGCATCGGGTTGCGGTGAGGCGATGACACGAGGTCAGGAGGGGGGTATGGGAGAGTGTGAGGGGAGGGGAAGAGAGGTTGGGAGGAGGTCACAGGAAAGCAATGTGGAAAAATCAACAGCGAGACGAGAGAGAGAGGGAGAGAAAAGGACTAGGGGGAAAATGGACAAGAAACCCAAATGTAAAAGACAACGAACCGTCCGAAAGCTGCTGCAGGGGAAAGAAAAAAAGACGAAAGCACGATCGACGATTCCACTTCTATGATGGAGAAAGACAGAGAGGCGAGGAGGGAGGATGAATCTCATCATCCATCGCCCGCTCTCTTTCCAAATCCCGAATCTATTCCAACTCCTTGTTGTAGTGCGGTAAATGGTCCGTCATCGACACGAAACCAAAGTCAGGAGTGACTGTGGGCAGTGTTCAATGTAAAACTAGTCGTCAGTTAACCGCATGAAACCATAAGCGGAGTTGATGGATACGAGAATCGGATGACAGCGAGGAATGGAAGAAGATGGTGCGGGATGATAAAGAGCAGATCAAACACTTACACCGACTGACATCCGCCTCAGTATAATCTCCAGGGTGTCCACCACGTGTGACCGGCGGAGTACCTGTCTCGGGCGACCCCGTGGTCGTGGTGCTGAGAGAGCTCGCGCTAGTTCCAGGTCTGGTGCCCTTTGGCCAGACCTCACCCTCTCCGGCGGTGTACGCAAAGTCTCCTGCCGCATGTGTAGGGTTGTAAGAGTACTCGGGGTGGTGGTTGATGCTGATCATGCTTCTTGACCGTGGAAGTCCAATATCTCGCGTTCGGTCGTCGGGGAGGTTCGCTGTCAACGGCCGATCATCGTCTCCGTATGGGGAAGGATAGGGACTCATCGCTTGCGAGTGTCTCCGTGCCCTACGAATGCTCAACGATCCCGGTTGTCCGTAGTTCCCAGAGTTCACCCGGTGCGAGGATCCCGGCCTTGAACCAGGAGATACACCCCTATGATGGCTCGAGTTAGGCCGGGAATAATCAAACCCGGCATGAGACGTAGGAGAAGCCGTTTCGTCATAAGCAGAGATAACTGAATATCCTGTGGTTGGCCGGCTGTCTGGACTGTGTTGACCGGGGCCGTGGGTGAAATGAGAGGGGTATGACATCTGTCCGGGTGCACCACGAGGGTAGGAAGAACCGTTCTGGCTCGATGGATTGAGTAAAGATGAAAGAGAGGCGGAATGAGATGGTGTCGTGTTCGATGGCCACGCTGGGTTTGAGTCCATGCCGTAAGCAAACTGCTGTTCAGGTATCATCCCTCGGTTCTGGCCGTGCGATGGGTAATGAGGCATAGATCCATAACCGCCCGCAGTCGATGGAGGTGTTTCATCAGCGGGTGAAAGACCCTGTATGTGACTTGAGTGACTGTAAAGGTGCGAGTTCATTGGTGGGTCAGAGGGAACTGTCAAAGGGCGCAGAGAAGTGCCCCTCATGGTACCAGGTCCAGATACGGACGGGAATACATCAGTAGAACCCCAGCCAGCGGTGGGGGCGCCGTTTTGGTTCAGTGGCGAGTAACTGCCTGGCGTAGATAACCCTCGAGGACGAGGGTTTCCGTTCACAGGAGGAGGTCGCTGAGGCATAGACGAGGCAGGAAGGGGGACGGGACCCATTGGCGGGTTATTCCTCTGGGCAGGATAAGCTGGACCGGGTGCTGGATCGGTCTCTCTCCTTTTGGGCTTTGGTAGACGGGGGGGAACTCGACGCTTGAAGTTGGCCACGACCTCGGGAGGTGAGTGCCTTGTCAGGGTAGGGTGGGCTGGAGACAAATAAGAGGGGCTCTAGCGTCAAAAATGGAAGATGCGATCGAGTGACCGGAACGTCACGACACTTACACCAGGTGCTGGCATCTGGATCGTCGATGGCTGGGTCAACGTTCCGCAGATTAACTTTGCGCATGAAACCATAGATCTAGAAACACGCGTATCAGGAGAGGATGCAAAAAGAAAGAGAGGGATAACGGGGGAGGATGGGGGTGGGTGAGGGCACGAGACTAAGAGCCGGACGTACGTTCAGCTGTCGGGAGAAGCTTGCGAAGCGAGACTGACGATAAACGGAAGGAAGGACGTGAAGGGCCAGTTGCTCTGGCTTTTCTACGATGATGTATTCTCCGGCTGGATCCCACCGAATCATATGATGGTTTTCCGGACGCTCGAGGAGGCTGCAGAAACGAGGGTTTGAATGTGAGCAAGGAGGACGAAAGACGAACGGGAAGGGAGAAGGGGAGGGTACTAACGCGTAGAGTTTTGTGAGAAAGGTAGCCTGGGGCTTGGAATGGCCAGGCTGGTCGGCTTTTGGGGTGGTGGGTTGGTCTGGCTGTTTCTGGGGGTGGTCGTCATCTGGAGAGAGAGAGCCGGGAGGTGGTTGTGGTTGCTGCTGTTGTTGCTGCTGCTGCTGCTGCTGCGGCTGCTGGTGGCTCTGGTGGGATGACATGATTGCGGGGTAGGAAAGGGCCTGCTGTTGATTAAGCTGATAGGATTGGGAATCTCTGGAATGGTATGGCTGGGGCTGCTGCTGCCTCGGGGGATAAGAGGGAGGATAGAGGTCAGCCATAAGGAGGGATTGGATGACGAAGGGGAGATATGGAGAAGAAGACGGCGGGTGAAGGGGAGAGAAGCGCCGTTGGAAGAAAGGCGGAAGCAGAGACGGAGGTATGGACTGAAATAAGATGACAGCGAGGCAGGAAGAAAACAAGCGAAGTCACGCTAAAATATTTATTTATTTTTCTTTTCTCTTTATCCCCAAAGACGTAAGACTGTCGCTCTCTCCGCTGCCCCGGTCAGATATTCCTCGATCCGTCCGATTCCCCGGGCCCTCCTCCCTCTGTCTGTCTGTCTGTCTCTCCCTCTGTCTCTCTCTCTATCTCTATCTCTTTCGCTATAAATATAACCCACCGAGAGAGCACAAACCCGCTCAATGACCCCCGGAAATTAAGTTTCCATCCATCCCCGGCATCCTCACAAAATTCACCGGCCATCGCATCTCTCGGCATCTCCCACGGAGGATTCCTAATCCTTTCTGACCTTTCCTTACAGAACACTCCCCGTCCCCTCCAACTGGGATTCTATTTCCATACACAACCCCCACCATAAAAAATCCTAATACCGTTCCAAACGCGCAGAACGAACTACGTACACTACGACGAGTAAAGTACTATATGTGCTAGGGCTGTAGTAGACCATGAATGTGACCGAATAATACAATGCTTTAATTTTTCTTTACCGTCTTGCGGAGCGGATTCCGTAACTGAAGGGTAAAAACATGCCCCAGAGGGACACGTGAACCGGAAAAGAGTGAGGCAGCGGGGGAGAAGGGGCAATGAACAAACGATGAAAAAAAGCAGAGCGATGGACATCAAACGAGCAAACGGCAAGCCAACATATACCAAAATGCGAACAAAACACCGACCCGATGAACTGAGGCACGATGGCCGACTGGGACAACTTCGGATTAAGCCAACGAATCCCGTGTCCAATTCTAGCCTTCCAGCTCTCATCCACACCGTTCGAGTAAGCAATCAGCGAGGGGAGTATCCACAACATCACCCGTAATCTCTTTCGAGTGCCACGATCAGCTGGTTCGCGAGAGGGCGCAAAAGTAAACTCGATGTCCCAATCAGCACGCAAAAAATCGCCACTCACTAGCTCTCTCCATCGTAGTGCAACGTCACGTTAGCGAACGCCCCAAACAGGTCTTCCTTATCGGTCGTCGTGCTCGACGGCGTCGCCGGCGCAGTCTCCATCTCGTCGTCACCAGTGATGTTGCTCTTATTTCGCCCACCTGGTTTACCGGCCACGGCCTTGAGCGTCCCATTCTTTTCTCCACCACCCGTCCCCCTCTTCGTAGGGTGTGGATCGTGGTGCATTGACCCCGATTCCAGCTGCCGGAAGTTCACCTCATCCACCCCGTTCGTTGACGCTGGAACGATCTGCAAAAACGGCGCAGCATTTTGATGCCAAGACCCCGAGGGTGGACATTAAACGGTGCACGTGCGTTAGCAAACTTGAATATCAAATACCATCACCCCATCATCTCCGGCCTCCTTGTGGCTGAAGGAACTGCGAACGTCGAAAACCGCATGTCTGATGCCAAACAATGCAGTCCCGAGGCCTCGACAAATCCAAGCGGTGCGGAGGGCATGTGGAAAAAACAACTCACCGGTGGCTGAGTATTCCTGAGCAACCCCCAATTTATTTTGGAGAACCATTTATGCTGCTTGACCTCACTCGCCCCACTCTTGCTTCCCAGCCGCGTGAGCTCGTTTTTGTCAAGCAACTTGACGATGACGTCTTTGCACGCTCTAGAGTTAGGCCATAGTCTCGTCAGCCCGTCGTTCAAGATAACCGCTCAGCGGTAGCCAGCAGAACCCCACGGCCAACAAACAGCACTCGGTCGTAATACATCATACGGCGATAGAACCACGAATCTCTTGACCAATGTCAAAGTCGCCGACACGGGAACAAATTACCCGGCAGAGCCGAGGGGTGGAAGAACGGCAGTCCCGAGAACTTTTACTCACGGAGAAGTCTTGTGTGAATCCTTGAAATGCACAGGTATCTTCAAGATGTTTGAAAATGTGTCATCTCGCGTGCCTCCCTTGAACGGTGTCGTAGCATACTGTCCGAGAGGTAACGTCGGTCAACAGTCTAGTCCCCGATGGTAACAGGATTGGCTGCACTGACGATCATCTCGTAGATCAAGATACCCAAAGTCCACCAATCCACGGCAGAGGTATGGCCGTGTGTATTGATGACCTCGGGCGCGATGTATTCTATCATTCCAGTCCATTTCAACGCTGCGTTGCGTGGAAGTAGAAGGAGAGCCACAAACCTTCAGTCCCCACGAATGAATTCGTCCTGAAATCGGCCGTACAAGACCGCGTATCAATCAAGGGTATCTGAGCGAATTCATCCATTCAATCGTGAGCCTTGGTAACACAAAAACGAGACGGCGGAAATCGGCCTTACGCCATTAAGTTCGGATTGATGAATAGTCGCTGGCCGTCCACCCGGCTCGTTCGATTGTTTCGCCAGATCAAAGTCTGACAACATTATGTGTCCAGAGTGGTGTAGCAGTATATCTGAAAATGGGGGATCCCCTCGTCATGAGACCTCTGTGGACGGCTAAAAGGAGAAACGACCCACTTTCAGGTTTGAGATCCCGATAGATAAAACCCATGAGGTGCAGATATTCTAACGCTGCAGTCACCTCGGCGGCGTAAAACCGGGCCGCTTCCTCTGGTAGGCATTTTCCGGGACGGCTCTGCAGAGCCCGGAAAAACTCCCCTCCCATACAATACTCCATGCAGAAATAAAGATATTGCTCTGATTGAAATGAATGGTAAAGTGTCACGATAAACGGATGGTTTGCTGTCGCAAGAATCTCCTGCTCAGTCAGAGCCCGCTTGATCTTCTTCCGCTCGATCATTTCGGCTTTTGAGAGGACTGTGGCCGCATAGATGTAAGAAAAACGCGAGGAATGATTAAAAAGCCGCAGCTGGGGCGATACCTTTCATAGCGAAAAGCTTCCCTGTCTTCTTCTCCCGAACGAGGTATACTTTTCCAACGTCACCACGACCGAGCATTTTGATCTTCTGGAAGCTTGACGCGTTCACTTCCACGGATCGCACCTTGATCGAGTGGCTCGAGTACGTCCTCCTGAAGGCCGCTCGCCCTGGCATGTCATGTCCTAGATTGGTGCCTGTCATCCGCTCCCTGCTCTTTGCCGAAGCGAGAACAATACCAGCTCCGGTGCTATTCGCCCGAGTCGGCTTGGGTCTCATTCCACCCATTATCCCGTTCTGCCCTGCCGTGTGATTGTTCGATGAGCCAGAAGAGGATGTATCCAATGATGTGTGTTCGTGGTCTGACGCTCCTTGTTGCCCAGGGAGGGGCGGCATGCCGGGAGACAACAGACCGTTCCTCGTAACTGTAATCGCCGATGTCGATCGGGAACCGAGCGCGAAGAGCCCCTTGGTGTTTGGAGCTGATGCCACCCGACGAATGAATCTGCTAGCAGATTTCTGAAACGGAAGGTTGGCCGATCGCGTCTGTCCAACAGGAATCGGCTGGATTCCGGCGTCAGGATGCAGATAGTTTGGCGAGCGATCCCGACCAAGCATGCTCCGCTGCCTTTCTGGTTTCGTCTTTAACCGGGACTTGGATGACTTGGTGTTTAGCGGCGGAGGCGGCTGTGTATCCGGTGACCAAAGTTGAGAAGTGGAGTAAGCTGGTGTGATGCTTCCGCTGGACGAAGGTGGGGGTCTCAAAGATAGTGAGGTGGGGTTCGAAATGGAATCGCTGGATTGGGTGGCCGAAGAGGCGGAATTGGAGGAGAATCTTTGCCCGCCCGAAGTGACGGAGGAAGGAGTAAGGACAGGAAGTTGGCTCTGAACATTGGTGTCCACTGTCAACAGGGAAGAGCTGCGGGTGTTAGACCTTTTGGAGGACGGGCTGGCGAGCCTTAGAATGGCCTTCCAGGAGGGTGTGGGGGGTGTAGGCGGCTGACCACTGCCAACATCACCGGGGGGCATCGTCGAAGGCATGACTGATTTTCTCCGTCGGAGAGTGTGGTAAGGGGACTGGTGACAAACTTCACGCGCAGTTCTCTGTCTTCCTCAACGAAGCCTCAAGTAAGTGGCAGCGAGTCTGCTGCGAACGAGTTGCGGACCTGGAAGGGTTGGGGAGCGTCTGAAGTTAGGCGTCGTCGGTGTACAAAGGCGGGATGCAGCCAATGACCCGCGCAGCCTCAATTGCTTATAGTCGGCTTAGGTAAGCCCTTCCTTATCTGGCGCTCCTCTACCCCCGCCGTCTTCACAGCGTGTACCCGAGCTCTAGCTTCCGGTTTTATCTCGCGCAGCCTACAGTGCAACTCCACAGCGCAGCCCTCATGTCTGTACGTTGGGGTATGTAGGGACTAGAGGTACCAGTTAAATAGCGTTCGGTGCATGTGGCCAAGAGAAGGAACGCCCCTCGGCAACCTCAGAGACTGCCGTCTTATTGTACCAGCCCGTTACGTTTCGACCTGCTGCACGAAGAGGTGACTTGCCTCGTGCCAGCTAGCGAAGTGAGGTAAATCATATTATCCATGCCATAGGTGAGAGGAAACATTCTCACGGCTAACCCCTTCGAGCAGAGTGATCTCGACTTTCCGAATATTCGCCTTTACCGAGCTGATTCCTGGCATTGTTTAATCCGTAGAGCATGGTCGTGGTCTAGTCTCGCCAAGTGACTCCTTTAAACCGTCAATCCGTCCGTTCACATTCTTCGGGGAGCGGGGAACTGTGACAAGGTTTGTCCCGTCTGAGCGTATCCGCCACTTCTGCCGCGCCGCCGCTCGAATACAGGAGCTTGGGGGCAGCTCGCCTCGTCGCACAGGCAAAGCTCCACACGAGCCGCGACGTGAGATCGCCCAAGTCCCTCGATCGGATGGAAGCCGCGATCACTGCACGGGTTTGTGTGCCTCACGGAGGCGGATCCACCCGACAAAGAGATGTCTGGTTGAGGAAGCCAACACAAGACGGTGGACCTTACCACTTACAATCGCTAAAAGCATGCGCCCATCACCACTAATCACGGCCTCCGATAAAATCGTTTGACCTTTTGTTGGAGACCAAAGTCCATCACGCTCAGACAGCGAGCGGAGTTCACCCTGGAAGATTTCGTGCGGACAGATGCCTAAACCTTGCACCGCGTTCAGTAACGTGAGTATAGGTCACCCCTAGTTACTCGGCTGAACCGTACCATGGAATGGTGACCTCATTGTGGGAAAGAGCGTCATGCCGGCCCACTTTTGACCGCACACCACGTCAGCCGACCGCATTGGCTGTGGAATTTTGTACAGCGCCGCCTTTCAAATTTCACCAGTTGAGTGATTGCTATGGTTTACAATGACCGTTGTTCCCTTCACTGGCTGTTCGCGGCCAGACCCGGTGCTAGCCCTGATCGAATTCATGCGAGCTCCAGGCAGAGTTGAAATCCGGAGCGATCGCGGATCACGACTTGAACATAGTAGGGTCCCAAAAGTGCTGGTATAAAACCCGGAAAATACAAGCGTCCGTCACAGTTTCTGTTGTATGTATCGTACCTTGGTACCCAAATATCCCAACCTCATGCGGTATGTGAAGAGGTGATCAGATGCCCGTATCTTGACCCGGGAATGTGTCTGACGATCATAATCCGACCGTAGGATACGTCACGGGCTCCTCAGGATGCGAGATCAGTACTGATATCGATGGGGAAAGATAACGGCTATTCCACAACCCCGGTGCGGGACGTATATGGCGGAGAGTTTGCACAGCATCCAGATACACCAGAGGACGGAGTTCGCTTCCTGGGAAGGCGTGACATCGGATTTTCGACGGTGAGCGTCCGATGACCGGACCAGGACATCCGCTCAGCCGAAGCTCTGAGGAAATCCAGGAATCAGACAACCCCCCCTCGGCTCATTAAGCAATTGAGCCCTCTGCAGGAGTAAAGTCCTCTAAAACCCCGAAATAGATCTGTCACCGCGGAATGATCGTTCAAAAAAAACAGCGGAACACAGGGATCAGACATGGAACGAACAGAAGGGGGC
>Ga0307515_10026054_pt1 | contig 10084 bp, 2 predicted proteins | sample 17_EM_MG_FD_194513 | JGI IMG/M metagenome (GOLD analysis project Ga0307515, IMG submission 194513) | Populus trichocarpa ectomycorrhiza microbial communities from riparian zone in the Pacific Northwest, United States - 17_EM | ecosystem: Host-associated > Plants > Roots > Unclassified | place...
TGAAAAATGTGGACCAAAACAGGGTGCCTCTGTTTGCTATTGATTATAGGTTTAAAAGGCAGGGCTGAATCGGTGGGAAATTATTTTATACTGTGATAGTTTTTATAATTCTCTTTTTTTTTTAATTTAGATTTTCTTTTAGTAAAATCCATAAAAACTATGAAGGATAAAATTATGATCAGAGGTAACTACAATTTCAATCATACTGCATCATATTTCCAAACAAATTTAAATGAACTAAAATACTAACTCTCTTAACGAAGTAAGGGTAGAAGAGTAAGTCCTTGTTTGTTATTGTGGCGTGATCGTGTTTTTTTATTTTAAATTAAATTTTTTTATATTTTTAAATTGTTTTAATATATTAATGTTAAAAATAAATTTTAAAAAATAAAAAATATTTTGAAAAATATCTCCTACTACAATACAAAACAATATCTAAATCTGCAATAGAAAAACTTCAAATTTCAAAGGGAGTAGAAAGCACTTCTATGAAAAGCATGTTTTTTTTTTCTCCTACTTTTTGTAAACTAGAGAGAGAATGAAAGTGACATCTAAGAATTGCTAACTCATTGGTATCAAGAAAATTCTAAGAATTTATTGTCGTTATAAGGCATTTTTCACAAGGTCTATTTTCTGCAAAAAAAAAATAAATTCCATTGAAAATAGAAATTCAAGGACTACTAAGATTATCACTAATTTCTTATATGATGGTGAGGAGAGAAATCAAAATCAAGAGTTTCATGGCATCACGAGACCAACTATAAATAATTGGGGTCATAATAATTCAACATTACATATGATTAATTACATGTAACATTTCTTACGAATGAAGCAATGTCTTTCTTATATATCCAACTATGCTTGACCAATTAGGTCTCATTCCAATTTAAAAAAAAAAAAGAAGAAGAAAACCTCAATCGTTTTCCCTTCATTCCTTGATGGGAAAATGAAAGGGCAGCCCGATTTATGTGCGTTTAATAAGAAGATTCGGCAAGAATGTGTGTTAGGGGACCTCAAGGTCTCAGTGCTATAGCTAGTTGACATGAGGGTGGGACTATTTAAGCAGAGTTTCTTCTTTGCTTGGCAAATACTCAAAGGGGAATTAATAGCAATAGAATTGTGTCATAGGACACATGCATCTCTTGTTATGTCTCTCCTTTATTTCGTATCTCGGTTGGCAAAATATTCATTACTACAAGGGTCTAGCTAGAACTGGATCCCATTGTTCCAAAACATCAAATTTTTCATCAAATCTTTTAACTAATGTCTTTGTCTAGTACATGTGTTTTCAAGTTTCAAACCTTTGAAACTTGCCCACAACTTTTGCTAAGATCAATCAAGAGATATAGGTAAAGTGTCATTGTCATAATTGGGATGTATCCATTTGAAGTAAGAATGCAAGCAAAAATAACCTGCCGCTAGTCGCTTCACTATTCAATATCGATTCATTGGATGGGAATATTAGAAATCCTTGTGATCTTGTCTGTATCATGGACATGACAAGCCTCCGACGTGCCTTACAGGCGTTTAACATCGACGAAGGACAAGTTTTTCCACAATTATGATAGATAAAAGCAAACAATTATGAGTCAAGTTGATGTATTAACTAATATGAGATGCAATGAGTCAATGATGCCACCTAAATAGTGAGCAATCATATAATGCAAAATGGATGGCCAGCGCTTAAAGTTCAAGGGATGTAGAGGGTAAGGGAAGGCATTCATGCTTTATTATCTGGGTGGCGTCGAATAGTCAAGAAGCAGGGAAAGAAAATATTGGAATTTCTAATCAATTGCCACTCTTTGAGAGGTCAGAATTACTGTTTCTTGGTATTTTTCTCTTAAACTATGTTTAAACTAGCTTTTAAATATCAAGATTAAAATAGATTAGAACCGTGGATATACAAAGAATGCCCCTATCAGTATGCTAAGCATAGCCACCCGCGACCGCTAGAATTAGATCAATCATAATGGGAAGCTTTCGGTCATTGTCCATGCAGCAATTTGCCTGTTTTTGTACAACCCTAGTTGACAAGTCTGTATCCAAATGCAGTACAGAAAGCCTCTTTTGAGCTGGTCAATTCCCTTTTAAAGACCTTCCCCTCACTCTCTATAAAACATGATATGGACACGCGCTGTAAAAGCCAACGGAGAAGGCAAGACATGGTCTACAATCTACGTTCACATGAGGAATTCAGTGAGGGCTCCTTCGGTGGTGCTTGCCAGTTGGTAATTTGCACCCAAATTGGGTCAATAAGGGTCTTGGTTTGGTAACAAGTGTGACCCATGTCACTTGTATGCATGTACAGCGTTGGTGCTTGTGAAAAATATGAACCTTGTTCTTGTTCTTCGTCATTAATTTACACCCTCAAAATAAGATAGAACCACTTGAGAGATCATTTACAGTTAAGACAAGATAAAACTATCTTATGTGTAGTTCCCCAACATTATTTATACATTTGGGATTGAGTTTTTGCACATTTTTGAAGCATATTCTAAGAACATGAAGTCTAAAAAAAAATCTAGTTAGAATGAAAGGACTAGAGGACATGGATGCCTTTTAACCATGCAATCTTCCAATTGCTTGAAAAATTCTAAGATTTCAAGCTTTATTGGTCATCTTCACCGCTTTATTGTTTAAGGGAACGTTTGGGAACGCGGCTGCGGCTGCGTTCTCAAAAAATTTAATTTTTGTTTTTTACTAAAATTTAATATGGTTTGTATGTTTTGGATCGTTTTGATGTGCTGATGTCAAAAATGATTTTTTAAAAAATAAAAAAACATCATTGGCATGTATTTTGACACGAAAATTTATTTAAAAAGCACCCGCAATCACACTACCAAATACGCTATAAGTATTGGAAACGTGGCTCAAAATCGTCAATCTTACCTTCTTTTTTTTCTCCCTACCATCATGAAATGACTAGCAAATTCGAAGCTAAAGAAGATGATGCATAGGAAGGGTAGCCTTTTTTATTCCTGCTTTTCCATCTTTACCATCGGTACTGTTTTTTTATCATAGAAGGTAACTAGTTTGGTTGCAGAGTAAAAGATCATTTATGGTCAATTACTACTATTTAAGAGAAATAAATGAAATCGACCATAAAAAAATAGCACAAGAAAGTTCAATAATAACGGCGCAATATCAAGAAAAAGCCAGCCTTCAATCTGAATAACGAAAAATCTTGGCAGCAGGTTTGTCCTCTAATGGATAGTAAGGCATGTATTGTTGTTTTCATGCCATTTAGAGGGCATCCACGCTTGCATGCCCTCTAGTTTTCGCATCTCAATGAGATGGACAGTGGCTGATCAGCTTGGAATTCCGGCTTGTAAATTTTGAGTTGATATCTCAGTAAATTCAATCCTAGATTGGAGGGTTTATCACAAGGTAATTCAATTTTCCAAATTTTAGAATTTCACTAAAAAGTTTCAGGTCTGAATCCTAAAAGCCTAGATGTAAGATTTAGTTTGACATGATAAGTCAACCTATAGTAACTTGCTGATTTGAGGTTTCACTCTAGCTTGGTTAAAGGAAAACCCTAATTTGTTTTCAAAATAATATTATTTTAGGATTTTTTTTAAGTTTAGTGATTATGCATAAAAAATCCATAATGAAAAAAAATTATTTTTCATCGTGTTTAGAAAATGGACAATCACGTGTTCATGCCAACATTTTATTCTTCATAACTGAGGATTCCAAGGGTTAATAACCAAGGCTGGATTTCCGCTAAAATAGTGCTTTTTTGGGATTTTAGGACTTCTGATAATTAAATCAGTGACTTTATTATTAGGAGTTATTGTAAATAAATACTATTATGTATGATAAATGCTGAGAATAAGTTATAAGAGAGTCAAGATTGTGAACTTCTTTTCTAGATTGTTCACAAACTATTTATAACCTTGAATGTTCCTCTTTCTTCCTCTAGGGGTTGCAGGTCTTTTTCTTCTTCATATCCGAGTGGGAGGAAGACCCTTACAATCAAAATTAATATTGATTGTAAATGTCTCCTTACATGGCATTAATCTAATGGGAGTATCGCGTGCCTATAAAAGGTTGCTCTACATCAATTTATGTACAATATTGATGTTGATGGGATTGTCCCTTATAATAAACATTAATAACGATTGGCGTATGGATGGTCTTTATAGGAATTTTTGCATATCTAAGATGTAGGGAGATGATGACCTTAGGTTCCCACCTAGGGTGCACGTAGGGGATTGGTCTTGACATCTTGGGTTTGGAGCGTAGCCAAATTCAAGGGGGTTGAGTCTGGCATCTCGCTAGACCCGTAGGCGCTTGAGCCTGATGCCATACACGTAGCAAAAATAATAAAACAAAATTATTTGAGAGTCTGAGATCCTGTTAGACAGATCTAGAGTTGTTCGTGGATTTATTATCTGAAGATTTGATCTTCTTTGACTTTGAATAATTCTTTAAAGGATGAGTTATCGCAAACTACAAGTCATCTATTTGTTCAGCCTTCAACGGTAATTCACCCAAGCCACTAGTGAGAAATCTCTTTATTTTCTATTTAGAAGAGAGAGATTGCTATGTTTAGAGTGATAACTTTCTATTATGTGATTTATATAATTTTTATGTCTAACAGACAACATCAACTAAATAATCGGCATAACTTACTATCTATAGAGAAATTTGAAAAACCCTATAAATTTATATATATCTTATGACAAGCACCCGCATATTAGTTCTAGTTATCTCTTATATCTTAACTTTCAAGAACAACTGCTTCCTTTCATATACAAAAGAAAATAATATGAATCAGTTTCTACGATTGTAATGAATATCCAGTATTTAAGAGAGCATCGACCAAGAACATTTTAGGAACAATGCTTTGATACAATAGAAATTTCATAATTATAACAACTTTTATAATTTTTTTTGCAAAGTATTTTTGTCTCATGGACTTTATCTTCACTCTAGATTCATTAATATAATATTATATGAATATTAAAGATAAATTAAGCTTTTATTAATAATAAATATGTATTTACACGAATATAATAATGTCACTTGTAACTAACCAAATAGCTACAAAATATATTAAACTAACAGCTGAGCTCAAGGGGGTTAGGTCCGACAACTCGCCAAATTCATGTGTGCTTAGGTTTGACGCATATCTAAGCCCAAGAGAAGAGGTGTTTTGGGCTTGACATTTTGTCATGCCCTTCAGAACTTCATGAGAAAAAAATATTTTTAATATATCGAATCTATCATTCAAGTAAACCAAAATCAACCCACCAAAATCACAATCTAGATCTTGAGCCGAGTTGATTTTGAATCAAGCAACATCGGATTAAATCTTGTAACTATGCCTAAAATGAAAAAAAAATAAAAATTAAAAGTTTAAAGAGCTTGACATTTTACCAAGAGAAGTGGTGTTTTGAGCTTGACATTTTAGCATGCCCTCTTGTTATTAAGCTTCTATTCTAAAATTGATTTTTTTTCTCTCAATCCAAGTAAACTAAAATAAACCCACTAGAATCACAACCTAGATCTTGGTCTGAGTTGATTTTAAATCAGGCCACCGTCGGATCAGATCTTGTAACTATGCCTAAAATAATAATAAATAAATAAAATTGAAAGTTTAAAGAGCTATGATACGTCTCACGTTATGCAGCGAAGTCATGTTTGCCAGACAAAAAATGTGGAAAGATGTACAGATTTGACAGCATTTAGGTTTAGGCTGTCACTTCCACTTGCTGCCTAATGATGTGTAGAAGGCAAGACATGCAGGATAATGCATAACAATAAATGTGTTTTACTTTTTACCCATTTGCTGGAATTATTTGCTGTAGAAGATGCCGCAGTTCCTATGTTAAGAATTGGCCGGTCAGTACGACCGCACAGGGATTTATTAACTTGTTGGAGGGCAGAGCCACAGGAAGACGAGACCACTCTCTCTCTGCACTGTGGAAGAGAAGTCATCTGAGTGTGTGGTAGCACAGGAAGGCCTCTACGGCTCTACTCTACAGACTGGCGAGCTCACAGTGCTCCAGCCCCAGCAAGACAAAAAGGGCCATAAAATCATCACAGCATGATTGCAAAAGAAATCTTTAACAATTGTTTTCTTGAACTGGGATCTTTTTTAAATTAAATATTATTATCCTCTCATGTTTAGCCCTTAACATGCTTTATTTTGTCCCCAGATTAGTGATGCTTCTCGAGATATATTTAATATTTCATTTCCATACATTTCAATGCAAGTTGGTGTTGTAATCAAGGCTTTTTACAAGAATTGACCAAGTAAAAATTCTAAAAAATAAATCAAAATGTTTCTTTTTTAATAAAAATACTAATTTTAATGTATCTACGAATAAAAATTATTTTAAAAATAACCGTTGTTACACTGTTAAATACTTTTTAATTTAATTTAAAATAGTGCGCACCTTCAAGGCAGCAAGCTACAAGAGAAAGCTGACTGCTTTTGGGCCTAGTAAAGAGAACCTACAGTTTTCTGGCAACAACTCCTTTGAACTCTTTCCTCGCCAAAGGTCCCTAAGCAGAGAGCACGACAGTGTTTCTTCTTTTCTTTTTATCAGAAAGGAGACCAGTGAACAGTGCTATTACTGTGTAGCGTCAAAGGTGGTTGTTAAGACCGTGTTTTAAAAAGTTATAAAATAATATTTTTTAATTTTTTATATTAAAACGTCAAAGCAATTTAAAAATTTAAAAATTCAAGATTTAAAAAAAAATGAAGTTGGATTTCAAAAACGAACACAAAAATAAATACTTACACCTTGATCACTTTCTCATATAATTTGGGTAAAAATAAATTCATTTTATGTTATTGAATTACCTATATAAAAACATTTTAATATTTTTTGTTGTTATAACAAAAAGGTGCAGTCACTCTTAATTTTTTAATTTTTTTTATAATTACTCAAAACTTCTTCTTCTTCTTTTTTTAATCTGATACTCGTAATTGTGGTTGCGGTTGCTTTTCAAAATGCTTTTCGTGCTGAAATTCATTAAAATGTTGCTTTTTTATTTTTTAAAAATTATTTTTGAGATCAGCGCATCAAAACAATCCAAAACATACCAAAAATATTAATTTTTAGCAAAAAAAAAATGAATTTTGAGTTATCATCCTCATTGAATTAATGCATTTTTCTTTGTTATAAATTGGATATTTATGGTTAGGTGCATTATCTCATTACTAGCCACGGCGTTGTCTGTGCAATAATGTTTTAAAATTCCTAGGTTCTTCACTCTACATGGAGTGCCAATATCATTTATTTTTTTCAGTCTCATGCTTGTATTGATTTTTATGCAATATCAATGTTTCAAAATTACTTAATAGTTATTCTATAAATAAATAAAAAAGTAAAAAAATCACTTGATTGTTATCAGTAACTTTCTCTAATTTGGTAAAAAACAAGGGGTCATAGAAAGCAAGTAGCATGTCAGGTGAAAAGATACCAGTTCCCCTGTTTTGGCTATCAACAGGCCAGCCCCACTCTGTCATTTCATAACACCTGTGATCTTTTTTTAAATATCAGCAAAAGTTTAACAGAAAAGCCAAGAAATATTAAGGATTTTGGCTGATGCTTAAACATCCATTAAGAAAACAGAAAAAAATACAAAGCATATACACTGAATATAGTAGAAGCCTGTAATACAACTCTAAATTCTTTCTGAATAGGTCATCTGCTCTGTAGACACTGTTCACTGTAGAGTATTAATGTTGCAAGACCTGGGGCTGCGGGTATAACCGGTGTTTAAGAATATGACGGTGGTTATTTTTTAAAATATTTTTCGTTTGAAAATGCATTAAAATAATATTTTTTTATTTTTAAAAAATTATTTTTGACATCAACATATTAAAATGATTTGAAAATATAAAAAAAATTAAGTTGGAGTAAAGAAAAAAATTAATAAAATTTAAATTTTTTTACAAGTATTTTTAAAACGTAAAAACAAACAAGCTCGAACCTTGCAAGTCCAACCCTCTATTTTTCTCTTGTGTCAACTTATCATTAGAGTTCCAATAATATTTCATTACTTCATCGTAAAGAATTTTGATCGCCTAATACCATGTTGCGATTGCAGGTGAAAAGGCAAACGGATCTCAAATCTGCCAAATTCTAAACTGAACCATCGAGGGGACTAAGTTAACGATTTCTTGAAACTATAAGGACTAAGTTTAATTTATTTCTTTTATACCTGGTTTAATGGCATGGCCATGAGCCCCACCTGCTCCTCCAATGGATCAACATGGTTGCAGGGTATGAGAGGAGCCACCTAAACAATGCAGGCAAGAAGCTGAAGCTAGCTCGAAGAAAAGGGCTTGAAAGCAGGTTTTACAGTTTGTTTATTTTTGTTTTTGTGTTTTAAAAATATTTTTTATTTTTTATATTATTTTAATATGTAAACATTAAAAATAAATTTTAAAAAATAAAAAAGTTTATTTTAATATATTTTAAAAATGAATTATTATCATAATATCAATAGCAAAATGCTCCCAGGAGAATTCAGAAGTGAGGTCACAATCAGGAGCCAACTTGAACACCTGAACCTCTTCCTTTTAACTTTTTATTTTTTATTTTTGGCTCCTCTCTTTTTTCAACTTTGTATTTCTCCAAGGATGTTTTTTTGGTCCCCATTTAAGAATATCCCTATCGCCTGATAATCTCTTTTTGCTCCCCCCACCCTCTCAGGATCATATTTTCCAACTTATTAATTAAATTTAAAATTTTATTTGGGATTGGCTAGATGTTTAGTATAAATTTAACTTTATATTTTGTGTATAATTAAATTAACGAGTAAAGTAATTTGATAATAATCAAAGGGTTGGTTGTAAGAAAAGTAATCAATCAGGAATAAATAAGTTCAACTATGAATTGCTTGTTTAATTAAAATCATTAAGAAAGTGATTCTTGGTGCTCGAAAATTGGTTTAAACATGCCTTTATTATTAAAATAAAAAAGGAAAAAAAAGTCAATATTATCACTATACTAGGATGAATTTTGTAACAATAATGAAAACAAGAGGGAATCTAATGAATAGAAAGAAAAAACAAATCTCTCCATTGATAACAACTTTTCCTCTTAAAAGATCGTACGGTGACGTTGTGTTTCTACCGACATGTTTTAAAAGTATGTTTTAATATAAAAATACATCGAATTAATGTTTTTTAATATTTTTTTAAATTTTAATATGCTAATATAAAAAATAAAAAATATATAAAAATTATTTTAATATATTTTTAAATAAAAAATATTTTTTTAAAATATTTCACACCAAGATACCAGTCACAACGTATATATATTTTAGATTGTACTAAGTCAAAGATTTTATTATCCGCACAACAATTAGATTTGATGTTTTCTCCACCTTCAATGCAAGAACTCACTCCAAAGCAACGAATAGGAAGCAAGATTTAGGTGTCCACTTGGCCCAAAATATGACACTAACCAAATTATGGTTAATTACTACTTAAGTAGCCATCACTAATCATAACGTTTTAGCTCAAAGATCTCATCAAGGGCTAGACCAATCAAGTGGTTACCGGCCAATCCCACTATCGGGACCCACAAAATCAAACCCTTGGTTTACTATCCTGAGCCCCCATGCACATGGCGAAATCAGACTTTTGGGCACTGACGTGGGCCCCCGACTCCTGTCCAAATTAGAAAAATCGAAAAGAAGACAATCAGGTCAGGTGGTGGTACACGTGAAGGTTGTATGGGAGTACTGCACCCCATTACTTTTCTCTACACGTGGCTATCATGATCAACAGTCAACACGGTTAATCATGATACACGTGGCTCCTTACTATTACAATCATAATAATTGGAATGCGAAGTATAATCAAGCAAAATTATCTCATTTGTTGATGTGGATCTTCTATTATTTTTATTTTTATTTTTCTCCGTATCGATTATAATAATTGCTTATAAAATTATAGCAGCACAAATGTAGATCTATTTGTATGCCTCACAAGTTAGATTTTATAATCACATGAACTAACCACAATGAAGTGAATTATATAAAAAAGAATATAGAGTATACATAATTATTATTAGGTTTGTTTTAAATTCTCTGCCCAAATAAAAAAAAATAA
>Ga0307515_10026055_pt1 | contig 10083 bp, 4 predicted proteins | sample 17_EM_MG_FD_194513 | JGI IMG/M metagenome (GOLD analysis project Ga0307515, IMG submission 194513) | Populus trichocarpa ectomycorrhiza microbial communities from riparian zone in the Pacific Northwest, United States - 17_EM | ecosystem: Host-associated > Plants > Roots > Unclassified | place...
AAATTATAGATGAGGCTTGAAATTATAGAAAATAATACCAGATTAAAAGATAAAGAACTGAAAAATAAAAAAAATACATCACTAACTCTAAATTCACAACAATTTTTATTTTTATCCAAAAGTTCTTTTTTTCGGTTCTTGAATTTGAGATATAAAAGAAAAAATCACTGGAAAACGATGAAAAAAAAATAAAGTTATCAGTTGTCATGATTCCGATAACAAAAATGATCAAGTTTATTGTCAAAGGGTTCTATTTGACGAGAAGAGTTTGATGATAATGGTTTTTTTCTCTAAACATGGTGGGAACAACGAATCGAGTTCAATTTTGATTTTTAGGTATTTAGTTGATTTTTACTTTTTAAGTGATTTTAGAGTGTTTCAGGGTTGTTAGATGATTTATATTGGTTTTTATGGTGTTTTTAGATGAAAATTGCTTAAAGAAAAAAATAGGATTTTAGGCATAAAACCCCTCTTGATTTTCCGGCCACCACAATGATGATTGATGACCAGATTCTAGGCATCAATAAGTGATAGGTTGTCTGCTTGATTAAAAAAAGAGCGGACAAATGCAAAAAATAAATAAAAAAGCTCAAGTATACCTAAGCTTTTTAATTCAGGCCAAATCTGTATATTTAATTCTTTTTTGGTTTTTTATTAATTTAAATTTAGATTTTTTAAAAATTAATTAATTTAAAATATTAATAATTTATTAAATTCTTAATTTAATTAAGAGCAGACGAAGGCAAAAAATAAATAAAAAAAGCTCAAGCAGACTTGGGTTTTTATTGGCCAGACTCGCGTGCCTAATATTTTTTTCTATTTTTATTAATTTATATTTAAATTTTTTAAAAATTAACCAATATAAAATATGAATAATTTATTAAATTCTTAAATTAATTAAACAAAACATTATATACAAAAGCTCAAGCATACTTGAGCTTTTTAATTCATTCCAGGCACGCGTGTCTAACTTCTTTTATTAAATTTAGATTAAAAAACTAATTAATTTAAGATATTAATAATTTATTAAATTAATTAAGAATATATTTTGATATTATTTTATTAAATATCCTTTAATTTTTTATAATATTAGCGAGTTTTTATTTACAGCCCATCATTATTTATTAAAAAAGAATTTTTCTGGTTAATTTTTTAATAATATATATTTTCATGATCATATAATTTAACAAAAAATAATTCAGAAAACCAAAATTATTAGACTTTGGTTAACTCGAGTAGAACAAAAATAAAAAAATATATTAAAATTTTACTTATAAATAAAATATATATTAACAATTCATGCACAATTTTTTTACCTGTTAAAAAAAAATGATATCAGCCGCGACAAAACGCATACCAATTACTCTAGTATATCATCTACAAGGTCCAAGTTTTGGCGGAAATCAACAACAAAAGGTTTGAGGTGGGGTTCTGGAATCACCAAGCCAGTCAGCATTGCGCCAACACATAATGTTACTCAAATTTTACTGCTATACGAATACAGGAAAACTGCAAAAAAGAAATGTCTGTGTAATATTTGGCACACTACAACACATGATACAACGCTCAAGCTAATGACAACTTAAGATCTCTCTCCATGCCAACTTGCTAAGAAGATAAGATACCAATCTTATGAAACCAAAGCTCCTCTGCCGAAGTTCGAACATAAACTGTTCAAAGTCTTTTTGTATATAGCATTGAGTTCTCTGTATGAATGATTACTAGTTGGAACAATCAAATCCATGGCAAATGGAAAGCCAAATTATTAGTACCAGAATCAATAACACCCCGAGGACAACCAACTTGATCTTCATGTTTTGATACCACATTTTCCGTCGAATTTGTGTCCCTTGTTTCTTGTATGCTTGGGCCTAAATTATAAATCAAGGAAAACAGTCAAAAGTACTTGTCATGAATGGATTGAGCAGATTTAAAAGTTTGTGCATGGTTAACCAACCTGATCACGCAGAGTCTCAGTCTTGTCAGCAAGAGTCGCTATGGCTTCACCTCTATCAATAGCCTGGAAAGGGCACATGAGCCATCAAATAAGCAGGTATATGTTGCGGCATGCATTTTGTTTCCATTACCTGTTACCTTATTTCTAACTCTTCAAGCAACACAATACAAACAAGATTTAATCACTTAATTATTGCTTGCAGATGATTAGTTTAGATTAGTTTACATGTTTGATCAATGCAATTCATAAAGGTTGTTCCATTCACAAGCTAATAAATTGTTAGTTCTCAATTTCTACATGAGATTCACCAAACAAACCTTTCAATCTGCCAGTACAAGAACTAATCGCACAAGGCCGATCACATCTGTGCAGAGAAAACAACTTCTACTATGATAATTTAGACCAATCACCATGCTTAATGTTTTGCAATACAAGTTGTTTGATCCATACAGGGTTTATGAAATAACTTATCCTGAAACACGGCTATTAACCAGGCAAGGTTCCTTTTCATTTCCATTTTTAGTGGACTTGCTAACATTCTTAAGCAAATGTTCTATATTACGTTAGTTCTTGCTTCTAAGCTCTCTGTAAAGGTACCTTAACAAGAGAGCAGACAAAAAAAAAAAAAGTGTGGAACCCCATTTGACACTCATAAAAATCGTGTCAGAACATAACTTGTTCAAATGAAACTTCCCACCATAATTCCATTTTCATCCAGAAAGGATTTTTGGTCTCTGATGCTAACTACTAAACATTTAGTTTCTTTTTTTATAAGCCATCTTAAAAGAACACAAAGACACATTTCATATATAGAGTAAGCTAGTTTCAACAAGAGCATTACATGATTCTGGTCCTTAAAGATAGCAGAATCTCCCAGCACATCCTAACTATTAAAAGCATTCTTGCCTAGAATTTAATGAGAACTGAGCAAATCCTGGAATAAAATGCTCAAATTGGTGTATAAGAGCACCAGACAAAAAATGCATACTTTAACAGCAATTTAGAAACTGTTTTTTTTTTTTTTTCATTTACCTTGTCAATATTTCCTAACATTATGCTTTTAACTTCTGAAACTTGAGCCTTCACTTTTATTAACTTCTCAATCTCTTCAGCGTGGTCAATAATATACTTCATGTGCTCTTTCATAATTGGCCTGAAATAAGGAGCATATAGTCTTACTTTAAAGTACAAAACTCATAGTAAAAAATAAAACATAAATCTTGAAAGACTTTTTCTTTGTGTACAATGCTTTATGTACTTTCATAGATGCACGTACCCAAACTCCTTATTGAGACTTTTAGCAGCAGCAGTATCAGCTTTACCACCCCCATATCTTTTCTTGAAGTCTGCTTTCATGCGTTCCAAAAATGCAATGGAGATCTGCTTGCTAACAGTTTCTTTGGCAACAACACAATAAGCTGCAAATTGCACAAAACACCATATCAAGGGGAAGCTAGAAGGATTAAAGGTTCCCCACTACATTAGACTGATGCATCTTATTACACCAGACGACAAAGGATCCCAACAGGTTCAAGATTGGATCAAGCAATAAGTGAAGGAGCTTGACCAATCCCAATGAGGGAAGAGAGAGCTGCTCAAGCAACTACAACCTCCCACAAGGGTCGAGAGAAGTGAATAGTGGACCATGTCGTCCTATCTCAGGTTGGGGACATAGAGGACATGGTAGTGGTAAATACTCCAAAATGCAGGCCTGGATTAAATAAGGTGGTCACATTTTAGGGTGGACCTACAACCCTTAAGTACATGAAGTCATGGTTGTATTGTAACTAATGTTGCTTTGACAACTAAAATTACTTTCCACAAATAGCAGAAAAATGATGCAAATGTATATAAATAAACAAAATATGAAACTTTGATCAAGCATATCAACTTGTTACATCCCTCAAATTATGACAGGACATGCACAATATATGAATTGTGGGTCTTCCACGGCCATTTTGCTAGATGATTTCAAAACTTCTTAATGTAAAATTTCAAGGAGTCCGGAAAGGCAGTACAGGTCACAGCCAACCCTTCCTACACTCCTCTAGATACAGAGGGGACAAGAAAAAATAGCTTGGACATATAGGAGATTAAAAATTTAGCAACTTCACCTTCAAATATGGTTATGAACTCAAAACTTAGCACAATTCCATTACATGGCCATATCTTAAGCAATGATCATTCAACCAAAAATCAATAACTCGCTTTTGTAAGATTTTAGAATCTTATACAGACTACAATTTCACTAAAATACTTCTATTGATAGAAAATTGAACATATACATCTTTTGATAAGGTATGTTTGTAAAATACACACAAACTGCATTTATTCGACAATAAAAACAAAAACAAAAAACAAAAAGAGACTGAAGATTTACAAATTTTATAAATTATAAAATGATATACATTTTGATTACTATATTGCAATATTTTGTACTTGCATCTATGTATGTATTTTTTTTTCTTATAATATGAGGGTGATGTAATAGATGTATTTTTTTCCTATCAGTAATCTAAGTGGGCATGTAAAATTTGAGAATTAGGACAAATAAATCATTCATGCAATCCAAACTGGACCTCTACTAGAACATCATCTAGCTTCTGTCACCAAAAATGGAAAATCAACCCCCCTCCCCTTACCTCACTCAATTTCCTTCGAAACCAGACAGTAATTATATTGCCAAAATAACCAGTAACAACAACAAAACTAAGCAAAAACAAAAGAGCCCAAGTTGAGATTTTAGGTTCAAAACAAAGCAAATCCAAAAAGAAAGAAACTTTACCAACAAGATCCATACTTTCACTTGCAATTCACTTGAAATAAAACGAAGAGAAAATGGAGGGCCGAAACTGCAAAGGAAGAGAAATTACCGTAGCCATCTTCAACAAGAAAATTAAAGGTATGGTGATCACAATTGTAAGTGAACTTGTCATTAGAAGAAGGGAGTTTTTGAAGGCACTGAGTTGCGATCGCCGGAAAGTTGCCGGTGAACTCGGTGTACTCAGCTAAAATCATTGTCCCTCGTGCCACGAAGCTGTATATGAACGATTCCTGACTCATTTATGAGTTAATAGTGCTCTGAGTCAGCTCGGGTAGAGAGACAAAGATTTGCTAAAACGGAATTGTTTTCAGACAAGACAGAAGGGGGGGCGTTCTGGTTATACGTTTAGTGTGTTTTTTAGGCCGTGTTTGGTTCGTGTTTTTCTTTGCTGCGAAGAAAGAATTTTCTCTTAAATTATTTTTGCAAGTAAACGGCGGCGTATTTGGTAAGGAGTGTTATGGTTCATGGAGACCGGTATTAAAATAGACTCTTTCAACTTAAGAAAATATTACTCTTTCAAATAAAAATAATAATAATCCATGATTTGTATTTTCCTTTCAAGACGCTACTTTCTTGTTTTTAGACTCTTATGTAAACTGCTTATGATTCTCCTTAGCCTTGCAAGAATGATAAAACAAGTAACGATATTTCATAAGGAAAAAATGGGTTAATAATATTTTCAATTTTATATATATATATTAGTTTGTTCTAACTTTTAGTTTTTTATAAATCACAAGAGCGTGTTTAGGAGTATAATTATAGTTGTTTTTTAAAATGTTTTTCACTCGGAAATATATCAAAATATCAGCGCATTAAAATGATATAAAAATACCAAAAAAATATTAATTTGAAGTAAAGAAAAAAATAAAAAAAATTCAAATTTTTTTAAAAATGTTTTTAAAATGCAAAAATAAACAGATTTATACACAAAGACAAATAATTTTTACGATTTAATCCATAAAAGTTAAATTGTTAGTAAAGTAACCATGCTTAATTTTTAGTTTTCCTATTCACATCTCGAAATAAGGTTTTATAAATCACTTAATGATAGATTAGATTCTTAATATATATATATATATATTGGGTTGAGTTTAACTCATATTTGATAATGGGTAAAAACATAAAGAAAGACCATTAATGATTTTTTACATTGATTATACTAATAACCAATTAGAACAAGAAGATCAGTTCATAATTATTTTTCGGGGGTGTTTAAGATTCCTTACACATGTGTACATATCATAATACTAGTGTAAAACACTTGTATATGTATTATTTTAATTCTTTTTAAAAAAAAATTAATTTTTTTTAATATGATGTGGTGTAAAATATTTTTTAAAAATATTTTTTAGCTAAAAATATATTAAAATGATGTTTTTTTAATCAATATCAAAATTATTTTAAAAAATATTAATTTAATAGTTTTAAAAAATATTAAAAAAAAAAAAAGGTGAAACCGCATTATCTAACATACAAAAATCAAAGGTTCAACTTGAAGAAACTAAGATTCTTTTCGGCGGCTTTATACTTTAATTAATCTTTTTATAATATGAATTGAGGGGCCCTAATTGGACCGGCAATTATAATACATTAATATTTCAGCACTTGTGAGATTGTTACCCAACCCAGCAATTATTGCCATGGCACAAAAGGATCCAGGTTGTGCGTGTTCTTTGTACCTGCGTTTTTGTTGATTTTTTTCATTAAAGGTGGGATGAATTTTATTAATGTCCATGATCAAAGGAAAGAAGAACTCAAAGTTAAATGATAGCTAAAATATATATATATATATATATAATAAAGTCCAAAGGAACAAATATTCTCATTAATGAATCCAACTATCACCGTTATATAACTGCGTTATGGAGTTATGGGAGTTATCGGTGTGGTGCGCAAATAATAATGTTATTCCATCCCATAATAATAACAACTAACAAGGATAATTGTAAAACTCTAATAATTACAAGGAATGTAACTGAATTAGTTAGGTTTTGAGTTTATTTTTTAAAGGTTATTAGTTTGACTGGAGATTTATATCGTTGTTAATTTTAAGACCCGTGAAACTAGTCGAGGTATACACAAGCTAACTCAGACATTCACGTTAATTAAAAAAAATTCTGATGAATTAAAAGGTTTACATATATAAATTTAAGTTGATCTTATTCTTTAAAAGAATAAAATAATATTATTTTAATAAAAAAAATAATTAGTTGATGAATGCTGAGTTTTAACTGGATAAATCAATCAATCAATTTTTTTCATTCTATTTTTTTTAAAAAGTGAATATTTGTACGTATATATGCCCACGGAATGCATGTTTTTAGTATCGTTAATATCCAGAAGAAAAATGTCTCGCATACCAATTGAAGAACGCACTCAATTGTTTCTAATGGGAAACACTGCCACAATTTTTAATTTACTGATATAAATTTTTTCCATATTTATATTTTTAGTTTGTCGGCATAAACTCATGAATAAAAATAATTTAGTGAAAAAACTTTTGTCAATAATTTATAATTTATCAGTAAATTTATCAGTAATAATTTTATCGACAGATTTATTGATGACAAAAACACGCAAAAAAAATATCCATTTTATTTCGTCGGTTTTCCATCGATGAATATAACAATTCACTGGCAGAAAAACTATATGTAATTTCATTGGTGATTTTTTTTGTTAGTCGGTATTCCCCTTAATGAATTTGACATATAAATAACAAACAAACCGTTTGTAATTCTATTGGTGATTATACAATGGTAATAGCATTTGCAGTAATTCTTTTTCAACTCTCTGGAATATTTAGTCTATTGGTAACCCCATTAGTAATAATTTAAAAATATTTTTTTAAGAATATATATTCAACATAAATAGAAAATAATTAAAATAAATTAAATGAATATAAAAATCAAACATTTATTACAAATTTAAAGATTTATAAGTTCCAATACAATTAATTTAGAATAGAGGCGTTGAAGGAGGAGGAGGAGGCTGGTCTTCGTCGGGACGGTGGAATTGACACAATCAAATAGTTGATGTCTTATCCCAAGTGCAGGAGTGTTGAAGTAATAAATAACTCGACAAGATTGGAGTCGATCCACAGGGAGGTTAACTATATAAAATCACAAATAATAAAAGAAAAGGGAGTTAAAGAGAACTTTGAGATGTGATGATGATGTAAGGATTTAAACAAAGATAAAACAGTTGTCAAGGTTAGAGAGTCCACTAATGGTATTTCAAATAGGTATAGTATAAACTCTTTTTATTACTCAATTGAAAACCACACACAAAGGAGGTTCCATGGTACTCTTTTTATCATTAATGACTCATTATAAATTATTAACATGATCATATTAATTATCTTGTTTGAGTAATGTCAATACTTGTAAATGTTGTCAGGTATTCATGGTACTAACTTATGCCAACAACAAATCAAGTTCCTTTCATAGCACAGGTGTCGGTTATTTATACAGTAGGCTATGAAATAATCAAGTATTTGTTGTACCAAGAGTTGTACAACACAAATCTAGATTAATCATTTAACAAGCAAGATATTAAGAATGAGTAAGATAACAATTATAAAACATGTTAATAACAAACTTTCTTGAATAAAAACATTAAAGTTCATGTTGAGTTTATATTATACTTATTCTAACACCATTAGTGAAACCTTTTCACCTTGACAAAATAAACATGATAAAAAAGAGAAACATAAATAAACAAGATAAGAATATAGTTATGATATAAGTTAACTAAGTATAGTAAAGAAAATGAAAAGCATAAACAAGAGATCAATGAAAATTTAACATGAAATAAAACTTGAACATTATAAAAATACAAAGAAAGAAAGTAAGAGCAAGATCTTGATCTCAAAACCAAGATGCCTAAATGTATGGCAAATGCCTCCTTTTATAGACTAAAATTCAGAACTATTGATTTGATAACTAATTATTGAGTTAGTGGCCAACTCTTGATTGGTGGTTAGCTATTGACTTGTTGTCTGGACAAAACATCATTGCTAACATCAGAATTTGAACATATAGTCTTTATAAAAGTTGTGGGAATTTGTCTCAGCCTTTCCAATAAAAATTTAATGAGCTCATTTGGACTTTTAGAACTCAATATATGGGCTGAATACCGAACAGTGTCTGGGCGGCAGAACATATTCAAATTTCTCTTTTGTTGCTAAGATTTGAACTTGAAAATGGTAGCTTTGAATTTTATTCTTCATGAATGTTTTAGGCCTATGTCTTAGCTTTTCATCAAGATAAAACCAGACCTAAATCCAAGGTCTACAGCTCCAGTTATGACCCAATAACCGAATGGTGTTCTAGTTTAAATTGAACCAGCATCTCTTCTCTAAGCTTAGCCCTCTCTTTGTCTTCTATGCTTCAATAGTTAAACACACCAATCAATCCTTTAAATTGTGAGATATGCCTGCATTTAAAATGAGCATTTACCATAAATTAAAGATTTCTTATAGTATCAGACTTGTTGTCATAAAACATGCTTAAGTTAGGGAATTTAATGATACTTTAAGTGCAATATGATAATATAAAATCTTAATGAAAATGCACTTTTAAGTATTGATCACACCCCCCAACCAGCTTATTATTAGTCTCTGGTAATTAAAGCATTAAAATAGAAAAACAATTTGCAAGATCCAAAGGCAAGGCATTCATCATTTAACTTCTATTGATCTATTCAAATAAACAAACTCTCATTAGATTTATATGTCTGCTCCATACTTCTTAATCAAGATATAAATAAGCTTCCTTTTGTGCTCAATATATCAACACACAGTTATGGGGCTTTGCTTGGAAGAAAACAAAATTTGTTTAACTTCCTCGGGTTGGGATTATTATTATTATTATTATTATTATTATGGTAACTTGAAACATAACGTATCCTTAAACCATGTAACGAGCGTTGGGCTAATGACTCCCAGACCAGTTGGTTTTAGGGCATTAGGTGTTGAGACACCCCTACGAGCTTAGTAACTCAGGTTGCAGATACTAAAATGTAGATAGTGCAATGTTTGATTCCCTTAAGCTTTCTCCTCAACCCATGTAACAAGCATTGAGCCAATAGCTCCCAAGTCAGTTAACTTTAGGGTATTAAGTGTTAAAACACCCCTTCAAGCTTAATTGCTTAGGTTAGGGAGGTTACGAAACCAAACTTATCTATGTTTTTATTATCATTGATATTATATTTATTATCATTTTCCCTTAGTTGTTACTTTTAACAAAAGAACATAAATAATATAATGATCCAATGTGCAACCCCAAGCATGTGTTTAAGTGTG
>Ga0307515_10026056_pt1 | contig 10083 bp, 6 predicted proteins | sample 17_EM_MG_FD_194513 | JGI IMG/M metagenome (GOLD analysis project Ga0307515, IMG submission 194513) | Populus trichocarpa ectomycorrhiza microbial communities from riparian zone in the Pacific Northwest, United States - 17_EM | ecosystem: Host-associated > Plants > Roots > Unclassified | place...
TTTCAATTTTATATATCCACATCGTGCACAGCTTTGCTCCTCCATTATCCCCTGCCCTAATTTCTCCAATACAAAATTAATTATATATATTGTAGCATAGTTATCTGTTTAATTAGATTAAAATCTCTTATGATAGATTTTTGATGAAGATATTGTTTTTTTCAAATTAGTTAATTGGATGTTTGTGATTTTATCAACGAAGTCCCTTCATCCATCCATGATCAAGTCGATTTTCTATTAATTTTGATTTTAAATAGAATGAAAAAGAATGCGTATTGAGTTTTTATTTATCGTTTCAGTTTAAAAATAAAAAAAAACTTTTTATAAATTCAAAACAAAATTATATTATAAAAATTTTTCTAATCTTTTATTATTAATATATAAGCTAAAATTTATAATTTTTTAAATTGTTTTTTTAAACCGTAATTATAAAAATTAATATAATATTAAACACACACTTAATAGTTATTAGGGCAAAAACAATAATTAATATGATCGCCGCAACAAAATTAAAATGATATTTTTTTATTTTTTAAAAATTATTTTTTATATCAGCACATCAAAATAATTTGAAAATACTCAAAACATATTAATTTAAAGTAAATAAAAAAATAAAAAAATTTCAAACCTTTTCCAAAAATACTTTTAAAATGTAGAAACAAATAGAATTAGGTGATGTAAATAAGTTTAATATGATTGAATCGTGACATCTTAATTTAGAAATTAATTTTTTGTTTTCAAATTCATTTTTTAAACAAAAGTTATCACCTGAATTATATGAACGATTTGGATTTAAAAACATCCAACCAAGGACAATCGTCCATGTCCACAACTTGAAATGTTAACATCTTTCACATCAACTTCAGACAACCATGCAGTATCCGGGCAGATCTTCCTTAAATAGTGATTTGTCACTAGTGTTTTGCTATGGGTCGAGTAAAAAAAAATGATATAAAAAATTATTAGGGTAAAAAATATTGAAGTAGTTTAAGCGGTAATTTAAACAATATAAAAAAAAATACAAAGATAAAAAGAACAAACCTTAGGTTATTTGGGTAATCAAACAACTTAATATTAATCTAATAGAAGGCAAATCTTGAAAAATAATAAAGAGAAACTAAAAAAAAAAACATAAGCTTTCAAAAAAAAAAAAGAAAAAAAACAAGCAAATTTGCATGAACCTTCTAAATGTGATCTAATCTATAAAACTTGCAACTCATTAAATCCTAGTCCGGCTTCAATCATGAAGCTTAACTCTCAACCAATTTAATTTTAAATAACAAAATTGTTGAAAAATATAAATGAAACAAACTTGCAAAAGCACAAAAAAATAGCAACAAAAAAAATAAGAAAAAAACTTGAGAGAAAAAAAAAACCTAAAGATGATGAAATTTGAAAAAACAAATAATTCAAAACAAAATAAATAGCAATTAAAAGAATGAAGACAAAATTAAAAAAATTAAAAAATCATAGATGGTGAAATTGAAAAAAACTATAGAAGTTTAACCCAATAGAATCAAACCCTAAAAAATAAAATAAAAAACTTATAAAAAAAAGGATAAAAAATAAGAACTTTCATCATAAAAAAAGAGGGAAAAAAATCAAGTAAACCCGAGCGAACTTTCTAAACTTGGTCTAATATCTAAAACCTAGAATTTAAGAAATCTTGAACTTGTGTTTAATCAAGAAACTCAACTTCTAACAAATTTAATTTTAAAGGATGAAATCGTTGAAAAAAATTAATAAAAAAACATATAAAAGAAAAAAGCAACAAAAATAATAGAGATAAAATTTGATAAGAAAAAACCCAAGGAAAATGAAATTTGTAAAAAAAAAACAAATTTAAAAAATATCCCAAACAAAATAAATAGCAACTAAAACAATGATGATCAAATTTGAAAGATAAAAGAAGTATAAGAGGTGAAATTGAAAAAACAATTATAATTTGATAAATTATTTATAGATTAAAAAATAGTAGGGGTGATTGAAAAATATTGGTAATTTGATATATTATTTATAGATTAAAAAATAGCATGGGGTGAAATTGAAAAATATTTATAATTTGATAGATTATCTATATATTTAAAATAGTAAGGAGTGAAATTGAAATCTTTTTGTAATTTGATAGATTATTTATAGATTAAAAAATGATAGGGAGTGAAATTAAAAACACTTGAAATTTCATAGCTTATTCTAAAGTATAAAAAAATAAAAAATAAAAAGATAGCGACCAAATATGAAGGAAAAAAAATTAAGGGGTTATTCTGAAATTTTGCATTGGTTATGCAAATTTCAAGATGGAGAGAGAGAAGAAGAAGGGGAAAATAATGATTTCTAGCGCCAAATTAGTGACGCTTCTAATACACGTGTCACACCACCATATAGATGACATTGAGATCTTCCAAACAGCATCCTGAAAAGTAGTATTTGGTGGTCGGACGATCCCTCACGCATTGTCTCAATAGCATGGGGGCCTCCCACATGCGCCAACAAGTTTTTTTTAATAATATTTAATATATATCAATTACAATAATATCCTTGAGCAACCTCAAAATCTACAACAAAATCAATATAAAATGACCAAAATACCCTTATGAGAGCTTTTTTTTATCTTAAAGGGCATCAAAGTAATTTAACTATTCTAAAAAAAATAAAATAACAAAAACACCCACGAGGAAAAAGCATAAGGGTTTTTTATTCCAAGATCAAAGTAGTAATATTATTGTGTATAAAAAGGAGAAATGACAAATATAACCCCATATAATATACTAAAGATAATTATATCATGGTGAAAAGACAATCTTATCCCAAAGCTTACTTTCTTATCTTTTTTTTTTTAGGGAAAATTGTAATTATAATATTATAATTAATAGTAATTTGTTTTTTTATGCATAGTAATATTACCAAGGGGATTGGTTTTTTTTTTTTTTTTGGATAATTTGGAATTTGAAGATAGGGCTTGTGATCTCTCTCTGACTTGCTTGATTTTGATTGAGATAAACATCATAAAGGGAAAAAAAATACTTCACTTGCAAATTGACAACTTGTGTTTTAGTATTCCTAGATATTTAGAATATAGATTTTTATTTTATTTTTAATTCTTGATATCTAAACCATATACTATTTGATGTGACAACGATATTTTCCATGTAGGAAACCTTATTTAATAAGATGCACACAGGAACCAGGACATTCCTTGGAAAACAGGGCATCAGCTCTGCATTAAGGGCAAACAGACGACCAAAACAAATGAATAGAGCTAAGGAAATAGTATACAGAGAAAATGAAAGAAAGATGACCTTGAAGCAATCTCCATTAAGCCTTTCTTTTTCCCTTTTTTGATAATGCCATTAAATTCCTTCAAGGAGATAAGGTTAACACAAGCATTTTCTTTAGAGACGCAATAGATGGATGTAAAAGGATAAGCAAGCACCTTTGAGAGGCAGAAAGCATTGTTAGGCTAGGAGGAAACTGGAAGAAAAAAAATCTGCTAAAAGAGCTTGTGCACACATTGGCCAATGGAAGAGGAAGCAGCAATACATAGGAGATTAATATACAAGAATGTGCTGTGCAACTGATATGTTATTAGTTTGACATGGAGAGATTCTGTACTGCTCCTTCTATTGGCACAACAGACTTCAAAACTACATGTTCTACATACAGTTTATGTACAGAGGGGACTCTAAAAGAGTACTGGTAATGGTTTTGAACTGAGCAAGCTGTGAAGGAGGAATCCGAGTTACAGCAAGCATCCACCATCAGAAACGCTTCATGCATGCCAAATTGGTAATGGCATGGCTCCATATTTTTGTCTGCGACAATTTCAAGCAAGCGTATAATACCATGTCACCTTCACTCTTCCTATCTCCTGCCAACTAGTTCATGTCGTTTAGTTAGCGTTACAGGAGCTGCAAATATTGATGTGCAACAACATAAACTTTCAATGAGATATAGCCCATGATTTACAGTGCATAAAAGTCATTAGCAGGGGAAGTACACTGCACAATAGACCATCACCATGCATGGAAGGATATCCAGAATTGTTCATTGCTCCCAACCCATTAACATCTTCCAAACTTGTTTCTCAATTTTGCTTCTTGGTACAGCCAAGCCTTCCCCTTCATCAAGTAAGACTCTGTACACTTCGAATTCCCGATCTCCAATCATGCGCCTTCTAATCTCGGCCTGAAAAGACAAACAGGATATAACATTTCCTCTGGAAGAACAATAAACAATAACCACTTAGTTTACAGAATGCACATATATATACACATACACATTCCCACAGTTTCAGACATAATGCATAGTGAAGTTCAGAAATCTGGCGAAAGCATCTCATATGAATAAAGAAAAGATGCCTCAAGTTATTGCAGGGAAATGCCAAAAGTGATATCATGCAGGAATTGCCAAGACTATCTGAGCTTATTCAGCAAGTGGATAAGTACCGAGAAAATGCATGTGTTAAGCATCTTCAGAGCAAGAGTGATGTCATGAAAAACAAGAGGCCGGCCCTTGCCAGATAACTCCACAGGATTCGCCACCAGCAGCTCAGTATCAGGACCACGGCTAACAGTGGCTACTCGTAGAGGGCGCACTAGTTCCATCTCCAAACGAGAGGACAATGCTTTCTGCTTTCTAGGATCAACTATTTTCTTCCCATCGGTTTGCACAAGAAATAAGTCAATATCACAGGCCCTTCCGTGATTCATGGAAAAGCGCCCATATGAAATCTGGTCATACAAGCAATAATTAGTTTCTCTCCGGAAAGATTCAGCAAAAACATTAGAACAACAATGCAAAAGGTGTTTCCTCCAAATAGAATGAAGCATCTGACTTGCACGAATAGCAAACATGACAGAGTTGTCCATTAATGTATTTTCAAAATCTCATACCATTAATCTACCTGTATATTATAATCCTTTAGAGTCCTCATTATGTCATAAAGAAGACCTTTGTGATCTTGGCACACAATTTGGACAAGGGTGTGACCTGGACTCAGCGAGTTGTCCATATTGACAGAAACACTGGTGGAAGTTAGTGAACTAGGGAGTTCATCTGGCATTTCCAAGGGGAGAATGTTTTCTGTGATTGCAGTTGGAAGAAATGAAGATTCCGCTGAACATGCAGTAATTTCAGGGCCAACAATTTCTATGTCACAGCTTATCATGGAATTTCCCGTAACAGCTTTTAAGTGATCACATGTATCCTCCTTTCTCTTATTTGTATGCAGGAGCTCCCTGATAAAGAAAGACAGTAAGAAATATTACTTTTGACAAGAAGATAATCACAAGTTCAAGTGGTTGCATGGCTATGCAAACGGGATTTATAGAAATGTCCATTTTGATTAGTCACATCTTTCTATGAACACACACACAACAAAAATGATCTAGAAGTAGGAACAAAAACATGGACTGGGAGAAGATGCACCTCTTACGAAAATTTCTCTTCTGGACCCACTCAAATCCTCTGAACGCACAACTATTACAAATCTAAAATGTATAAAATATGGGTATGACAATCAAATTTTCTCAAAAGTCGTATCACTAGATGGCAGAATCAGCCAACACATATTGTTTTATATTCAAAATCAGCCGTAAAAGCCAGACATTTTTTCAGTCAAAATTGTTAAAAAGTTGAATCCACATCATGTCCTAATTGCAAAAAAAAAAACATGGCGTAGTTTGGAGGAGAGATGTCGAAAATTCAAAACCTGTTGTCTGTAATGAAGAATAGGTCGATCACTCTCCCATCTGGTGTCGTGGATACCTTCACTTTTTTTATAGTGAGTTCAAGCTCACAAAGCACACTGGTCACATCTGCAAAGCAAACCCTCAGGAACTCGATAACCACTTAAAAACCAGAAGCATTCCAATTTTCTAAATTCTCCAATAAAACATGAAAATCACAAGGGGGACATGCTAGTATCTGACAACTTTATGCCAATTGCCAAGTATATGCAAAGTTTTTTACAGGGGACATGATTCCTTCATATTACATATGATTGTTGAATTTATAGAATATGAATCGCAAACGTGGAAACACGTGACAAGCTAAGCTTTTTGAAGAACAAAAGGCAATTAAAAGTAACTACGAATCAGAACCCCTTGGCAATCACCTTAGCATCACAAAAAACATATATGAGAAGAAAACTAGACAATCAAAACATTGAACAAGGAAGATCAAATAGAGAAGAATCGAATCCAAAAAATCCAAGAAAAAGTCAGTACCATGTAAAAGCCCTCTTCTGTCTTGACAAGATAACTTCAACAGAAAAACATCAGGTGGTCTTGGAGGCTGCAATTCTGAACGGTAAAAAGACAACCCAGAAGCTGAGGAACATGAAGGACATGCCTCTACTAGTCTCTTCTTCAATAAACCCCACCTTGTTGTTGATTTGCCAACCACCCAAAACACTAAGTAGCACCATTTTCCATCCGTAGACACATCTTCACCACATCAAAAACACCAAAAATCAAAACAAAAATCACGTTATTTTTTTACGCAAACTTATCCCTACCAGAAAACTAAAAAATCACACTTTGTTTTTGACAAAATTGGAGACTAAAAGTGTGAAAGAAAAAAAAAGTTAAAGAAGCTCAATTTAGCATCTGGGATGCTTACAGAACAGCAGAAAAGGAAAAGAAAAGGAAAATATTGAGCTGAAGAAAACTACTACTAAGACAAACTCTAAGAATGGAAATTTTTTCCCTGTGGTCCTTACCTCCTCTAACAATGCTGAGACCAAAGAAGAGAATGATACGGCATAAATCACAACCAAGACCAGTCTTGTCAGGACAATTCACAGTGATAACAGTAGGGTCTCCTTCTTTCTCTGATTGTCTAATTACCACTACATCGTCATCATATAAAATTCCCATTTGCTGGTCTTATTTCTTTCCCTTTTCGTCCTCCTCTTTCTTCTCTTTCTTGAATTTGAGAGTTGGATTTTGTTGCTGCTGCTGCTGCTGTTGTTGTTGGTGGTGTTGGTGTTGGTGGTGGTGGAGGTGGTGGTGGAGGTGGTGGTGGTGGGGGAGGACGAGGACGAGGAGCAGGTAAAGGAACAGAGAGAAAGAGAGGCAGAAGACACTGCTGTGTTCGTGTCTCTATCTGCTTTACTTCTGCTTCACTTGTTCTTGTTGTTGCTGTTTCCTTGTCTGTTTTTCTCTTCTTCTTCTCTTTTATTTTTTTTATTTTTTAGGTTTGGTAATTTTGAGGATGGATTGATTGAGATATTAGACACGAGATGATGAGACAGTGGACCAAGATTGAGAAGAATGACAATTTGTTGTCCGTTACATTAAAACCCGTGTTTTTTAAAAACATTTTTTATTTATAAATATATTAAAATATTTTTTTATTTTAAATATAAGTAAATTAAAATCATAAAATATTAAAAAATATCAATTTAATATTTTTTTCAAAATAAAAATAAATAAATATATTGCTGAGCAGATAATATGTTAATAATTTGTGAGGTGTGTTTATGTTCAAATTTTTTATTCAAGATTGTGTTAGGTTAGTATGATATATAATATAAATAAATATGGTTAAAAAGATGAAAATAAAAATATTAAATAATTCTGGAATGAATTTATATAAAATAGAAAGATATGTCTTATTTATTACTATTATTTATGTTTTTTTTTGTTTTTTATCTCAAGATATTAATAAACCTACTTGAATGAGAGAATGTTTTCTATTTTTAGGTTTTTTTAATTTAGATTAATAGTAAATTTGAAAAAATATATATATATATATAATGAATCATAAGGAAATCTTTTGTGTTTCCTTAATTAAATTCCAGTAGTTTAGTTTAAGGAAATAGGGAAAAAAAAGTTATAGTCTAGAGGATGATTATTTTTTTCTCCCTGTACAGAATATGAATTAAAAGAAATCAAACACAGAATCTAATTATCATATTTGTACAATTGGAAAGGTTGTGGTAGGAAAAAACTTACTTTAAAAAAAAAAAAGATAGCTTGGAAATCCAAATGCCAAGGTTAGCTTTGGTGAGAACAAAATAAGAGAAAAAAAAGAGTGTTTAGGGTCGTTTGTTTGTAGGAAAATAGTTTTTTTTTTAAGTGATTTTTTTAAAAAGTGAATTCCGGGAAAGTAAATTATTTTTTAATGTTTGATAGTATCATGAAAAATAAGTTGGAAAACACTTTTCAGTATTTGGTTATGTTATGGAAAATAACTTGCAAATCTTACAAATTAAATAACTTCTGGAAAGTGTTTTCCGCCCAAAATAAAAGAAAAACACTTTCCTGAAAATAAAGCCAAATTTTTTTTGACAGGAAAGTGTTTTTTGTTGACCGGAAAATATTTTCTGTTGACCAACTTTTATAATGGAAAACAAACATAGAAAAATTTAAAAAGTGATTTCTCAAAAATTACTTTCCGGAAAACAAACACACCCAGAATGAGTTGAAAAAGAAGAATCAAAATCTTTTTATTATTATTTTCTATTCACTTTCTCTCCCACACTTTAGATTAGATTGATAAGCAATAAAAAGATTTCCTTTATATTCTCTCTTTTCTCCTTTTTTTTAACAAAATAAAATACCATGAAATTAATTTATATGTTTTCTTTCCTTTTATATTTTCTCCTCTACCAGCATAATTTGGGGGACGAAAAATAATGAAGGCCTTTTTTATGGTATCTCATAATAATAAATAAATAAATAAATAAACTTTATAATTAATATGAGGAACACATCATTTTATTTTATTAATTCAAAATTAAAGGTTAAATTGCAAAACATCCCGTTGAACTTAAATGAAAAAACAAATACCCCCCTGGATAAAAAGCAATCTCTGAATTTTCTACCCTAAACTTTATAATATTTCGAATATGCCTCTTAATAACAACAACAACTAATATCATTTCTGCTAAACCAAAAATTAATTTTTGAAATGCAAATTCACATGTAATTAAATATCACCATTCAAAATCCTTCATAAGTGCAAAAAAACCAAAAAAAAAAACCATCTAATGTAACAAAGTCAGCAATTTATAAATTTCTCCAATTCTGTTTTTTCTCGAAAATGATTGGATTACGATCAATCCCTTATCTCCTCCTTATCTGAAAAAAAAAGGCAAAAAATAAAAAATAAAAACCCTGAAGAACAACTTGACGTGGAAGATCCAACATTATTGGACTTTATTGTATATATAATAAAATTTGGTCGGTCCATTACTTCGAAAAGTCCAACCTTTTAAATACCCGTTTACGGAGAAGCTGGAACTTAAGAGAACATCATATGTCGCGATAAATTAGATAGTATATCGTCTGCGTATGATATGATATTTTGTCGACGTCTGATTGCGCAGTGAAACCACTCGTGAGTAGTGAGTGACAGCCGCCACCACGTGTCTTATTTTGTGGAGGGTCCCTTTCACGTGCTTATCTTAACGGAGCCTCCAAGAAAGAAAAGTCACTTATCATTCTTTATTATTATTATTTGTTTTTTATTTTTAAGCTCTTTCACACCTCTCTTTCAGTTCTACCTGTCCCACGCCTCACCTAATCCTCAGCATTTTCTTTTTTACCTTTTGTTTTAAAATAATAATAATAATAAATCATTCTAGAATAATTATTAAACTCTAATAAGATCAACCCATGTTACTTATAAGGTGAATTAATATAAAAAAAATATTTTTATTGGGTTTTTTTAATCAGAACACATGAGATTAATTATATATATAGATATATATATAAAGAATATAGATTAGATTAGACTCTAATCTCGTGTTTGGGATAATAATTGCGGTTGTTTTTCAAAGTGTTTTTTACTCGGAAATGCATTAAAATAATATTTTTTTTATTTTAAAAAAAACTATTTTTGACATCAACACATCAAAATAATCTGAAAACACCAAAATAATTAATATGAAGCAAAGAAAAAAATAAAAAATAATAATTTTTTTCAAAAATATTTTTAAAACGTAAAAACAAACAGGAACTTTAAATTGACTAATTTATCAACCGATAAAACCTGTAAAAATCTGTAAAAGTTAATAACAGGAAATTTTATAATAATTATTAATTATGTTTACTGTAATGGTAAAAGGATGTTTGA
>Ga0307515_10026057_pt1 | contig 10083 bp, 7 predicted proteins | sample 17_EM_MG_FD_194513 | JGI IMG/M metagenome (GOLD analysis project Ga0307515, IMG submission 194513) | Populus trichocarpa ectomycorrhiza microbial communities from riparian zone in the Pacific Northwest, United States - 17_EM | ecosystem: Host-associated > Plants > Roots > Unclassified | place...
GCCGGCGCGGGCTCACGTCATTGAAGTAGACCGAGATGCCATAAGGCGCCGGGTAGGCGCGTGCTTCATACCAGCGATCGTGGTCGGCGTAGTAGGCGGTGACCGAGGCGGCAACGCGTTCTGAGGCGACGCGCCGGTAGGTTTTACCGAACTCCGTTCCGCTCACGCCCGGAAATTCATCCCACAGCGTCTTGCCCAGCAGCTCACCGGGTTGCCGGTTCAGCAGCGCCTCGGCCTGGCGGTTGACGTAGATGAACTGCCAGTCGGGGCTGAGTGCAAGGAAGGCGTCGGTGATGCTCTCGAGGATGGCGCGCGGGTCGCTTTCGAGCACCGGCGAGCTGGCGGCCTTGGATGGGGACGCAGTGCGCGAGACGGACTCTCTGTCGGCGCTTCGGCCGCCCCGGGAGCCCGCCCGCGGAAGGGCAGCCATGGCATCGTCGCATCGCCGTTCGCCGATGCGCCTGTCGGTGCGAACCCGGGGTTCGCGGGGCGAGGGGGTCGTCACGACGAGGCCGCGGCACGCCGCCTTTCAACCGATTCCACGCGCAGCAGGTGCCGGTACTTGGTGACCGTGCGGCGTGCGACCACGAAGCCCTGCTGGGCCAGTTGGCGGGTGATCTCGGCGTCTGACAGGGGGGCTCCGGTGCGCTCGTTGTCGAGCATGTCCTTGATGAGCCCGCGAATGGCAGTGCCCGAGAAGGCGTTGCCGCTGGTGGCCGTCATCGCACGCGAGAAGAAGTACTTCAGTTCGAAGACCCCCAGCGGCGTGGCCATGAACTTGTTGTTGGTGACACGCGAGACGGTGGACTCGTGCACGCCGATCTCGTTGGCGATCTCGCGCAGGCCCATCGGTTTCATGGCGAGCGGCCCGTAGTCGAAGAACTGGTGCTGGCGCTTCACGATGGCCTGCGCCACGCCGAGGATGGTGGCGAAGCGCTGCTCCACGTTGCGCAGCGTCCAGCGGGCCTCGCGCAGCTGCGTGGCCAGCTCGGGGTGGGCGGCCTGCTGGTGGCGTTGGAACATCTCGGCATACACCTTGTGCAGCCGCACCTTGGGCACGATGGCGGGGTTGAGCGACACCGTCCAGGTGTTGCGCACCTTCTTCACCATCACGTCGGGGGTGATGTAGCGGATGTCGGCGGAGCCGAAACGCCAGCCCGGCCGCGGGTCGAAGCGGCGGATGCGCGCGCAGGCGGCCGCCACCGCATCGACCGGGCGGCGCACCAGCCGGGCGAGCGTCTGGACGTCCTTGTTGGCGATGCTCTCGAGCCGCTCGGTGATGAGCACGCGGGCCAGCTCGCGCTCGTCGGGCGCTTCGATGCTGTCGAGCTGCAGCAGCAGGCATTCGACGACGCTGCGCGCGCCCACGCCGGCAGGCTCCAGCGACTGCACGCGCCTGAGCGCGATCTGCAGCTCTTCTTGCGTGGCGGGCGGCTGCACGCCGATCACCGCGATGAGCTCTTCGAGACTCTCGAGCCGCAGGTAGCCGTCGTCGTCGAGCGACTCGACCACGGCCTCGGCCAGCAGCATGTCGCGCGGCGACAGCGGCAACACGTGGAGCTGGCCGAACAGGTGTTCGCTGAGCGAGGTCTCGGCCACCACGCGGTTGAGCGGCGAGCTGTCGGGGTCTTCGCTGCGTGGGCCGTCGGAGGGGCCGACGGTCTGCCAGTTGTCGTGCTCGTTGTCGTAGGCCGCTTCGGTGAGCGGCGGGGCATCCATCGCCTCGCCATCCAGTGGGGCCTCGGCGTCCACAGTAGCCAGCAGCGGGATCTCGCCGGGCGCACTGGCTGCGGCGGGCTCGTCGAGCGTGTCTTCGTCGGTCGTGTCGAGGAAGGGGTTGTTGTCCATCGCCGCCTGAACTTCCTGGGCGAACTCGAGAGACGACAACTGGAGCAGACGCACCGCTTGCTGCAAGCGCGGCGACAGCCCCTGCTGTTGGCGTTGCTCGGTATGCAAGTGCAGCGATGTCATTGAACCGGTCCGTGAAGCTCTAGATCGGAAAGGCTGAATGCAACGCCCATGCCGACCGCGCAGCGCACGAGCCGCTATCGGCCGCAAGGCCGCATGTTTGCTGACTCTGCGCGATGAAGGCACGACACACGCGAGCCTGTGCCGCGTGAGCTTCGTAGACAGCTTTGCCGATGGCGTGCAGCTTTTACCGCAAGCAGCGCGCGGCTCGCGGCCTGTGAGGCCGCCGCCACGCCATCGCGATCATTCGGCGCCGATGCTTCCTGTCACCGGCAACACGATGCCGGTGATGTAGCCGGAGCACACCGGCGACGCGAGGAACACATACGCCGGCGATAGCTCTTCGGGCTGCGCGGCGCGCTTCATGTCGGTCTGCTTGCCGAACTGCTGCACCTTCTCGGCAGGCGAGTCGGCCGGGTTGAGCGGCGTCCACACGGGTCCGGGCGCCACAGCGTTGACGCGAATGCCCTTCTCGATGAGGTTGCTCGCCAGCGCCTTGGTGAAGGCGTGGATGGCGCCCTTGGTGGTGGAGTAGTCGAGCAGCTTCGGGCTGCCTTCGAGCCCCGTGACCGAGCCGGTGTTGATGATCGACGAGCCCTTGCTCAGGTGAGGCAATGCGGCCCGCGCCATGTGAAAGTAGCCGTAGACATTGGTGCGCAGCGTCTCGTCGAAGCGCTCTTCGGTGATGTCGGTCAGCGAATCGGCGTGCTCTTGGAAAGCGGCGTTGTTCACCAGGATGTCGAGCTTGCCGAGCACCTGGACGGTCTTCTCGACCGCCTCTTTGCAGAACGCGGGGTCCTTCACGTCGCCCGGGATCAGCACGCAGCGCCGTCCTTCGGCTTCGACGTGGCGCTGCGTCTCTTCGGCATCGCTGTCTTCTTCATTCAGGTAGACGATGCCGACATCGGCACCTTCGCGTGCAAAAAGAATCGCCACGGCGCGGCCGATGCCGGAGTCGCCGCCGGTGATCAGGGCCACCATGCCCTGCAGCTTGTGGCTGCCTTCGTAGTCGGGGGCGAGGAAGCGCGGCTTCAGTTGCAACTCGGACTCGAGCCCCGGCTTCTCGATGTGCTGGGCTGGCAGGTCGGTCGGCTGCTGGCGTGCGCCTGCCTGAACCGGCTTCTTCGACTCGCTGCTCTCGTTCGACGGCTTGGCCGCGTCGCGAGAGTCCTGCTCGCGCTGGATCTGGCGCTGCTTGTCGCCGGTGGCCTCGAGTGTCGAGCGGGGCGTGGAGCGGGCGGTGGCGCGGTCTTTCTCGGGTTTGGGAGGGGTGCGTTCTGTCATCGGATCACCTCGGCATTCAGCCGCTGCGCCGGGTCGTCTCTGGCTTAGCGGCTGGTTGGGTTTTGGGGTTGGGTGCACTGGCAGGCTGGGGCTGGACCTGGCCGGCCTCGGCGAACTCGCGCTCCGATTTGTCGGGCGCGCCGTCGCCGTCGCGGTCGGCGCGGTCCTCGGGTTCATCGGTGCCAATACCTTGCGAATGTGTCATTCGGTATCTCCGCTTGAAGTGGCAAAACTTACCCGGTTTACCTGCTGAATTTGCCTGTGGACCGGCAAGTTCGTGTAAGACGATTCCCACAAGCAAATCGGCTGGTCCTGACGCTGGGTTTTGCGCCCAGCGGGCAAGATGCCGTCATTGGATTCAACGGACTCGACGGTTCAATGGTTCGGTAAGAAAAACAAAAGACATTTGCGGCCAGCCCTGCGAGGCAAGGCACGCAGAAAAAGGAGACCCCAGAGGGCAGGCTTACCCGTCTGCCACCTTCTACTCATGCAGATGTACTGGAGCAAACGGAATGCCACACGTCCTGGTAATTGACGACGACAGCGATTCAGCCGAGAGCATGGCGATGCTGATTTCAACCGAAGGCTTCACGGTGGCGACCGCAGGGTCGCTGCGTGATGCTCGCAAGCAGATGGCGCTGCAGGCGCCCGACCTGGTGCTGCTCGACTTGATGCTCCCCGACGGGAACGGCCTCGAGCTGCTGGAAGACACACGATCCATGTCGCACACCGAGGTGGTATTGATTACCGGACATGCCAGCCTGGACACCTCCATCCAGGCCCTGCGGCGAGGCGCCGCCGACTACCTGGTCAAGCCGGTCAGCATGAAGCAGCTGCAAGTGCTGCTGGCCCGCCTGAGCCTCCCGTGCCCCTTGCCCGACGAGATCCACGAACTCGAGGCCAAGCTCGAAACCGAAGGCCACTTCGGCGGGCTGTGGGGCCGCGCACCGGCCATGCGCCATGTGTACGAGCAGATCATGCGGGTGGCCTGCACCAACGTCACCGTGTTCGTCACCGGCGAAAGCGGCACCGGCAAGGAGGTCGTGGCGCGCACCGTGCACGACCTGAGCCGCCGCCGCTCGCGGCCTTTCCTGGCCGTCAACTGCGGCGCCATTTCGCCCCACCTGATGGAGAGCGAGATCTTCGGCCACGAGAAGGGCAGCTTCACCGGCGCCGACCGCCAGCACCAGGGCTTCTTCGAGCGCGCCAGCGGCGGCACCTTGTTCCTGGACGAGATCACCGAGATGCCGCTCGACCTGCAGGTCAAGCTGCTGCGCGTGCTGGAGACCGGCACCTTCATGCGCGTGGGCTCCACCACCGTGCAGCAGACCGACGTGCGCCTGGTGGCCGCCACCAACCGCGACCCGCTCGGTGCGGTGAAGGCCGGCCGCCTGCGCGAAGATTTGTTCTACCGGTTGAACGTGTTCCCCATCTGCCTCTCGCCGCTGCGCGAGCGTGCCGAAGACATACCGCTGCTGGCCCAGCACTTCCTCGACCAGATCTCGCAGCGCGAAGGGCAGAAGAAGCACTTTGCGCCCGTGGCACTGCAGCGCCTGGCGGCCTGCCGCTGGCAAGGCAACGTGCGCGAGCTGCGCAACGTGGTGTACCGCGCCTATGTGATGGCGAGCGACACGCTGATCCACGATGCATGCGTGCCGGCGGAGGCGAGTGTCGAAGGCAATGCTGTCGTCAACACGACGAGCAGCACGTCATCGTCGAACGCACCGGCCATCGTCATCGAGGTTGGAACGGCGCTTGCCGAGATCGAACGCCGGGTCACGCTCGCGACGCTGGAGCATCTGGGTCGCCACAAAGAGAAGACCGCGGCAACGCTGGGCATCAGCCTGAAGACGCTTTACAACCGTCTGAAGGAGTACGCGGCATTGGACTCTGAACCGGTGACGCAACCGGCTGCATTGGAGGAAGGGCGCTGACCGGGTTCCGTCATGGGGCTTGGGAAGCGAGCTATTTCGACTCGGCGTGCGGTTCGACGCCGATGACCAACCCGGCGCCTCACGGCGCCGACAACGAAAGGATCTTCCATGAGCAACGATGACATCGTCGACACCCTGAATGACCTGATCGAGACCTGCAAGGACGGCGAGCTGGGCTTCAATGCTTGCGCCAAGCACGTTTCGTCGACCAACCTGCAAGAGCTCTTCGCTCGCCGAGCCACCGAGTGCCGCATCGCGGCCGATGAGCTGCAGACCCTCGTCTCCGAATACGGCGGCAAGCCCGACACCGGCGGCTCAGCAACCGGCGCCATGCACCGCGGCTGGGTGGCAGTGCGCGGTTCGCTCGCGGGCTACAGCGACCAGTCGATGCTGGAAGAATGCGAGCGCGGGGAAGATGCCGCGCTGGCGCGCTATCGCGCTGCGCTGAAGAGCGACACCTTGCCGGAGGCTGTGCGTGCGTTGGTGGCACGTCAGCAGATGGGGGTGCAGGCAAACCATGACCAGATCAAGCGGCTGAGGGATATTGCTCGGGCTAGTTGATTGTTGGTTTGGGGGTGAAGGGGTCGGCTTGCGGGTCGGCCCTTTTGCTTTTTCTGCTTGGGGTGAGGTGGCGAGGTCTTGTGCCTGCATTCGCATGGGGTTTCTTCTCACTGCGTGAGGCTGATGTCGGGATGTGCCCCCGACAGGGCAGTAACTTTCTTTTGCTTCGCCAAAAGAAAGTCACCAAAGAAAAGGCGACCCGACGGTGGCGGTCGGCCTGTGGCCGACTGCTCTGTGGTGCTCGGTCTTTGGGGCCCGCGCCAAACTCGCTTCGCGGCCTGCGGCCGCTGCGCTCAGACAAACGTCGCGAAGTCAGATTACGAAGCGTGCTGCGCACGCGGCCCCAAAGCCCTGCGCTCCTCGACGCCACCCACGGGGCCCAAGAGCAATGCGGTTGTTGCTCCGCAACTTCCCCACACCTCGCTTCGCATCGGCGCGAGCGCAGCGACGCGCAATCCAGCCGATGCGAAGCGAGCCGAATCTGGTGTTCGGGTCCCCGTGGGTGGCGTCGAGGAGCGCAGGGCTTTGGGGCCGCGCGCGTTAGCGCGCATCAACAACTGACTTCGCGACGTTTGTCTGAGCGGCGTGAGCGCAGCGAACAAAGCGAGTTTGGCGCGAGGCCCCAAAACCCGAGCACCGCAGAGCAGTCGGCCACAGGCCGACCGCCACCGTCGGGTCGCCTTTCTTTTGGTTCCTTTTCTTTGGCGAAGCAAAGAAAAGGGACTGCCCTGTCGGGGGGCACATCCCGACGCAGCCTCACGCAGTGAGAAGAAGCCCCATGCGAATGCAGCCATCAGCACTGCGACACCTCACCCCGAGCGTGAGAAGGTTCGAACGCACAGCGCGATCAGCCCGAACGGCACGTTCAGAAGCGAGCCCAGCCGACCCCCATTCAGCCTCCCGTCCTACAGCGCACAACCCCGAGCTTGCGCACCATCACGCGATGACCACGCCGCCGCCCAATCCCGAAGAACATCAACCTCCACCTCCGCGGCGAAACCGCCTTCGCCTCGCACTGCGCGTCTCGGCGATAGGCACGGTCGTGATGCTGGTTGCAGCCACTGGCTACGTCTTCGCGCTGCTGCGCATGTCCCCCACCGCCGACGACCTGCGCGAAGCCGAAGCGGCTCGCCCCTCGGTCCTGCTGTCGGCCGACGGCGAACTGCTCACCACCTTCGGCCGCACGCAGCAGCAACACGTCAAGCTGGCCGAGATTTCGCCGCATGTCGTGAAGGCCTTGATCGCCACCGAAGACCGGCGCTTCTACGAGCACCGCGGCATCGACATCAAGCGCACGCTGAGCGCGATCTTCCATACCGCGACGGGAAGCACGCAAGGCGGCTCGACGCTCACGCAGCAGCTGGCGCGCAATTTCTTCCCTGAAGAGATCGGCCGCGAACGCTCGCTGCACCGCAAGGCCAAGGAGCTGGTGACGGCCTTGCGCATCGAGCAGATCTACACCAAGGACCAGATCATCGAGGCCTACCTCAATACCGCGCCGTTTCTCTACAACGCGGTCGGCATCGAGATGGCGGCGCGCACGTACTGGGACAAGCCGGCTGCCGAGCTGACAGCTGCAGAGAGCGCCACGCTGGTCGGCATGCTCAAGGGACCGCGCTACTACAACCCCGTGCTCCACCCCGAACGGGCGCTGCGCCGCCGCAACGTGGTGCTGGCGCAGATGGTGAAGACGGGTCTGCCTGAAGAGGAATACCGCGCGCTGATTGCGCAGCCGATGCGTGTGACGCTGACGCGCCAGACCGAGAACCTGGGCAGCGCACCGCACTTCGCGGCGCATGCCCGCAAGTGGCTCGTCGAATGGGCCGATGCGAATGACCAAGACCTCTATGCCGACGGGTTGGTGATCGAGACCACGCTCGACACGCGCTTGCAGAAGGCGGCCGAAGAAGCAGTGGAGAAGCAGGCCGAATCGCTGCAGCAGGTCGCGAACATGGAATGGAGCCAGCCGAACCTGGCAGCCACCTCGGGCGGGCTCGAGAGCTATGCGCAGCGGCGCAGCAAGGTCGAGCCCTTCGCGCACTTCTGGAAGCAGCGCGGTGACCTGTTGGCCGCTGCCGTGCGCGACACGCCCGAGTTTCGAAGCGCGATCGAAGGCGGTGCCAGCGAAGCGCAGGCCTTCGCGCGCCTGAGTGCCGACGCTGCGTGGATGAAGCGCCTCAAGGCACAGAAAACACGCCTTGAGGCCGGCTTCGTGGCCATGGACCCGGCCACCGGTGAAGTGAAGGCTTGGGTGGGAAGCCGCGACTTCAACGTCGACCAATACGATCACGTGGCCCAGGCCGAACGCCAGCCCGGCTCGACCTTCAAGCCCTTTGTGTACGGTGCCGCGCTCGAGAGCGGCTTGCGGCCCGACCATGGCTACATCGACGAGGCGGTGGAGATCCGCAGCCCCGACGGCAGTGTCTGGCGGCCCACCGACATGGCGGGCGCAAGCGGCGCCATGCTGAGCCTGCGCGAGGGCCTGGTGTATTCGAAGAACAGCATCACCGCGCAGGTGATGCAGGACGTGGGCGTGTCGCGCGTGGTCTCGCTCGCCAGGGCGGCCGGCGTCGACCAGAGCCGGCTCGACCCGGTGCCGTCGCTCGCGCTGGGCACGAGCCCGGTGACCTTGCTGGAGATGGTCAACGCCTACGCGACCATCGCGCAGGAAGGCCAGCACCACCAGCCGGTGTTCGTGAAACGCATTCGCGACCGGCACGGCAAGGTGATCGCCGAGTTCGGCTCGAAGGCGCAGCGCGCGATGTCGGCCGATTCGGCGGTGGAGCTGATCGACATGATGCGTGGCGTGGTGTCGCAAGGCACCGGCACCATGGTCAAGACGCGCTTCGGCATCGTGGCCGACATCGCAGGCAAGACCGGCACCACGCAGAACAACACCGACGGCTGGTTCATCCTGATGCACCCCCAGCTCGTCGCGGGCGCCTGGGTCGGCTTCAACGACTCGCGCGTCACGATGCGCAGCAACTACTGGGGGCAGGGCGGGCACAACGCCGTCTTGCTCGTCGGCGATTTCTTCCGCGACTCGCTCAAGAGCGGTCTCATCGACCCGAAGGCACGGTTCGCAGCGGCCAAGCAATCGCCGCAGGTGATGGCGAACTGGTCATCGGGTGGCATCGACCGCGACACCGGCGCTTCCATCGCCCGGTTGGAGGTCGACCCCCATGCGCCGGATGAAGAAGGCGCACCAAAGAACTCTGAAGAACTCGACCGTGTGCTGACCAACCTGAGCCACCGCGATTCACACACGTCGACGGCCGTTAGCGCAGAGTCTGTTTCCCCATCACCACGGCCACGCGAAATGCCGGCGCAACTGCTGCGGATTCGCAGCGACACCGGCGCACCGTTGGCCGTCGACTGATTGAACTTACTTTTACCGAAGGAGTGACGACATGGCCCGCAGCAGCATTCTCGGAGGCGACCTCGCTCCCAAACAAGCGACTGGCAACGACACGGATGCCCTGGGTCCGAGCGACAGCTCGGACAGCGGCAGCGACATTCAAGGTGAGCCGGAACTCGAAGGCAACTACGACCGCGAAGGGCGCCTGGGTGCCGGGCACACCGATCGCGGGAGCGACAGCGATGGCGCCGGGACCGGCGAGCGGGGTTCGGCGTTGCCGGATGAGTTCGTTGAAGAAGGTTCGGATATTTCGCCGGATCACATCGAGGCGATCGGGCCCAGCGTGGGGGCCGATGAGAATGATGTGTCCGCGGAGGCGGTGAGAGATGGGGTGGGGGATTTGGCGGAGGAGTCGGATGATGACTCTGATGAAGAAGATGAGGATGAGGACGAAGAGGATTGAGGCGCTTTCGCTCTGTCTAGGTCGCATGCCGCCTTGTGCCTGCATTCGCATGGGGTTTCTTCTCACTGCGTGAGGGTGCGTCGGGATGTCGTCCCGACAGCCGACCTACTTTTCTTTGCTTCGCCAAAGAAAAGTAGGCAAAAGAAAGGCGACCCGACGGTGGCGGTCGGCCTGTGGCCGACTGCTCTGCGGTGCTCGGGATTTGGGGCCTCGCGCCCAACTCGCTTTGTTCACTTCGTTCACGCCGCTCAGACAAACGTCGCGAAGTCAGTTGTTGATGCGCGCTATCGCGCGCGCCCCCAAACCCCTGCGCTCCTCGACGCCACCCACGGGGACCCGAACGCCAGATTCGGCTCGCTGCGCATCGCACGATGACGCGTCGCTTCGCTCGCGCCGATGCGGAGCGAGGCGTGTGGGAAGTTGCGGAGCAACGACCGAATTGCTCTTGGGCCCCGTGGGTGGCGTCGAGGAGCGCAGGGGTTTGGGGCCGCGTGCGCAGCACGCTTCGTAATCTG
>Ga0307515_10026058_pt1 | contig 10083 bp, 3 predicted proteins | sample 17_EM_MG_FD_194513 | JGI IMG/M metagenome (GOLD analysis project Ga0307515, IMG submission 194513) | Populus trichocarpa ectomycorrhiza microbial communities from riparian zone in the Pacific Northwest, United States - 17_EM | ecosystem: Host-associated > Plants > Roots > Unclassified | place...
GATAGTTCCTTCCTTATAGTAATTCTTAGAATATAATTAGAGTTAATCTATTAGGCAACCACTCCACCAGTTATTATTACGTTGTTAACTTTAACTTATATCACCTACATACCTAGCCTAATAACGAGCCCATTGTAGTTCTTGCTACAAGGTTCCGTTACACTAATTGCGGTTTTCTTAATCTCTTATTAGCTAGAAAGGTATAGAACCTCTTATATAGCGATTTCTATCCATTACTTTCTTATAGCGTTTAATCTTAAAGATAGATTATATAGTTAATGATCTCGTTCTATAAGTTATATAGTAGATTAGCAGCAATTTTTATTACCTATGCTCTCTTAATAATTATACCCCCTAAGTATTTAGCGGTACTATTCTAAGCTTAGGTATATAGCGCTAAAGGCTTAAATATAATCCCTTAAAACCGTAACTATTTAAGGGTTATTTTTTTCTTTAGCTTATTATCTAATCTAATAGTGTTAACTTTAAGGTTATACCTTAGACAAATCCACTTAATAAAATCTTTAAGCACTTATAGTATTTCCTTTTTCTTATTATACGTTATTATAAAGTACGGGAAAGATTTTCCTAAGTAGGTATTATGGATAAGTATAACTTGTATAAATCCAGTATATACTTTCTTAAGGTTAGTTTAGTTAATATAAAGGTTAAAATAGAGTTTATTAATCTTTTATTTTAAGAACCTTTGTAAAACCTAACGCTTAATTTTAATAAGACTGTAGTGTTAATATTCTATTATCTTAGGGCCTTAAAGCTTAACTCCTAGGGCGTTAATATCTAAATAATAAAGGCTTATAGGTCCTAGATAACTTAAACGCAGATGCTATAATTATATATTACCTTTTATATCTAGATAAATATCTCTTAACAATACTTTACGCTTCTATTAGCGGCGTAGCAGTTAGCTTATATTAAATACTAATAAACTTCCTAGTTAGATATATTTAATAGTCCATTATCTATAACATTCTTTTATTTAATATAGGATTATCTTATCCTTCTAAACTAGAAGATTATTATCTCCTTTAGTATCCTAGTAGTATTCTTATTTTTAAAGTAGACGGAATAACACTAGATTTATATTAAAGTCTATATAAAAGGCAACGTCCTTAAAACGTAGGATTCCCTTGCTTTTATCTAGTTTTATAACTTAGATAGTAATATTACTATAGCCTAGTATAGGCACTTTTAAGCTGCCGGTAATAATATATTTGTATTTTAGAGCTTTTCTAAAGTTATAAAAACGAAAAAGGTTATTAAAGATATAGAGAGTAGTTCCTAAGTTAAGAATAGTTAATAGCTTTAGTAGATAGAGTTAACTGGTATAAAACAATTCTAGGAATATTATATTAGCTTCTCCCTTAATCTTAACTTCCTAACTCTTATCCTGTTATTATTAAGCCTCGTTTTCTTATTCTTTAAGTTTAATCTTTATAACTTGGTTAGCGAGATCCTTATTTTTTTCTACCTTTTTTAATACCCTTTTAATACGAGTATCTCTAATTATAACTCCTATAGGTCTCTTATCTTTAAATAAACACTAATAGTTCTAAATGAAATATCCTTATATTCCGCACGCTAAGTACTTAAGTATAAGCTTCTTATAGAATATCTCCTTATTCACTAGTATCCCGGCTCTCTTTAAGCGTCTATTATATGCTAAGGCTTATCCTCTTTATAAACCTTTAGTAGTATTAGAGCAATTCTTAATAGCTTACTTTACAAAGTCTATATTAAAGGTACTCCCTTTTATAGTAGTATTAGCTTTCTTTAAGAGTGTTTTAAGTCCTTCTTATAGCTCCTTTACTACTTTGCGGTATTTAGAAAATCTTAACTTCTAAGGGTTATTTAACTCGGTAATGTACTTTATATAGTAGGCGTCGCTAAATAGTTAAATAACTTTTACTAAATCTTAAACCTAGATTTTATTGGATATTTAAGGGATTTTATACTTCTCTTTTAGTAATATTACGTGTTCCTATTAATTTAGCTATTAATTTAATTTTAATACGTATTTGAACCCCTTAAGGGCTTCTATATACTAGTGTTATACCTTCTTTTTAATAAATAATAAGGTAGGTTCTGTGTTCTCCTTTAGTTAAGATAGCCATTCTTTAACTATTAAGGAAGGGTTAAGCAGTAGCTTCTTCTAAATTAATACTATAGATATAATTTGGGTGCGGATCTATCAAAGATGCTCTTCTTATTTTAGGAAATACTTTATATCCTAGTTATAGTATTATCTACTATTCTTATACGCCCTCTATTAATTTGTTAAGAGCTATATATATAAGGTTATATTCTTATTAAAATCTATAACTTCTAAATAGGTTGGTTTTTATAATAGACCTTATTAAGGTACTATATTATCTAGGTTAACGTAGGCCTAAATTCGCTAATCTATAAGGGCTTGGAGTTGCTATAGCTATTATTCCCAGTCTTCTAGCTTATTAAGGATAATTATAGTTAACGAACTTAACTTTAGTGGAGTTATTTAACTAATAGGTAAAGGAGGAATTAAGATAAGATTTTATTAATAGGATTGTTCTTTAATAATTAAGGTGGAATCTTATAGAATTTCGTAGACTTTTATAGAATCTTATAGAATCTTATAGAATCCCATCCTATAACAATTAAAGTAGGATTTTTATTAGAGTCTATGTTTTAAGATAATAAGGTGTCAGAGTCTAACAATAAGGTAGAATTTCTTTAAATAATTAAGTAATAGCTAAATAGCTTCTTATATCGGTGGACCGGGCTTATAACTGTTAGATAGTTTATATAGAGCTATTTATTAATAAAATAGGTTAATTAATTAATAATTTTAATTATGTCTTAACCTGGGGCCCCTAGGCTTAGATAAAGATATTTATAATATATATGCCCTATGCATATAACTTATATATATCCTACGCTATATAGAATATAGATTATCTAATAATACTATATTACCTTTCTTAAAGTCCCATACAGAAGCTCGTCCTTTATTTATATGCTATTTCTATACCGTTTAAGTATACACTAATTTACTTTATAATAATTCCATTAACTACTTTATTTAATTAGCAAAGTTATATATATTAATTAGTTAAATCCTTTTAATTAGTAGTAGATTCTTTGATTAACGTCTAATACGGATCCTATCTAGGCCTACGCAGACTACTCCATACACAAGGGAAAAGTAATATTAACGGGAAAAAACCCTTGCTATTAGGGGGGAAGGAAAAACCCTATAAGCCACCTCAATAGGATAAAAAACCCCGATTTGCCATGCCTGCACGTAGCAGCGGCCCTGCGGGCCTACAGCTACGTCCTCCTCCTTAGATATTTTGAACTCCTTAGGAACTACTACTTCCTTCTCTAGCTTATTTAGAGCTAGGGTTCACTACGTCCTAGCTAGGCCTTGCCAATTAATTGCTGTATATAGTTGTGTCCCATATCTTAACCACCCCCTATATGCTATCTCTTATTAACTATTACCATATACGCCTTACCTCCCCCCCCCCTAGAGCCATTAAAGGCGTAAGGGGGATTTATCCGTTAACTACCGTAATACTAACGAGAATTCCGTTAAATTTTCCAAGGAAAATTTCCAAATCGCTGACTTACAGCCAGCGATTTGGTTCCTTGGAGAAATTTAACGGAATTCTCGCGCCTACGGCGGGCTTTGGGCTTCTAAACTTAATCTGCCCTACTGCTACCCTACTACTGCCCTGCTGCCCTACTACTGCCCTGCTGCCCTGCTACTACCCTACTGCCACCACCGCTGCCATACTGTCCCCCCGCGTCTTAGCCTATAACGGCCAGTAATACCTCCGGATATATAATATTAGTAGTAGTAGCATTGCCTCCCTGCCGCAGTAATAGCGAAAGCCCACGTATATCCGTTACTCTTAATAGTGCAACATATAGCTGCCTATGCGTAAAGACTGGTATACGCAAATTAACCCTAATAAAGTTAAAAGACTGCCCTTGTGACTTGTTTACGGTTATAGCAAAGTATAGCCGGATTAGAAACTGCCTTCTACTAATAATATACGGCAGTTCTCCCTCTATAGAGGTAAGCTTAATATAAGGGATTAGCCGCAGCTGCCCGTAAAAGCTACCGCTAAGCATCCGAGCTTTAATACAGCGCCGGCCTAGACGCGTAATAACCATATAGGTGCCGTTATAGAGCCCTTCCTTAGGGTAGAGGTTCCGTAAAAGAATTACGGGCGCCCCTACCTTTAGGGAAAGCTTTAACGGAGGTAGGCTACTGGGGTTAAATGTCTGCAGGAGCTCTGCTGGCGGCAGTTCTATATAATTTTCTTCTCTGTTTTACTCTACAGAGTCTATAGAATAAAACGTGCTTAGGGAGCCGTAGAGCCGCGTAAGGATAGCCTCGTTAATCTTAGCCACAGTATTATTGCGAATGGTTAAGATAGCGCGATTGCGGAAGGTATTAGAAGTAGTATATACGCGAGTAAGTAGTTATAGGGGGTATATATGCCCGTAAAAGGGTTCCTAGGACCGGGATAGGGCTATACTAGGCGGGATACTAATACTACTAGCCAGGGCTGCATTATAGGATAAGTCTTATACCTAAGCTGCGAACTACTGATTCGTCTTACCCTGGCGGACACGCATATTTAACCGCAGGGATAGTATACGGAAGGTAGGCCAGAGGAACGACCGCTGTAGGCAGGCACCTATAATAGCTGCGCGGTTCCCCTATGGGACGACAGGCAGTATTTAAGTAAAGTCGCCGCCTAAGATAGTAGGGAGTCTGCTAAAAGTAGAGTTGTTAGAACGGACGTCCGTAAGCATACGGTATACGGCTTTAAAATAGTAGCGGTGCTGTATTAGCACCTTATCCCAGATAAGCAGAGAGGTACGGCGTAGAAGCTTAGCTAGATTTAACCTTTTAGAGATATTACAAGTAGACTCTTCGTGTAGATTGATAGGTATCCGAAAACGGGAGTAGGTAGTATGGCCGCCAGGCAGTAGGAGGGCCGTAATGCTAGAAGAAGCTACGTAAAGAATAATCTTACCACGCGAGCGGTAGTAGTGGTAGAGGTAGTGATAGAGAAATGTTTTACTAGTGCTTATAGGGCCCTGGAGGAAGAAGCGGGCCATTTACGGATCTGTATCTATAGCAGCAATGATAGTATTAAAGCACGCTGCTTAATCCGCATTTAGCTGCTAGCGTAGCTTAGTAAACTAACGTCCTTCCTCTATACGGTTGTATTGCTATAGCTCGGCTGCAAGAAGCGGGTTACTTCCCTCCGCAATAACACCCTATTAGTACTGGAACTGGGGTAGGCTATAGTCCGTAAGCGTCTTCTGCTAATCCGCAAGTGTTTAATAGATAAGGTATAGGCCGTAATTAAGATAGGCGTTATTATCCTCGCTAACTATAGGAGGAGCATTAGGTTGGTGGGCTAGAAAGCGAGGCAGATTATTATAGATAGACTATTTAAAGCGGTCCTATAAAGCAATTGGCTCCGTAATAGGGCCGTAAAGTAAAGCGGTTATGAATAAAGAGCGTAGCTAGGCGCTAACGGTAAAAACGGCGGCCTCTGTTAAGCAATTAATCTACTTGCAATTATCCTCTAGTAGCCCTAGGGCCACGTAGGCGGCCTAGAAGGTTAGATAGACTATACTAGCAATAGTATGGAGGTCCTTAAAGGAGGTAGGGCCGGGAACGGATGTTAGCAGCAGCCGTAAGTAGAACCTCTCCCCTATAATAGGGCTGCAGTAATATATACGGCCTATTGCAGTGCCTTACTAGCGAGAACGCCACTCCCGGCGCTTTACTTAAAAGACGTGCCGCTTAGGGAAGTCTTAATATAGCTAGTTACAGTTATCCTTATACTCCGCGTTATACTTAAAGAAGGCCGTTAAGGTAGAGCAGGAGAGCTTAAGGCGCTGCTAGATCTCCTGTATGGACTGGTCCAGCTAAAAGTATACGGGCTGCTTACCTAGAAGGTGCACCGCAAGCTGGATTATGGGGGGGAACTCTTTATAAATAGGAAACTTAAACAGCCGCTAAATAGCCTTAGAGGGGCTAATATAACGGCCCTGTAAATACTAGCTTACCTTATCGCCGTCCATAAGTCGTAAAGTAGTGCGGTCGCTTCCCTTGTATATATACTTATAGATATACTTAACGGACTTTACGAAGGCGTAGACCTTAACATTTATATACGCATGATACTTTGCGGTTAAATACAGAGAGTACGGAATAATCTAGCGGTTGTCTATTTTAAATGTAGCCCCCCCTAGTAAGCGGATAGACTATAACCGCAGATTATTATAACGGCAGTATTCTAGATAGCCATCCTTATGTATAATAGTAGTAGGGTTAAAAGGCTTAGGGTACCGCTTTAAGTAGGTAGGCGGAAGGCCTAGCCCTAGTGAAACTATATAGGGAGCTCGCGGATTCCAGGAGCCGTAAGGGCCGTAAACTATTATCGACTTTATAATCTTAGTAAGATAACTAGTAGGATTGTCCTCTAGCTACGGAAGCTCGGTGGATATAAAACGGTTAATAACAGCTGGGTTTAGTAGCCTATCGCGGTTATGCGGATATAGGAAGAGTAGCAGGTACTAATAGGGTAGGCCCTATTTCTGGTACTTAATAGTCTAGACAGAGCTGCGGTACCGGCCGAAGATCTGCTTCCGTTTTAGGTCGTGTAGGAGGTGAGCAACTTTTATACGGAAGACGCGCATAACCAGATCTGGCCTGTCCGTAGCGGTCTACCTAGGTAGTAGCTTGCGGGTAATCTTGTCCTACCTAGGGTTAGTAGTAAACGTAATAAATATACTTAGACGGCTATATTTACGGACAATAGCTATTAAATCCTAATAGCACTGCCTAATAAAGCGATCTCCGCTAAGGAAACTGGATGGAAGAACTACGCGGCGGCCTAATAATTTAGGGTCTAGATTATAGCGGGTAAGAGCATCCGTAACGCCATTATACAGCTCCGCGTAGAGGGTTATTTAGTTAAAGCGGATCTAGGTAAGCTTATTCTGATTATATAGCGCCTATACATCCACAACATACTACTAGAATAGCTAGCAGTAGGCAAAAGGGACTAACCTAGAGTCGCTACGGATGTATAGGTAGAACTAAAAGTATGCCCGCTGCGTTAAACGGTCTCGCTAGCGGGCTTAATTGGAGTTACGTAGCTAGAGACCCTAGTGCTAGCCAGTATCACCGTGAGGGAAGAGCAGCATATAGTGGAGCGGCATATATGCGGCATGCGTTAGGTTAATACGGTAGTACTACGGCCGCTTATTAGGTGTACAACGCTCCGCAAGCATAATATTGCGGAAGCTAGCATCACTATACTCGTCTAGTATAATAACGGCCACCTTATTACTTATTAGGAGGTTCTTGCGGCGCCGATTAGCACTAGCCTCTAAGATAAGCCGTATCTATAGGTTTAAGATAATCCGCGATGGGGCCGTTACGGGCTAAGCCTAAAGCCGTTCCCTTATAGTTTAATAGAGGGCGATAAAAGGGTTCCGTTCCTTAGATAGCATAGCAGTAAGGCACCGTAGAATAGTTGCATTTAGCTAGGTATTAGAATAGGCCCGTAGCCGGACATCTATAGCATAACTGGGGTTATAAAAGTATAGCTGGGCATACCGCGGGGCAATATTGGTAGGAGGCTCTAGCGGGCCCTATAGATAGTAAAGCTCACTATATATCTGGAAGCAATTTAGGCCGCCGCGGGCTACACCATAGTTAGTAACGGTACAGTTTACGGATATAAAAGCTAATGCTGCATTATATACGCGAAGCCGTTTCCTAAACTACCTAGTAGAAGTATTACGGGACTTTAAAAGGTTGCGTAGATATTCTAACAAAGGCTGGAATAGAGGGAGGGTTATATCGCCGTGTTTATAGTAGGCTTTAAACCATAGATTACGGAGCGGTAATATACTAATACGTTTATTAATCCAATATAGGGCCGCGTAGAAGTTATAGGGGACGTTTATAGGACCGAGATCTAGCTGCTCCGTAATATGGCGGATAGTAGTAATAGGACCATAATCTAGCTGCTCCGCGATAGGGTGGACTATAGTAGGTCGCGGCTAAATGAATATAGGTGGTTGCAGCTAGATTAATATACGCGGTTGCGGCTGGATTAATATAGGCGGTATAAGGAGGCGGGAAGTAGAGGGAGAAGCAGCGGCGGAGGTAGTAGCGGCTGTAGTAGCGGCTATAGTAGCGGCTGTAGTTTGGTTTATAGGCTGCGGAGGGTCCGCTAAAGGTCGTTATTGGGACCGTCCTTTTCTTTTCTCCTATAATATAGAGTTAGAAAGGTAGTAAGTAAAAAAAGAATAAAAAGGATTAACCCTATAAGATTTATAGGTCTTATACGGAGCTCTTTAGCGGTTCGGTATAAAGTTAGTAGAAGGGCGATACTGCTTACAGGCGGCGCAAAATATACAATCGGAAGGCATTTAGGTAGTAGGTAGGGAGTAGTAGCTAGGGTAGTAATATATAGAAGATATTCGAGTAGTAAGGGGTAGGAAGAAGTCGTAAGGTCGTAAGGTTGCGAATTTGCAGAGCCTACAGAGTTCCGTGCACGGCTCCCTTCCGTAAAGCTCTACATTAGTATAATATTACTTAGCCTTAAGATATATAGACAAAAGTAGTGTTATTTTAAAGCGCTTTGCAAACTCTATAATCTATATAAATTTTAGTTTTATTTACCTACTATTGGGTAGTGCATCGCAAGTGTAAGTATAGGTCGCGATTTAATGAGGTAGCAGGTTTGATCAGGTGACCCGCACCAATTTCAACTAATAGAACACTTAGATCTAACCTAAATCTAGTATATATAAGACAAGCGAGCGGGATATATATTGTGCTTTAGGTATCTTTTATACCTAGGCCCCAGCTAGGCCCTTTCTAAGGGTTACTACTCTATTAAAAGAAGATAGGGAAAACTATGGGTCGTAATCTAGGCTGCCAGGTTTTAGTACTCAGTAATTAATGCCGGCAAGTAACCACATGCTCCGCGGGCGATCGCCCTGGGGGTTAGGAGGGGCCGTATATTTGCTTGTTCGTTCGTTTATTTACGCTTATCTATTCGTTAATATAAGGTCGTTAATACTTTCTATTGGGGTTTTTAGGGATATTATCGAAAACCACTTATCTATATTGGATTATATAGGTGCCCTAGATAGAACAGTATAGTAGTTATCGTATTATAGAGGGCCATAGTAGTAGTTTTTAAGATCTCACGATCCGAAAATTTTTCACCACCGCCCTTAACGCCTACAACCACCACCAGGTCCTGTCCGCACGCTGTGCGACGTCTCTGCGTTGGCTCTGGATCTGAACTTCGAAGACCAGGTTCGTAGCTATCACCACGTACAGGTGTAGAGTCCGATTTCGACGGCCAAATCCTTTTAATTATAGGTCCTCCCGTATTAATTTTAGGTTATAGTTTAAATCTAAGTTAAGGGTTTTATCTATAGGTTGCGTAGAATGGCGTTACGCCTATTAATTTATTTCTCGTATTATTTATATTAAACTTAGCTAAAGGTAGCCACTTTTCCCAGTTATCTTATAGGTAGGAATAGTATATTTATAGATATTATTCTATAATTACGTTCGTAATTTTAGTTTAATTATCTATTTTTAAATAAAATATAGTTAAGAGTCGTATTTATATACTTAATTATTTATATAAGGCTTACTAGAAGTCTAAAACGAACTGGCTTCCGCGGTTAAATATTATTAAATTAAAAAGTCTATATAACTTAAAGACGTACTTAATAAAATATTTAGCTACTAATATTATATTAATTAAGTCTATAGAAATTATATATTATATTTTTTTAAGATAGTTAATAACTACTATAATATTTATAAACTTATTACTATTAGGTAGGTTAACTATAAAGTTAATTAAAATATCTCGTCATCTTTATATTAAAATTGGTAACGGTTAAAGTACTCCTTACTTCTTTATATAAGAGGTCTTTCTATATACATATATTCTGTATACTTAAACGTATTTTTATATATAGTTATGTATTATAGGCTAGTAATATACT
>Ga0307515_10026059_pt1 | contig 10082 bp, 4 predicted proteins | sample 17_EM_MG_FD_194513 | JGI IMG/M metagenome (GOLD analysis project Ga0307515, IMG submission 194513) | Populus trichocarpa ectomycorrhiza microbial communities from riparian zone in the Pacific Northwest, United States - 17_EM | ecosystem: Host-associated > Plants > Roots > Unclassified | place...
CAAAAGCTTTACCTAACTAAGCGTTCTTAACTAACACGATTATAACTAAACTAATTAAATATATAGCGGCCGTAGTAGGGAATATAGCAAAGGGTATAATTAATATTAACTATAAGGTAATTATAGAGGTCCTTATAGAGGTTTATTTTAAAGTAATCGCTAGAAGAAGTGCTATATTTATAAAAAGCTAAATTACTAGTTAACTAGACACTCCCTTAATAAGTAAAAGAAGGTATATAATAAGTTCCGTTAAAGTATAAGAAATGTTAAAAATTATAAAGTTATTACGGCCTACTTCTAAAGCTTCCTAGTTTAATATAAAGGCGTAGAAGATCTTAAGGGTAAGGTTAATAAGACTAAATAGCTCCTTATAGATATAGAAATTGAGAACTACTCTCCTAACTAATACTTTACTAAGTATAGTAAGGTAAATAGTATATAAACCATTACTATTCTTAATAACTAATCTACGCTCCATTCTATTACGAAGTTAGATATCTTTAATAGGCTAAAGAAGAGCTCCGCATTCTCCTTTAATAATAAATACTTAGCGAATGTCTTCTATAGTATTATGCCAGATACTAGAGCTATAGAAGTATCTATAATAGGAGAACCTTAAGTTTAAGCCCTTTAGCAGCTTAATAACTCTGTTTAGATTAACTATTTAACGGCAGGCTAATATACGATTTGTTTTGGTAAGGGTACTATAATCTCTCTCGGCATAATTAGGGTCTAAACCCCCTTAGGATATATTACTTTCTATATTATTCCTATAAATACTCCGTTTCTATTTTACATTAAAGATATAGATAAATTAGGTATTAGGCTTAATAACCTTAAAAATATACTTATTTAGGGAGACAATTAGGTGCCTATTATGCGCAAGTAGGGTTACCCCTGGTTGCTCCTTTATTAACTAGAAAAGAGTGTTGCTTAAAGCTACTTAACTAAGTTAGAATTACGCCAACTATACCATTATTTTGGCCACCTATCCGTTTATTAATTACTTAGGGTTTTTTAGTAAGTAGGCTATAAAGTTAAGGTTAAGGCAATTAAGCATCTTATAAAGTACTGCTATTACTACTAAATAAACTAGAAGTCCCCTAGCCGATTTAAGTTTACCCTTAAAGATAACTATAACTTTAACTTCTGTATTATTGTTAATGTTATATATCTTAGCAGTAAGCTAGTACTCTAAGTTATTAACTTCTTAACCTCCTTCTAAGCCGCATAATTTTTAAAGGATATATTAGCTAGGAACGCATAGGATACCCTTTAGTTATACTAGATTAATATCTACCTAAGACCCCTTAATTAAATTGTCTATAATATAGGAAATAACTTCTTATCTATAGAGTTCTAATAATAGATAAAGGCAATAGCAATTAAGGTCAAGGAAGTCCCTATTAAGGCGTATAATAGTATTAGAAAAGTAGAGCGATATTATACGCCATTACGCCGCGTATATAAGATTATCTCTTTAAAATTAAAGGACATTAGTAAAGAACTTACCTTATAAATAGCTGTTAAAGCTGTTAATAATTCCGCTAGCCTAGATAGACTTATACCTATATTACTAGTCTTTAGCGCCTACCCTTAAATAACTAATAATTCTTTACTATCTCCCTCTGTTATATAATAAGCCGAGGCTATTTATAAGGTAATAAAGGAGGTATAACGTCTCTACGCTATACGCTAAGTTAATAACGCACTAGGAATAAGAAATGGCCTAAATACCTTAACTATGCTCGATCTGCCACTTTAGTTTAAAGTACGCATATAGCGTAAAAAGGGAGAATGGTTAGGCCTATATTAACTTATTGCAATTAATAGTTAAACTTATACTATTTAGATGCCTTATAGACCCACTTAATTCCGTTTAACTGTTATTAAGCTTTATTATAAAAATAATAATTCCGAGCCTTTATAGGATGCCCTAGAAAATGCCTTAGAAGAGAACTATAATTAACATGCTTTAGAAGACAACTATAATCCCAATATAATTATAGTAGATGCGCTATAACTACGACGCGGTAGAGGTCGCCTAAAGGGATTATAAAATCGCCAACATCTTATTAATTTTAAAGAATAATTTATTGCCGCTATTAAGAATGGAGTTAAGTTATTAATAGCCTTTATAATAGCTAAAGAGAAGGCTAACTTTAAGCTCGCAAAATAGCTCTAAAAGGAAGGTTATATTATAACCCCAGGAGCTCCTTTTTAAGCATCCGACAAGTAGGAGATCGACGGTCTTATTATAAGAGGAGTCTTTAAATTTAAGAAGTATAACCCTACTAAGTTTAATAAAGTTTATATCTTTAAGTTAAGAATAGTTAATGAGATTAAAGGCAAAGCTACTAACGCCCTATTTAAGAAATTAAGGCTTATTATCCAAGGTTATAACGATAATAGTAAGGAGGTAATTCTTATATAATCTCTTATAATTCAACGAGCTAGTTAGCGAGTTATTGTTATACTAGCTCCCTCCTTAATAAAGAATAGAATAGTGGTTTATTTATAAAATATTATTTAAGCCTACACCCAATTAGAGACGCACCTTTAGCGCTTAATATTAGCATACCTTCCGGAGTAAATTCGCCACTAGTATCCTAAAGATACGATTATAATTATGCTTAAGCCATTATATAGAATTATAGAGGTAGGAATTTACTAGTGGGCTACCTATAGCAAGCACCATAAAGAGAAGCTTTTAATAACTACTTCTATATTTAATCCCTGCTTCCTTATTACAACTATAGAAACTCTATTTAGAATTGTTGGCATATAAACTAATAATATAATTATCTTAGGGGACGACTAATTCTTAGCTCTTAAAGAAGATAAGCTAGTAAAGGTAAATCTTATAGTAAAGCCAAAAGAAAAGCTTAATTTAATAACACTATTACTCTTTAATAGATATATCCTCTCCCTAAATAAGGATTCTATTGCTTTACGCCAGAAGGGTTAAGGTAAGAAGATTAATATTATTAACATTAATTCCTTAAAGCAAGGATACGTGGAGCAACGCGCTTACGGAGCTTATATTACTTCTATCTATTAACCTAAGGCTTTATTTAATCTCTCCGTTGCCGCCTAATACTAGGAACTAATTAAGGATAATGTTCTTGCCCTAAATAAACGTCTTTCCTAGTAAATAAACTATCTTAATTAGGGACTACTCTACGTGCCTATTAATCTTCCTACTACTAAGCTCTTTATATTTGTTAATAGATCGTTTATAAATAATAAAGATTTTAGCTCCTAGTTAGGATATAAGATTATTATTACAAACGAATTTACTAGAGAGAATAACTTTACAATCTATAGTAATCTTATTTATTAGAGCTTAAGTAAGAGTAAGCACATTACCCGAAGTGTTTTGGCGTTAGAGATATATAGAATAGTTAGCAGAGTTAATATAGTAATTATAATTAGAACTACCCTAAAAATAATTATAGATCGACTTAAACTTCCTGTTATCCCTATAATCGTATACACCGACTTATATTCCCTCTATAAGTGTTTAGTTAAGCTTAGTACTATAAAAGAGAAGCGCCTTATAATTAATATTATAGTACTTTAGCAATCCTATAAGCGTTAAAAACTCTTTAAGATTTAATAAATTAATAGCTAAGATAACCTAGTAGATATAATAATAAAGGCAAACCTAAATAAGGCATTAGAGACGTTTGTTAATATAAATACTCTATATATATAAGTTAAAGGTTAAGTTAAAAGGGAGTTCCTAGAAATTTCTTAGTTATGTAAGGTCTTAAGATGTCTAGGAACTTTAACCGGCGGTTAAAGTTGTCTAATTAGTTAGATTCTCTTACTAAGACTTTTTTAGAGGGGGAGCCTAACTTAATCTAGCTAATTAGGATTTTCTATCCCCGGGATAGAAAATCGCTATTAGCTCGCTTACTACTAGCGCCTTAGCGGCCCTCCGAATATAATATCTACCTATAACTCCTAAGTAAGAAAGCACCACGTGCTAAGAGGCAAATTTTAGGATAGCGAGACTTATATTATAATGGCAATAGTAAGTAAGAAAGATTAATATTTATTACGCTAGTCAAGCGGTATATATATATAGATAGCAACTACAAAAGAAGAGTTGCCAGTGTTAGGAATAAAGGTAAGTGGTCACTATATAAGGCATATTGCCACTACGTGTGGCAAGTTGCCGTTACGTGCGGCAAGTTGCCGTCATGTGCCGCCGCGGCACTAGCGTGGTGAGGAACCTTAAGTTCCTCACCCCTTTCTTTAAGAATTAAGAAAAGAAGAAGAACAATCATTATACTATCTACGAACCGTAGCTATGTAATATCCCCTTGTATAATTAACAAACTATCTCATCTAATTTACTACTTAAACTATACTTCTATATCTTATAGATTACTATAGATTACTATATACTATATACTTACTCTTAGCTCCTTCTTTAAATCTCCGCCCTATATACATTTATATACGTTACCTATAGTTACTCTAATTATAGTATAACCTAGTTCTATATAATCTTTTACCATAAAGAAACAGTAGGATAAACTAGGTATTTTATCTTAAGGCCCTAACCTAGGTCCCTTACCTCCCGCCTAAAATAATATAGAGGAAGACGAAATACTCCATATAGTAAGTCTAAGCTATAAGATAGTAGTGAAAGGCGAGTAGATAAGGGGCTTATTATAGGCTTCCCGCCTACGAGGTATATACAGTTCGGTTGCTCTATGTAGGTGCTATGTAGTATAATATATTTATACCATACAGGAGGAGGGGGACGCCGGAGGTAGATGCCATGATTTAAATGATCTAAATGCGTACGTTAAGAGACATAATAGCCGCGTTTTGAGCCTCTGCTGGGGCTTACCCTCCCAGCGAAGGTTCTTCACGCCACCACCATATCGCAGCGCAGCCGTACGCATGTCTCTGTGTTTGCTCTCGCGGTCTATTAGCACGACCGTGATGGAACACCAATAGTAGCAGCTAGGCTCCTGGGCTCTACCGCGTGGAGGTGCTGAGGCCGATTTCATAAGGCCCTTAAGTCTTAATTTTAATAAGAACTTTTCCGGAATAAGGTAAGCAATCCGGAATTAAGCCGATCAAAGCGATACATGATTCATTCTGGAACAAGGACGACTCATTCCGGAATATCGTGTGTACCGGTGTCAGTCGGAACCGTACCCTTTCCCCGTGGGGATCGTTTGTATAGTCGAAATAAATAAAAATTTCTTGTTCAACTTTCAAAGCCTCTCTTTTGACATCCATAAAGCATTTAGAAGAATTGTGGTGTGGGTTGAAGCATTTCCCTCTCAGTTCCTTAGAAAACAGTACCCCGAAATTGCATACGCGATATGCTAATCGAGTTGGGGGCGGGGGCGTTGGAGCTGAGTACTGTTAACTTTCGATATGTCCTCCTTGTCCCTTAGTTTCTTTCATAATGTTTCAACCATTGCCTGGGGATCTTCGGGCATATTCCGTTGAGGTAACATTGTACGACCGTCGCCAGACTCATTAAACAAAGACTTGAGTTTCAAGACATTCCCCACAATTAAAGTCCCGAGCTCGCTGGTGAAGAAAGTATCCTCCACATCTTTTGCTTATGAATGACATAGGCACCCACAATCAATTTTAGTATGAACATAACTGCACGAATTGGGCGCAGACACCCACTGCCACCCAATGTTAGCTCTGATGTCAACTCTGACGGGGATAAGCCCCTCAAATTGCTATGTGAACCGTACACTGCTGCTCAGGGTCCAATCCTACTGGACAAGGTATGTTGTACTGCTACAATATTCTCAACCAACATTAAACCATTTCTTGATATTTCATACCTCCTAGTGTACTGATATTGCTATACTAGGTCGAGCCTCTTGCAGTGCCATTTTTTCCGTCAGGGGGAACTGTATCTATTCCAACAACCTCCAGAGGTGTGACTAATACGCCCCGATCTCCGCGAAGGATCTCATTGGCCCCTCCACTTCCTGCCAAACCAGCGCCTGTTGTCCCAAATATTAACTCCAACTCCAACCGTAATGGTAGACAGGCTGTATCACTACGCAGTGTTCGATCTCACTCTATGATGTACACTCGTAAAGTTTCAGAATCTCCCCGTTATCAAATATCCAGGCTGCCCGGGGATGCCATATATGGGCGGGATACCAAGAGGGTTAGCGATCATGGTGATGATCAGCACAAGGCCAGTCAAAGGTCTGGTCGGCCAGGATTTCCTCGCCTTGATCTGAAGGGCCTAGACGTTAGTGTTGAGGATGAGGTAGCGCAAGATATCCCCCGTACCTCAGCGGAAGAAGAAGACGACCCCGCTTCCATTACCACACACGTTTTGGATCAGGGCCGGGGGTATTATACGGTCCAAAATGATACAGAGTATTCAGATTATCCATCTGTTTTGATGTCTCCGGCCGAACACGCTCGTCATGCGGTTGGATTCCACTACAAAAGCTTTCAAAGCCCTTGTACTAGTTCAAACTTGATATCTTCGCCTGTCTCCCAAAAGTTCCGGCCACCATCCACAGGATCATCATCGCCATCCGACTTAATTACATCTCTTACTTCTCTTCATTTAACGGACCATCCTAATACTGAATTATCCGTAGCTAACTCCCCTCATTCCAAGACTCTTAGACATAGTCACGATTCTTTCCCCTTTGCAATACCAGGTATTTCTAAAACCCACTCCGCTTCTAAAAGGACCGTTCACGCCGAAGAATTCCTAGCTACCACCCTGTCCGCTCGACTAAAAGAGCTTACTCTTCGTATCGCTCTTACCCGCTGTGAGCTCTCCGAATATACCAACCCAACCCTTGCTCTCACTACTTCTTTGTACGTCGCGCTTCCGTTAGCCCAGCAACTCTGCTACACGCCACTGGAAGGCCGCTGCTGGTACTGGGTCGGACGCGCCGAGGCTGCTCGTGGGAATTTGCAAAAAGCGCAAGAGGCACTCGAAAGGAGTTTGGAGGCAGGTTTGGAAGGGTTTGGTACGAAAGAGAGACTGAGGGAGGGGAGGGATGTAAGAGCTGTGTTGGAAATTGTAAGAGCGAGAATAGCCAGTGAGATTGATAGGGGTGGGGGTAGCCCTGGAGTAAGTCCTGCCCTATTAAGCCCTCTTGAGGGCGTTGGGGTAAGGCTCAGGGATATAAAGCAGATTCAAAAGTAAATGAAACAAGACAAGCCGGAGGGATTGGGGAATTGGCTGGATAGAGATGGCTGGGAACAGGGTTGCAAATCAATCAACGGGGCTTCAATATTGAATTGAATTGATTGCCAAGACTCAATCAATTCAACCAACCGAGAGTTCGCTGGCTTGGCAACTTGATTAACCTAGAGGCCTTAATTAAATCAAATTAGTTAATAAATATTAAAGCTTTAATATTGGATAGATATATTACTAGGGTTAATAAGTCGTAATGCCCTAAACTTTATTTTTCTTAGTCTCCCTTACAAAAAATGTTTACCTAAGTATTACCCGTTGTTTATACTATTATATTACTAAAGAACTTTACTACTAGATTTACCTATTAATAATATTAATTCTATTACTACTATAGCTTCTAACGCGCTAGATAATAGCTAAATAAATGCATTAATCCTCTCTTTAGCTTATTCTAATCCTACCGCACCTACGGACCTGTAGTGCGGTTTAGATTATAGCTTAGACGGTAATACTAACGCGTCTACTACCGAATTCTAACTAGATAAGTATATAGAAATTAACTAGACGTATCTCCTTAGTTACTATTTTTCTTATTGACCCGAGGTACGAGTGGTCTATATATTCGGGTTGGGGGGTCCTGGAATTCAAAGTCCCGCCAAGCCAGCTTCTGATTGGTTAGAGAGCCGGCTTCTAATTGGTTAGAAAAAAAGTGCGGGCGGTATCTATCTGCAAAATACACGTGATGAACTTCAAAACATTGAGTTTAACTAAAGCTCTGCAAAAGCTCTGCATTGAGCTCTACTAAAGCCCTGCAAAAGCTCTGCACGAAGCTCCGTACGAAGCTCTGCAAAAGCTCTACTAAAAGCTCTACCAAAGGCTTTGCAGCACCTCTGCCCACTCAGTGTACTGGCCACGTAGTAAATGGAGCATTGCAGTGCGTAGGGGGGTCTAAGGGGGTCTCCCCCTTGAAGCTCTGCTCGAAGCTCTGCTTGAAGCTTTACTCGAAGCCCTATACGGAGCTCTAAAGCTCTACTAACACGCAGCACTAATATACTAGGAAGTCTTATAATTGTCTCGACGAACGTCTCTACAAACACCTCTACGACGGCTCTACAATTGGCTGTACAATCGTCCGTACAAACGGCTCTATAAATGGCTCTATAAACGTCTACACGATCGCCCGTACGAACACCCATATGATCGATCAATCAAACGTCCATACGATTAATCGATCAGACGCCCGTATAAACGTCTCTATGAGTGTCTATAAACGTCTCTACGAGTATCTATAAACGTCTCTACGAACGTCTACAATCGCCTATATAATTGTCCGTACGAATGTCTGTACGAACGCCTATACGAACGTCTACACGAACGCCTGCACGAACGCCTATGCAAAGCTCTGCTCAAAGCTATATACAAAGTCGTTTATAAGGCCTTTAAAAATAAGCCTAAATATAAGCTCTATTAAAGCTCTACATAAGGCTCTATTAAAGCTCTGCATGGAGCTCTACTAAAGCTCTACAAAAGCTCTGCATGAACCTCCGTATGAAGCTCTATAAAAGCTCTACACAAACCTCCGTATAAAGCTCTGCAAAAGCTCTACTAAAAGCTCTACTAAAGCCTCTACTAAAGCCTCTGCAAGAGCTCTGCCTACGCAGTAAATGGAGCACGCAGTGCGTAGGGGGGTCTAAGGGGGTCTCCCCCTTGAGCTTAAAGTTCTACTCGGAGCTCTACTTAAAGCTTAATACGGAGCTCTAAAGCTCTGCTAACACGCAGTACTAATATACTAGGAAGGTTCTAAAATTGGCCGTACAAACGTCTATACGATTAATTACCGTATAATTGACTCTACAAACGGCTCTACGAACGGCTCTATAAACGTCTACACAATTGCCTGTATAAACGCCCGTATGAACGCCCATACGAACGATCAATTAAACGTCTATACAATTGCCTATATAATCGTCTCTATAAACGTCTCTACGATTAATCGCCCGTATGAACGTCTGCACGCCTATATATAGCTTAATAGAAGCTCTACACAAAGCTCTATATAAAGCTTTGCAAAAGCTCTACCAAACGCTCTACTAAAGCCTCTATAAGAGCTCTGCCTACGTAGTAAATGGAGCACGTAGTGCGTAGGGGGGGGTCTAAGGGGGTCTCCCCCTTAAGCTTAAAACTCTACTTAAAGCTCTACTTAAAGCTTGACTTAAAGCTTAATACGGAGCTCTAAAGCTCTACTAACACGCAGCACTAATATACTAGGAAGGCTCTATAATCGTCTACACGAACGTCTCTACAAACGGCTCTGCGAACGTCTGCACAATTGCCTATACGAACGCCTATATAATCAACCAATCAATTAAATGCCCATATAATTGATTAATTAAACGCCTATATAACCGATCAATTAAACGTCCATGCAATTGCCTATACAATCGTCTCTACAAACGTCTCTGCAGTTAATCGCCCGTGCGAACGCCTGCATGTGGCTTTGTACAAGACTCTATATAAAGGTCTACCGAAGGTCTATATAAAGGTCTACCGAAGCTCTACACGAAGCTCTACTAAAGCTCTACACGAAGCTCTACTGAAGCTCTGCATGAAGCTCTACCGAAGCTCTACATAGAGCTCTGTAAAAGCTCTATAAAAGCTCTACACGAACCTCCATATAAAGCTCTGCAAAAGCTCTACTAAATGCTCTACTAAAGCCTCTGCAAGAGCTCTACCTACGCAGTAAATGGAGCACGTAGTGCGTAGGGGGGGGTCCAAGGGGGTCCAGTGTAAGAGATGGATGGATTGGATCTAGATCCAAATCCAAATCCATCAAATCCATCGGATCTGGATCAAGATCCAAACTTGATCCATTCTTAGGGCACGTTCAATAACTTTTTGGACACTGCTA
>Ga0307515_10026060_pt1 | contig 10082 bp, 4 predicted proteins | sample 17_EM_MG_FD_194513 | JGI IMG/M metagenome (GOLD analysis project Ga0307515, IMG submission 194513) | Populus trichocarpa ectomycorrhiza microbial communities from riparian zone in the Pacific Northwest, United States - 17_EM | ecosystem: Host-associated > Plants > Roots > Unclassified | place...
ATTATACCCTCTTTGTTTATAATTTTTTTTTTTACCTCTTTTCTCACAGTAATATTTAATGTAATATTGTTTTATTTTTAATTTTTAATTTTAATTTTATTATTCAATATTAGATTTATTATGAATTAAATTTAATAAAAAAAATTATTTTACTTTTTATGAAGTTATTTTAAATTTCTAATTCGGTTCAAGGTCTGGGTTCCATGTTTTGACCGGCTCACCAGGTCGTCCAGGTCATTTTTTAAAAAAATCAAAACAACGTTATTTTAGTAAAAAAACAATAACGGGTTGCAACCGGGTTTTTGACCGGGTCAACCTGTCAGGTCACACCGGAATTTTTCTTTTTCTATTTTTTCTTCAACCCGGCCCGGTTCCAGCCTCGGGTCGGCCAGGTCCCGGGTTTCAAAACTATGATTTAAAATATTTTTTATTATTTTTTTAATAATTTTTAAAAATAAAAAAATATTATTTTAATATATTTTTAAATAAAAATATTTTGAACCGTAATTATTATCATACTTCTAAAACACTCTAAACCTAATTAGAATTGTGTAGGTGTTTTTTTTTATATTTTTTATTTAAAAATATATTAAAATAATATTTTTTTTATTTTTAAAATTTATATTTTATATCAATATATTAAAATAATTTAAAAATATAAAAAAATCAAAATTTTACAAAAACAAATTCTAACAACAAAAACAAACGGTTGAGTTGATATGAGATTTTATCAATCGAATCTTCCATTAAAAAAAATTAATTGAAGTGTATAAATAACGTCATGTGTATACTTTCAGTTTACCGTTTTTAGAAGTAATAAATTATATATTCAAATAAAAATTGAAAGTAAAGAGAAAATTAAATGCTAGCCTTTTGTTACAGTTTAAATTAAGGGGAAAAAAATTATAATAGAAACTAAATTGATATTAACAAAACAAAACTAGAGCGTATTATTGAAGCAATTTCATACTATACAATAAACTAATCTAATTAAATTGAACTATAAAAAATAATTTTTATTTGGTAAAAATAAATACGGAACTTATTAAGAAAAAAAATAAAATCTTTATATAAAAATTAAACATAAATGATAAAGAAAGAAAACTAAATTTGGGCAAGGGTTTGCACAACAGGGCAAGGACTCATTAATTGGACATTGGTTGACGCAGTCATGTTTGGTCAAGCAAAGGAGACCCGAAAAAGAGGAGGGCGGCTCAAATTAGTCCCTCGACTATGAACTAATTCTCAATGTAGTTCCCAAACATCAATTTTATTAATTTGATCCCTAAAGTATCATGCATACTTCAATTGGATCCTGCTTACAAAATCTACCTGGTTCTTAATGATAAATGCGAAACTCTCCTCGGAAAACATCATTTTGCTACGTAATATATGCAATTGAGTCAGAAAGCTATGTTAAAATAGAGAGTTGGAGACTTAGTTGAGAGATAATGAAGAGATGAGGGACTTACATGGATATTTGCCCACAGGAAGAAGGAAGAAGAAGCTGACAAAGCAAAAGGAACACTGTGCAATGTAACGTAAGTCTATTTATGAAAAATGAATGTTTGCATGAGTTTTCATTCCGTTTATTCTTCATGACAGTTAATTCGTGAAACTGTACCATCATTAAAGAGCAAGGCTTGGCCTCTATAAATATGTAAAATCGAGAGAGAAAGAAAACCAAGCAATATACAGTTTTTAGAAAATGGCCACAGTTGTTGCTCCCAAAGACTTTTCTCCCGTTGAAGATGCAGAAACAATCAAGAAGGCTTGTCTAGGTTTGGTTCCTCCCTCCTTCTAATCTTCCTTCTTATATAAACGAGCTTAGATGGTTAGAAATGGAATTGAGTTGGCGTTTCTCCAGCAACTTTTTGAAATCATCACAACTTATTAATCATCAAAATTAATGCTGGTTAATGAGGCCTTTTAATGTTCCTTTCTGTTGCTAATCTTACATCCATGCGTGAATGATTGAAAGTCCATGCAAATCATAACAATAAATCATCGATGTTTCAGGATTGGGAACGGATGAGAAAGCCATAATATCAGTGCTGGGGAATCGGAATTCGTTTCAAAGGAAACTTATCAGGCTAGCTTATGAAGAGATATACCATGAGGATCTAATCCATCAACTTAAATCTGAGATCTCCGGAGATTTTGAGGTTAATTTCTTAATGTTCACCTCATTTACTTGCATGGATTTTTATCTATCATTACATGTATTACAATATTCTTGATCATTAAAATCTTTGGTGGGCAATAAAATAGAGAGCAATGAGCCAGTGGACCTTGGAGCCAGCTGACAGAGATGCTGTCCTTGCCAACGCGGCCTTGCAGAAATCAAAACCTGATTACAGAGTAATTGTTGAAATTGCATGTGTCGGATCACCGGAAGATCTCTTGGCGGTGAAGCGTGCCTACCGGTTTCGTTACAGGCATTCCCTCGAAGAAGATGTGGCCCTTCACACCAAGGGTGACATTCGAAAAGTATACATATAGACTTCTATAAAGCATTTTTTTTCTTTTTTTATTAATTATTCGCATGCCCTAGCTAGTGTAACACTTTAAGGGTTGGGATTATATTTGAAGCAAACCACTGAAATTAATAACTTCAGAACTAGACAAGAAATATTGTTGCATGAAAAATTGAGAAAAAAAAAAACAATCTCGATAGAGAAGCCAAAGAGATTTGCAATTATGAATAGAACTATTCATGGGCATTAATTTGTTGCTTAATGGATCACCACGCAGGTCCTGGTTGCTCTCGTAAGCGCCTACAGATATGATGGCCATGAAGTTGACGAAGATTTGGCGATTTCTGAAGCTGGTCTTCTCCATGATGATGTATATGGAAAGGCTTTTAACCATGATGAATTGGTTAGGGTATTGACTACAAGGAGCAAGGCACAGCTCAATGCAACTTTCAATCGTTACCAAGACATCCATGGAAAATCCATTACCAAGGTATAATTAATTAAAGAATATCAAATGCTTTATATTCTCTACAATTACTTGATTTAATTGATTGGAGAAAATGAAAGAAACAGCTGATTAAGAAATTAGCACATCATCCAATTCGTTTGCTATTTTGGCTGTTAGGGGCTGCTGGGAGACCCCATTGATGAATATCTAGGTGCCTTGCGAACTGCAGTCCGGTGCATTCGAGATCCAAGAAAGTACTTTGTTAAGGTATGGCATTCTACAAGATCATGAAGATCTTAAATGATACTCGCGCGCAATTCATTTGATGTTATACACAGCAAAACTGCACTGGCCTTTATACACTATTCGACACGGTTAATTCACCGATATCTGTGCACAGGTCTTGCGAAGGGCCGTCCATAAAGAGGACACCGATGAAGATGCTCTTAGTCGTGTGATCGTCACGCGTGCAGAGAAAGATTTGAAGGAGATCAAGGAGCTCTACCTGAAGAGAAACAACATCTCTCTCGATCAAGCAGTAGCAGTAGACACGCATGGAGAATACAAGGAATTCCTTCTGACCTTATTAGGGAATGAGAAGAATTGATCAGCTCTAAACCACACATACAAAATGATGCGTTGTGTTGGCATCATCTGTATGGTCAAGAAGCTGCATTTCATTGGATTTTTGGTCATCTTCATCCAGTCAAGCTTCAAATAATGAGAGCTTTATTCTTGTTCTCTTTGATTCAGAATTGTTGAGCAATTATAGTTTCTTTAGTTTTGGTTGTAAGAGACTCCGTCTCCCTTGTCGTGTCTTCGCTTATTATTGCCATGACTTTGTTCTGGTTCTGTGCCTTTCTTTAGTCAATCTTAATTAATAATATCAAATCAATTTCAAATATTAGAGATTCTAATTAATCGTCTAACCGAAGTTCCTTGCTCTGTCTCGGCTCATCCTCCAAGACTAACTTCATTAATTAATTGGGCTGTTATGATTTTCATATATAGCAGACAAAGGGAATCAAAACCCCCTACTCACCCTAACGGCAAGGCATAGAGAAGGTTTTGGTCATTCTCGAGGTCAGTTGTCAACGACGGCAGTAATTACTGGGTGAGTCACAACTCTGATTAATAAATAATTAAAAGCTAACCTGATTCCACTGGTTGTTGTTTTTTTTACAGAAAATAACTGATATTATTAGCTTTTAGAAGTGTTTATTTTCAGTTCGGTCCGGTTTTGAATTAAAATAAATAACTAAATTGAAATTATTATTTTTTTAAGTTTTTGAATTGAACCAAACCGAAAACCGATTCGAACCGACCATGTTCGGTTCGGTTTTTTGCCTTCCAAAGCAACTTAAACCGGTTTGTTTTATTTCTATTTTCACAACTTTGTGTCTATTTTCTGAAAAATCTTAACTTTCTCAACAAACTAAACCGGTTAGGATAATATCCAGAATTCCAACCTCAATTTTTTTTTTATTAGATTCTTGCCCAAAAATTAAATTTTCCCCAAAAAATACACAAAAAAAAGGAAAGAAAAAAAGTCATTTGACTAGAAGAAAAAAAAATAAAAGATAAAGATATCAATTATTCAAATGTAAAACCAGAACGAGAGGAAATTAATTACAAATTTTTACATGGATCTACATCATCTATTGAGTATGTGGTGTTTTTATACTCGGTCTTTTCAATAAATAACCAAACTTGATGTCCAATTGTTATCCTCACAAGACCAACATCAAGAAAAGCACAGAAAAACCCTTTACTAGTTTGACATAACAATCTTCTTCAGTTACATGGATATGAAAAATTATATAACAATTACATTGTTATGCGAGAAATAGAAAGAAAAAGGATAAAAAGATTAAAAGCAAAAGTAAAAGTAAAGAGAGGCGTGCCTGAAGAACTAAAAGTGAAGAAAGGTGTGCCTTTGAAAGGAGAACAGAGGAGCATGGAGCAGCAGGAGCCTAACAATTCCTAACAATTATGGGATGTGGAGTATAGAGGAAAATCAAAGAGAAGAGAGCAAAAGGAGTGGGCGGCTGATTGTCTTTAATTAGAGAATGCTAATTTAGGTTTAGGGTTATAAAAAAATATCTTATTAATACTTGTTTTTTTTTAAGTGTTGGCCTGGTTGAACCGGTTCGGTTCAATCGGTTTCAGACTTTGAAAACCGAACCAAACCGGAACTTTTTTGTGATTTTTTAATCAGTTAATTTGATTTTTTTTCGGTTCGGTTTTTTCAGTTTTTTTTTTCAGTTGTTTGATTTTTTGCTCACCCCTAGATATTATTAATTTTTTTTTCAACCTATTAAAATAAATAAATGTTAAAATTGACAGATAAAAAAGATAAAAGAAAATGAAATTAAAAAAATAATTTTATAAATTATTTCAAATAAAACAAATATCAATCAAAAGAATATGGACCAAATTTGAAAGATAAAAAAGTTAAAGGAGGATGTAAATGGTGAGACAATTGGCGAAGGAATATGATGTGTACAAACAGGCGAAATTGGAGAGGATGGCTGATTCTGGACTTTTATAGCCCTCGCCTATATTTAAAGGGTTGTTTGAGAGTGTGGTTAAGTTTGTTATTCAAAATATTTTTCATTTGAAAATACATCAAAATAATATTTTTTTTCAATATAGAATTAAAAAACTTTTGAAATGATTTTTGAAATAGTCTTTATTATTTTTAATTTATAATCATTTTATCACCTTTTTTTTTTAATCTTACGACTTTGTAGCACTCTTTTCTCATGTTCTCAAATCTGGTTTGTTAAAACTTCCTCTTGAGATGGTCATGACATCATTACTCCACTTAATGCCAAGTTCCCTTTTTGACAAAAAAGCAAATTAATAATTATTTGTGGTTTGAGTGCGCATTAATGACTTTTTGGTTGTGATACAAATGAAATTACTTGTGATTTGATGAAGAATATTAATTGTAGGGGATTTTGTGGCCGATAACAGCACTGTATATATAGGAGAGGAATGGGATCTTTGTCGATTAACCTGTTTTAGTTTCGGTGAGTTTTTTTAGTATATCAGTTATTTTAACATGTATCAAATCTTCTTCTTCTTCTTTTCATCTACTGCTAATTACCTCATGTGGGGTTTTTTCTGCTGCTAGTCTGACTCTTCTTTGCTTTCTGATGTGGATTGTGAATTATTATTTCTTATTTTAGTTTACATAATAGAGGGCAATGTTCCCCATATTCCCTGAATCCGGCCCAACATTGAATTTCTTAGAATTTGAACTTGAGACTTGCAATTAATCTGAAGTTCGAACGACTGCCTTGCATGTCCCCTTACAGCTATGTGAAATATTATTTTGTCGTCAACATATCCCCTTTGGGATCATATATGAATATAGAAATAATGTTTGATAGCACAACATTCCACACAGAAGAGATTAATTCGTATCATGCTTCGCATACGAAAAATCTTAAATAATTCTTGAAAATAATGGTTTACCGCACCGAAGAACGTGAACCCATGCTGAAACTGTATATGCACTTGACATGCCACAGCAACTTGAAATTAAGAAAGATGACGATTATTAATCAAGGAAGCTAAGGCGCCTTAGAGAATACATGTACTTAGCTGGCAAATGAGTATAAATCAGCTACCTTGAAGTACAAAACGTGAGCCGGTGTTATTAATTTATTCAATACATATTTAGGTTAGTATCCAAAATATTAGATAAAGAAAGCATCACAGAATCTCTCAGCCTTTACGGCCACCGCCGCTGCCACCCCAATTCTTGTTTCTTTGTGAAGGATCGTGCCCACGGTTTGCTATTGGGTCACCGTAATCGTTCAGTGTAATCTTCAAGGACCTCCCCTTTATAGCCAAGGCCATTTCGTTATCTGCATGCACAATAACACATTTAATTATTGGAAACCTTTAAGTCAACACCAGACCCATGGTTTAAATCACTAAAAACAAATTCTCTTCATTTCCCAGACTTGTATCGGCCTAAATGAAATCAACTTGTTATAATAATACTATAATAGTTGTTATTATCATGTGTCCTCTGTGTGGTGCGGTAAGAAAAAAACTAATGATGTTGTCTCTTACGGAAGTGCTGTGAGATAAGTGGAGTAATATAATGATAATAGCTAATAAATATTAAGCAGGAACATGTATCGATGCAGAGCAGACCATGCACACAGAATCTAGCTGGCCTATTGCACACATTACAATAATAACAATCTTATTAACCATAGATTAAGACGTAAAAAACAGGCATCCCATTGATTTAATTTCCTGGAATCTGAGTTGCACTGGACTTGATTAACTCCTCTGTTCAACTTAAACACAAGGAAAGTCTTGGGAGCTTCTCTGCATGCTAAGGAACAGCAATTCGATTCATGGCTCTAAATCTTATATGCGCATGTATACACGCATCACCACACTTGACACTACAAACTGGACCCTTTAGTGTAGCAACAGAAAATCTTGCTTCTGTAAGGACTTTCATAGCTAAAGAGTGAAGAAACCTTAGCTAGCTAGCCAAAAGGGTCATATCCTGATATCGTGATATCAGGTAAAGCGATGACAGGATCATGCAATTGTCAAGAAAGTTTGGACCAGATGTGGAAAGAAACTCTCCAACCGGAGACAATATATATCTTTGATTTTAACCAGGAGCGTTGTAACGATCGATGACCCGTAGTATGTACGCTCTATAACCAATAAAACAGAAGAAACATACCTGAGAATGAAATGGTGTTTCGAGCTGAAGATGTTACAGCAAAGACAAGCAGGAGACACAAACACAAGCGAACTCCAAATGCCATCTCTCGCCTCTCTCTCTCTCTCTCGAGTTGATGCTGAAACTACTAGTGACTGCAAAATGGCAAGTTGACAACGCTCTCTATTTATAGAACAACGAATCTTGCGAGGATGCCACGTGGCAGATAATGAATGCTAATGAGAGTTGACGTTTTAAAAATCGTCGGATCCCACTTTTTGATATCTGTAGTGGGTGCATCGGAGCCGTTCAGGTTTTGGTCAATGGGGTTGCTGTCGCTTCCTTTACCAAATAAATAAGAGGCTTTGCTTGCTTTTTACAGTCAATTTTCCAATTATGATTTTATTTTGCATTTTCCATTTCACCAAAATATATATATATATATATCCATCATGAAATAATAGATAAAAATAAAAGTAAGACTGCACATAAACAGATTATATAAAAGATATCTATTACATGAACATATTGAAAGCAAGAATTCCTGCATAATACCGGTACTGATCCCATGTATTTATACTCTCATTCTTTTTGTCTTGTATAGAGAAGTCTTAATAACAAAGTGATATATTGCGTGGATGATTATGATTTATTTATAAATACTCTAATCTCAATGCAGACGGTTTATTTTATTGGATCTGAAAAACAGATTTAGTATCGATAAACGAAAATTGTAAAATACAATTAACATAATTATCATTCAATGGCAATTAGTATAACACACATCAATGAACATTTGGTTAATTCCGTGACTTAATTACAGGTATAATATAACTAATATATAACTGATTTCATAGTATTTCCATAATTGGATGTTTATTATACCTCAAATCACTGCTGCAATGGCGTTCTTCTCTTCGAGCTCCCACGTATCCCTCATGCCTACTACTTATGAAAGCAACCATATATAATGGTTTCGTGCATGCAATGTAGCTTGTCAGTGCTATGACGCTTGGCATGGAATAAACAAGGTGCTTGTGTTGAGATTAAAGTCCTAACCTCACATTAAAAACTAATTCTTCGTGCATTGTTGACTTGGCTCCGTGATGTCGACAGCATTTTGACTGCACACACACAGCTCGGTTCGTATATTATTTCTTTTTTTAGTAACATCGGGGCCTGAACTCACAATTCATTCCATGAAGTACAGCTTGCTTATTTAATCGTAGCTGAGCAGTATGGAGCACTAAAATGTGCACTGAAGAGACCATCAAGCACCAAAACACATCTATCTATAACCACATGAAGCCAAAAGCATCAACCAGTCATACAATCTTATCTGAAATCATATGCATAGGAAAAAGATAGTATCTGAGATACGTTTTGAAAATCTGCAAAGAGAGGTCCATGGTTGTCAAACTTGCAAGTTGGCTCGTAAAATTGTATAATTTTATGAGTTAACATAGATATAACATGTGAAATTGGATAAAAAAAAACTCAAAAACCAGCAAAATCGGTCAAATTTGATTAAAATCGGACTGAATTTACCGAGTTTGATAAAATTAACAAAAATTATTGACTCTTTCGAGTCCTCTCCTCTCCATCCCATTTGTCTCATGAAAATTTCCCTTTTTCCTTTTCCCAAATCTCACATTCTTTGATTCTCAAATCTCAACCCTAGCAGTAGCAGACTAACACCAGCAACGCCTGGGATTGCATCTTCATTTGCAAAGTCTCTTAGTGCAGCCCCCTCACCTTCTCGTCCAGCTGGCCTTGGGCGTGCTACACCACTATTGGAACCTGCACCCAGGGCAACCTCCCAACTTCGTGCTAATGGAACTGTTTCTCATACGCAATCCCAACAGATTGAAGATCCTACAAACAGGGAATCAGAAGAGTTTGATGAGACGCGTGAAAAACTTCAGATGATCAGGGTGAAATTTTTACGGCTTGCACATAGACTTGGACAGACTCCCCATAATGTTGTTGTTGCACAGGTTTTATACAGACTGGGATTAGCTGAGCAGCTGCGAGGTAGAAATGGTGGTCGTGTTGCTGGTTTTGATCGTACCAGTGCCATGGCAGAGCATCTTGAGGCTACCGGGCAGGAACCCCTTGATTTCTCTTGTACAATTATGGTTCTTTGAAAGATAGGTGTTGGTGAAAGTGCCACTATCTTCCTCTTTATTGCAATTCCCACGAGCAGGAAAAGCTGAATTTCCAAAACCAAAAGTAAGGGAAACAAAGACCCAACTCTCTCAACCATAAATTATGCCCTTGTTTTATATATGTTCATCGCTTTTTAACTGCTTCTTTTTTATGGGTGTATATATATACTGGGTTTGTATCATGATAAAAACGGATTGGGAGTATCATCAGTTTGTCTGCTCGTAAAATAATGACTGATCTCTATGCAAACTAGCATAGTTATTTCTCTAATATCAAACATGAT
>Ga0307515_10026061_pt1 | contig 10082 bp, 18 predicted proteins | sample 17_EM_MG_FD_194513 | JGI IMG/M metagenome (GOLD analysis project Ga0307515, IMG submission 194513) | Populus trichocarpa ectomycorrhiza microbial communities from riparian zone in the Pacific Northwest, United States - 17_EM | ecosystem: Host-associated > Plants > Roots > Unclassified | place...
CGTTGACCATTTTTGCCCAGGTGTCCGGCCGGCGGGAAGATTTAGATGTGCGAGGAATTGAAGTGCCAGAGACTAGATCAGGGTTGGGTAAGGTATGAAGCGAGATCTCGAAATTTGGTCGAATTGTCTCGGACAGGGAGAGGAGAATGGGAACCCCCCCCCAAAGCGCTTCCAAGGACAAGGGTTGTCAAAAGCACGATCGCTCGGGCCGAAAAGGGTACAGCACCATCCTGGTTCTGTAAAGGGTCCAGAGCGATAAGCGGAAAGGAGACATCGAGTATAAGTTGGCTACTACCAGTGATACAAAGATAAAGATGAAAAGTCAGCGCTAACGCCCATGCACACCTCCCCGAAACCCGAAGCACTTCTGCACAACTGTGAGAGCGCCGAAGATTAAGACCATCGACCACCCAGGCGAGCTAATAACCATAATCGAGAAGTATACAATGCTGATAAGCGTGCCAAAGGAATCTGTGCATAGCATGTGTGTAGAATGACACTCTGATAAGCCAAACCAAGAAGGCTAGCTGAACTGAATAGGCCAGAATGTATGTCCTTTGAGAGATTCTCTTGAGTAATGCCTTGGTTCTAAGGCTCAATGTCGTACCAGCTCTCAAAAGGGGGTGGCCTTCGCCGCGGTCACAGACGATTGAGATCGCAGTGAAGAAATAACTCAAAAATGAATATCCAGCTCTAGGCCAATGTCCATGGGATTCCAGCACGAGCATTTAGCTTGATGAATTGTGGCAGAGGACCAAGAACAAATAGGACACGTCCGATTGTCAGGACACTAAGGCGTTCCTTTTTCTTTTCAAGGCCCGTTTCTTTGCGGAAGCACCGCACTGCTTCCAAGAACGACAGCCTCGGGCGTGAGAAGAGCATCAGGGTGAGTAGCCACATCTGCATGACGAGAAGATCGGCTAGACACAGTGGTGGCGAAGCTCGCAATAGCTAGAACGGATCGGAGAAGAGGAAGTTTGATGTTGGGGACGATTGAGTCATGTTATTCAACGCAAGGGCGATGAGAGCCCAGAGGGCGGATTCCCGTGATAATTATGACGGCGAGCTTGGACTGGGGATGGGAGGGACGGTTCCATTGTTTGGAACTGGACAGGAAAAATCCCAGGATAGCGTGTCGCTCATCGTTGATGAAGTTTTGCAATGTTGTGAAGTATATTCTTGCGTAAGGTCGGGAAGAACTGCTCTTCTAAGCTCAGCTCAAATCCTAACATCACGTGATATTTGAGACATCCTCGCCAGAAATTTGAATTGAAAAGGGAAAGAAGAGAGATACCGATGCCAGAGTTTCACATGAGAAGTAGATCTCGATGGCACGCATCAACTGGTACCCAGTTCTTCTCCTCGAATTCTTGAGGTCTGTGATTGACACGTGACCAGATACGTGCGTCAGTTCAATGGTGTCTCAGGTGAACCTGGGTCCCTTTCCAAAAGCGTCATTATGCATGTCGGCGCGATCCCAAACAGCCAGCAAGCTGAGGTATCTCACTCAGCATAAATGGAACAAAAGAGAAGGTGGATTGAGCACATGCTGATGGATTGAGAAGGTGTGTCTGATGACCCAGACCTCTCGACTGCGAGAGTGGGATGATGTCAACGCTTTGCTGCACTCAATGCGGTTTCAAATGCAGAGGCCTTCGACGGTACTCCGAGGGGAGGTTGATGGGGGATGGGGATGGGGATGGGGATGGGGGGGTGCGAGGGGCTTCAGTGATGCAATGCAAAGGCTGGAGGCGCTCGCCCGAGCAGGCATGAAGCAGGCACGGCAAGCAAGCAAGAAAGGCGAGACGCGTTTGGAGTGAAGCTTGCCCTGGAAAGCTCTAATAATAGCAGTCTCCACGTGATAAGCATCAGCAAGGCTTCCTTCCAGCTCCCATCGTCGATTCCTGTAGCCATTCAGCAGCCAGAACGGCCAGACGTGTACTGGAATGGGAACCTGGCAAATATGCTGACGATGAGGCAATTCTCAACAATTCTTGCTTGTTGCTTGGGCTTCTGGGTTCGGGCGTCACACATGGCGTGGATGTTTGGATGTGGCACTCTCTTATCGCGCTGCATCATGCACGCTTGAATCACCGCCCAGCTTTATCGCAGCTACTCGTGCTACTTTAACCTTAGCTCAGCTCGGTGCTACGTAGACCCCGCCGAGAGCGCTTGCTGCAATCTCTCCAATCTCCCTCACACACCTCACACACCTCACACACCTCACACCTCACGCCTCACACCTCACCCAGGAACAGGCTAACCCGTGTCATCGCTCGCGACAACCCGGAATGACTGCTCTGTGTCTCTCGCTCTGTTATCTTGCTGCTTCGGTCCGGTGATACCGAGGTCATCAGCTTAGCCAGCCTTGGTCAAGGGCTGCTGTGATGACCCCCCGCCATCGGGCCTTGTCTGGCTGATCCCAAGTCAATAAGACCAGACGCGCCCTCCCCATCTCTCCTTGTCTTCCTCTCCTCATCTACAACCCAATAACCCAACATCAATCAGCTATCCAGACCATTTCTCATATTACTACTTACTATCTTCTTTTCAGTCGCGGATAATTCCATTCATTTGCCAATTATCCCGTTTCCCTCTTTATTAGCTCGGCCTCTTTGAGTCACTCGCCGCTCCCCAACGCGGCCCCGTTGCATCTCTTTGTCTTACAGCCCGCGCTCGTCATCTCCCGGCATCACGAACCACCACTTAACTGTGCGTGGTCCGCGCCTTCCTTCCAACCAACTCGAGAATCAATAGTCAGCCTCGTGGTGACTCGCTTCGAGTAGCACAGTCATCCGGCAGGACGTCCCTCGTTTCGATAACGAACCTCTTAACAACGCATCTCCCTGCTTCCTTCTTCCCTAAATCCGCGAGTAACGAAATTGAAAGAATCCGAAAGAGTGGTTCTTGTTTGTCATTGGGCACCTGAAACACCGAGAACAAAGAGCGATTCCACGGATTGGAACATTCGTGAATCCACTACCTACTTCTCAAAGCAAGCCTTATCAACACAACCAGTTCCATCAACCGTCACTTCCAACCATTCCTTCAACAGAACCACAAACTACCAACTCGATACTATCACTGAACATGTCTGCTACCTCAATCAGAAGCCCAACATCTCCTCTTGAGCGTCGCGATATCCGATCAGACTCCCTCCCGTTCAAGCGGGAGAAAGAACACACCCAGAAATGGAGCAACGGTCACCGCCCCTTGGCCGGCGCCCAGATCCCCTTCTCCTCTGAACTCGACGGCACCGGGCAGCAGCTCCCCTTCCCAAAGGACAAGGTCCGCCCAATGAAGCAATGGAGCTCGATGTAAGACCCGAGCCTATCCACCAATCCACAAGTCACTAACAGAAACAGCATGCACAAGTCCCACGCAAACAAGAACCCAAAGCCAAACGGAAACTACAACTCCTCCCGTACAGCCCACAAAGTCTCCGCCGTGATCGAATCCAATGACCACACCTCCTCCCCACTCTCCAAATCCCTCCTCGAGCTTCTCCCTCAACACGCCAACAACACCAACTCCCCAATCCAAACCATGATCCACACCAACTCCGCCTCTGATGCCGAGGTCCTCTATAGCTTCGACAACAGGGGTCCCAGCCCTGGTGACAAGGGCCGAACGGTCGATCTTGGCGGCTTGGTCGAGCTCGCGGAGCAGAAATGGGTTAGCGAGCAGACGGAGCGCATTGTGAAGGGCGAGTATGAAGTGCTGGATAATGAGGGCGAGAAGACCGCTCTTACGAAGGGGAAGAAGAAGGGGAGCCCAAAGCAGAGGGCTACTCCTGTTGTGGCGAAGAGTGTTGTGGATGAGGATGATGGATTCGAGTTGATCTAAGCGGCGAGCTTGCGAGTCTGCGAGGGTTCCATACTTTTCTGCTCGCACACACCTCAACATCCCTGTCGCTCTCCTTCTAGCACATGCTGAATCTCCCTTGTTTGTTTAATCGATGGATGGACTTTTGAATGGCGTTTGGTACCGGTCGGACAGGTGCATGGTATAGCTTACCCACTCGGGGAGGATAGCTTACCCCCCTTAATCTTCATTTCGGGACGCGCGCATAGCCTACCCTGTGTACATTTATTATACTAGGGAAGGATGGCTAGACTTTGGTTACGGTGTTTGGATTGGAATCGTGAATTGCATAGCTTACCCTGCTAGAGCAGCTTGGGAAGGATAGCTTGATGCCCTGGGTTAGGCTTTGTCTTGGACTGGATGGAGTGTATAGAGATACCTATTATTGGCTTGCGATAGTCTTGCTCTTGCGCGTATGCTTTTTAATATGCTTTGCGAGGGCAGGACAATAGATGAGCTTTTGTACGATCCAGTTTTTTTGAAGTGATTATTTAAATGACAACCTCTCTTGAGACGGATTTCATTGTAACTTTATCACCTGGACGAGTGTCTCTCATTAATGCCTTGTGGTGTGAACGCTCAAGCATGGCAAAGAACCTCGCTGTTTTATCTAAAAGTGTGTGACTTAGGGAACAAGGCCCCTTTATGCATAAGTGAATCTCTCTCCAACGAGCTTCTCGCTCAATGCCCAGAGCTGGTCGCGGTTCGAGGCTCCTTTTGCGTGCGAGAGCAAGGTCTCCGTACTGTCTGCGCAGTTCTGCAGGAAGGCGCCTGAGTGTTCTGGTGTGGTGGCCATCAGTGCTTGATTGTGAAGAATGGTGGGTGGGAACGCGGTTAGAGAAGACCTCATACCTCTCAATTTGGGAGCCAGAGCTGCGTAGAGGGTTGTTGATGCTCCTTGCGCAAGTGTTTTTGGGTCTAAGGGGTGGAGTGGCTCCCCTGAAGCCGTGGTGTTAGCTTTGCAAAAAAGATGTTTCCAGAAGTTCTGGCTTAGGAGCGAAATACCATTCATGGCTGAAACGGCGATCTCATACCCTTCTCCGAACATCTCTGGGGTGACGTGGGTCTGAAGCTTGGTGTCGACAACCACTGCCGTCTTCAATTAGCATTCGTCTTTGCTTGAATGCTGAAGGGAAGGAGACTGACATCCAGGATCAACAGAAAACGCCAAAACGCCCTTCCCCTTCAACTTCTCCGCTAGTGCGGAAGCGAACAGAATATTTGCAGTCTTCGACTGTCCATACCCCAACCATGGATTGTATTCTTTGCCATCCTATCGACGTGCCGATCAGCACTTGACTCCTCTCCCATTTTCACAGCAAAAGGTTCATGGAAAGGGTTGGTTTGAGGAGTATCTTACTTTGAAATTCCAATCCTCGACTCTGACGCCGCTACACACATAGCCGCCACTACTCACATTCACAATCCTCGCCCCCTCAGCAGCAAAGATACTATCCATAAGCAAATTTGTCAACAGAAAATGACCAATGTGGTTTGCTGCAAACTGCACCTCGATGCCATCGACACTCTTCTCATAATCCTTCACCGCCATGACTCCCGCATTGTTCACCAAGATATCCAGTTTCTCAATCTTGCCATTAATCCCTTCCGCAACCCTCTTTACAGAGCTCAAACTGGTAAGATCTAGCTCTTCGAAAATCACTTCCGTTGATGGGGAGATCGAGTTGATCTCATCGATGACGGGCTGGATTTTGGCCAGGCTTCGGCCGACGAGGATCAGTCGACGCGGTTTGCCGACGGCGAGGGAGAGAGCGGTTTGAGCACCAAGGCCGTGTTCTGAGGGGCCGGTTATGAGGACTAGGGGTTCGTTAGTGAAGTATAAAGAGAAAAGTGGAGATGAAAGGGGGTTGAGACGCGGAAACTGACTTGTTTTGCCAGCAACGGAGGAGGCGAAGGCTTTAACAATTTCGTCACCAGTTGTCTGGGCATTTAAGAGTGTCATTGTGGATAACCTGCGAGATTGTATCTAAGACAGTGTGCTTTTGGCTTGATGAGAGTGGAAAATGTTTAAGATCGAGAAAAATAGAGGTGTGGTCAAAAGAAGCAGAGGACTTTGACAAGTACATCCGCTTGTTTTTATATGACAAAAAACACCTCCTTCATAATGACCAATGATTTCATATCGAACATGATGGAGAATCTCGCAGGCAGACGATTCCTATCTCTTCTGGGTACGGCTGAGGCCCGAGGGGGCACAGGGCCCACAACACGGCAAGAACCCATCATCCAACACTCGCAAATTTCCTTTCTTGGAAAACATGTCGCGAAACTTTTCAGAAACATTAGGGGAGTTATCTTGTAGCATCCAAAAAGTCCGTGTCAGAGGTGCTGAATGTATATGTAAGCTGACGCCTCCTCTCGGTCCATTCCCAATCGGGCTATTGCCGAGTGGCTTCACCCTCCTTTGAGCATTTCAACTCACCTCTCTTCATCACAACTCCAACCAACTCACTGATACCAAAATGTTTACAACTCTCCGATACGTCAAGGACACGACCCTTGTTCCTGAACGAGAAGGGCATGTACTTGCTCATCTAGCGTGCAAAGCGTGCCGTTCCAGAAAGGTAAGTCCCGTCTCTGCAACTTGCAAAGTCCACTGTCCATTTTCAATCACGGAGGTCTGACTTGAGTGATGTCTAATTTGATGATTTGCAGTTGAAATGCACCGGAGAAAGCAACGGCTGCCGTAGATGTCTGTCGAAGGAAGAGCCAAGTCAAAGCTAGCTTCTCAGGTCCCGCTACCCTCAGCTTCTGTAAATACCGAAGATCAAATCTCAGACCGAACCATTGCTGGTCATGAACCCACTCCGGCCCCTCCAAGTCCTTGGGCCGGAGCTGCATTCAAACGCGGGAATGATGGATCCTTCCTCGATGCCTTTCTCGGAGATGGGTCCATGAGTGAGGAACTTAGTTTCCTGAGTGAAGATATGCAGGTTGAGGGGGCGGGATTCTTTCCTTTGGATCATTACTCTTGCTTGGATGACTTTCTTGGGACGGGGTGGAGCACTTCAACTTCTTCTGGTTAGTTCAGTACTTTCAAACCTGTTTGGATATTTCCCCTGATTTCTGAATAGGCCTCATCGGCAACTCCCCTCTTCTGAGTTCACAATTTTCAACTTATGGACCCCAGCTCGCTTCCAGCACGGCAGAAAGGAGAAAATCCCCAGAACCACGCACTTTGATGCCCACCACACCCAACACGCCACCTAGCCTCTTACCCACCAGCTCCTCTTGCCTCTCGCCTTCGCCCTCTCCCCATCAAACACCGCCACCATGCAACTGCCTCCCCACCGCCCTGCAAATGCTCTCCGCAATAACCATCAACGAATCCAGCATCCGCAACATCCCGCGCACAATCCGCCTGAACAAATACATCCTGCAACAAAGCAAGACACTCTTCTCCTGCTCCTCATGCTCCGACACCACTGCAGCGTCAACAATGACGATCCTCACCGTGCTCTGCCAAAAGGTGATGTCGTCGTACGAGCACGTCGTCTCCTTGCTCGCAAGACAGTATTACGCGCTGCATCACTTGCCAATGGACAACGTCCCCACTTACCTTCGAATCTTTGACGATGTTGAAGTTGAGGAAGGACGGAGCGAGCAGCAATTCCAGTTGAGCGAGTACGAAGTTGAGAAATTCGAGGAGCCGTGTTTGTTCTCCGGGCTCGTGACGCTGCAGCTTGGTATTCTCAGAGCGTTCCTACTGAGGTTGAAAGAGGCGCCTGAGAGATTGGCAGGTGAGTATTTCACGCTTTTGGATTCGGTGGACGAAAGAGTTATGAAGCTGGGACGATTTTGCAGCGCGAGTTGTGAAGTGTAGTTTCTTGTTGAAGTTTAACTTGAATTATATAAATGTTAAGTACATGAGAAATGAATTATATCAGAGCCAGCAGAGAGCAGATTGCCTCCCAAGCCAAGTCATTACCCCGTTCTAATTGACAACACTTCTTACGTTTATAGTAAGATCAGCAGTCCCACAGCAGCAAAACCAACTAAAGCCAACCTGGCATCCTCTTTCCCGCCCGCACCTGTAAATGGTTTGCTCGTAGGCGTTATCTTCGCAGTTCCCACTGCTGTCCCATTACTTGATCCTTTTGGTACACTCGAACTCGCGCTTGGAGTTGCAACAACATGCCCAACCACCGTCGCGGTCCCCAGATTCAGATCCGCCGTCCAATTTGGGTAGGCAACAGGGAAGTTGGTAGCGGTAGGCATGGTATATGTTGGGTTGACGAACGTAGGAACATAGACCGTGTGGACGAGTTCCTCGGAGACAGGTATGAGAGGGAGGGGCGAGACGAGCGCGGTGTGGAGGACAACTGGAACCGAGACGGATTGTGAAGTATTAGCGGCGAGGTGGGAGGGGAGAGTTGTTGGGAGGATGGCGCCGTAGGGACAGACGGTTGTGTAGAGGATTGAGGTGCTGGTTAGAATTACTTCCGAGGCGGCGGAGGCGGGGCAGTGCAGGACAGTGCTGGAGCAGGAGGTTACGGTTACGTAGTCGGTGGTCCAGACGGTGGATGTTATGAGGGAGGCCGGGGAGGTGATCGTGCTTGTTGCGTTTGAGAAGCCGGTCTTGATTGCGAGAGATGTTGTTGGTGCTGGTGCACTTGTGGCGTTCGAGGAGCCGGTATTGGTTGCCAAAGTTGAGTTTGCTGATGTCGAGATGGCGGCAGCAGCGGTTGCAGTAGTACTGCCTTCGAGGAATATTCCGCCAGGAGTGCTGCTGGCCGTCGTGTACGTGGGAGACGCTGTATTCGCAGGTAATGGAGATACTATCGTGGAGATCACTGATAGCGGGGCACTTGTTGGGAGTGCAGGAAGAGAAGATCCGTGAGGACGAGTGACGCATAGACTGGGGAGAGGGAGCTTCAGGAGAGTGGTGACGACTGCAGGGGCTACTCCGATGCTCATGTAATCGAGCTCGACGACAGCATGAGCATATGCTCCCACGTTGACATCAAGAGACTCGGTGATCTCGAGTTCGCAGGTTGGTGTAGTGTCAAGTGTTGCTACGTACTCAATGAGATCTGCGTAGACACCCAGAGAGAAATCGAATCCTGTTCCAAAGATAGCAACAGTTGTTCCAGCCTGGACTCTGACACGAAGAGCAGCTTTGAAGGTTGCGGATCCAGAGGTGCAGATGATGGGTAAGCTGTTAGTGTCGCCACCAGTGCTACGAACTGATTAGCTTTAGGCTTGGAAGAACGAGATGATGTAACTTACAATCCATGATCAACAATCTTTCCTTCAAGAGGGTCAACAGTGATATAAGCACCCTCTGGGAAAGCAAATTCAAAACCTGCTTCAAGATCTATCTCAGCCGTCAAAGAAAAAACTAAGTCGACGAAAAGTACGAGGCCTATTGAGACATCCGAACTGATAGCGATGCCAACAGGCGTCTCAGAAGTGAAGATGGAATATGTGTAAGTGACGGTATCTGACGCAACGAGGTCGAATTCAAAGTGACCGCCAACATCAAGAAACTCAATCTTGACCTCGATATCGAAAGCATTGACAACAGTGTCAACAGGGTCCTTGAAGAACGAAATGATATCGTGGATAAAGTCTTCATGTTTGTCTACTCCGTTGGTTGTGATGAGTGCCGAGCCCCAAGTTCTGCAATCTACACACTCGAGTTCCAAAAGGACAGTGTTTGTAGTACCAGGACTATGAGGTACTGATTCGGCAACACCTCTGTCGACGAATCAGTTGAGCCACACGAACCTTAGATAATTACTTACAGGTTGAAGAGAACGTCCTTCACATGAGACGTTGCAAGACTGTGGTTACCTAGAACATGCGACTTGAAGCCCCTTTCCTCGATGGTAGGAAGGACATCGATATCCCTCAAAACCATCGGGTCAGCCCGTGACCTAGCGGCCAGGGGATAGACCTCGACATCTCTGGCCACCACCGGGCCTGCCCGTGACCCCACGGCCAGGAGGCCTCCCACGAGAAAACAAGTGCGAAGAAACGACGACATGATAAGGAGCGTAAAAAAAACTTAAAAAAGAGAAAGAGTGTAGCTGAGAGATCTCGAAGAGCAATAACAAGGCAGCAAAAGAGTGTGAGAGTGCAAGCAATGGGTAGAAACTTTTCATGTCTTCGGGCTCCCCGAGACTTATAGCTGAAAACATGTAGTTACACGGAAGAAAGAAGAGCGTTCGGACCCTTGCAATCAAGGAAAGAGC
>Ga0307515_10026063_pt1 | contig 10081 bp, 11 predicted proteins | sample 17_EM_MG_FD_194513 | JGI IMG/M metagenome (GOLD analysis project Ga0307515, IMG submission 194513) | Populus trichocarpa ectomycorrhiza microbial communities from riparian zone in the Pacific Northwest, United States - 17_EM | ecosystem: Host-associated > Plants > Roots > Unclassified | place...
CTGAGTTTTCACGAGATGGACATATTTCCATGTCCAAGCGCAATGAAGCGTGCGGTGGTCCGCCGCTCCAGAGGGTGGTACCAAGACCGACGAATCCGGTCTAGCTGATACGTGACAAGAACCGTCGGTAGTGGACAGGATGGATATATCCCTAATCCAAGTCGTCAGAACTGTGTTCAGAATGCATGATTGATGAATATACCCGTTCTTTTGGAGACAGATAACACATCGTTGGGGTTCGTCCGCGAAGAGTTGTGAAATAGCGTTGTCTGGGCCGAACCGTGATGTAAATGTGTGGGAGCGGAGGTAGAGTGAGTAAATATCCCCAGAGGTATGCAGGTGAGGTAGAGTAGCCGTGGGTGAGGCCTGTGTGGAAGTTGAGTTATTTGGGTGGGAGGGCGTTCTGGAATGAGCAGAAGAGCAGACGCGACTCTCGGAATTTTTCTTGGACGGCTTCCGTGGTTGCATCCCTGTGGTGGTAGTGGTAGTGGGTAGGGGCGGGATTGGATACTTGTCGAACGAAATATTCTTCTCAAAAGAAGGAAACACCGCATCCATGATATTCCTATCCTTAACGGGACCCTTGTGTTTCAACAGACTCTTCAACTTCTCCGGCTCTTCCTCAAAATCGACGTAGTTCTTTGGTGCTTCTACAGCCTCTGCTGTCACACCAGAGACAATTTTGGACCTGGAGAGGTGAAAAGGGTTTGAAGTCGATTTCAACGAGGACTGGGAGCTGAAAGCGGACGGATTCCGACCGAGATGAGAGACCCCAGAAGAGGTGGAGGGTCGGGTGTGTAACGGCGTGTCCGTTAGTTCAAAATTGAATTGAGCAGGGCTGATGAGGTCGGATTTAACCCCGAGTTTGGGATGAAAAAGGTACACGCTTCCGTCTTCGCACCCGATAAACGCGCCTCGAAGCGGAGCCATCTGCTGGTCCTGGGGAGGCGAGGGGATATCCTCGAGCTGGGGAGTGAAACCCCATGTCGCGAGAGCACACGGCTTCCCAGACACAAAGGACAGTTCAATGGCCTTAGTCGCATCGAGGCTCGGACCCTTGACATTTCTGTCTCTCAAGACGGGCAGCGCGATTGGGATGATGACCTGTGACTTGTCCATTCGGTCCACATCTGACCCAGCATAGAACTCCATGAGACGATCACGCGTGAACGGAGCAGCGGCTTACTCGAACTTTCGTGGTTTCTCGTGTTAGGACTGAGCGAGAACCTTCGGTCACTGAGATAGTGTCTGTTAAGAAGGTGTGGACTGGGTAGATCCGAACGGAAATCCGTATTTCTTTGAAGCTTTCCCGGAACGGGAGAGGTTTCTAGGCACGTGACCGACATCCGATGACCTCACGAAGTCGATCGCCGATCCGCTCGGTCCTTGAAAGTTGAAAGTTGAAGCCTAGCCTCTACTCCCACCATGCCTGAAGAATTTGTAGGTTCTCTGGACTGCGGGACAACGTACGTGATCGTGGGTCAAGCAGATTAACGACTCACCACGCTCCAGGTCTGCCCGGTTTATAGTCTTCGATCGTTATGCCAACATCGTAGCTCAGCACCAGATCGAATTCCCTCAATACTACCCCGAACCCGGGTGAGTTCAGCTCAAACCTTACGGTAGTCCGCGGAGGGGTGCAACGGAATCACAGGTGGCACGAGCACGACCCCGACCAGATAATCCAAGCATGCGAAGACTGCATCGGCGAAGCTGTGAAAGGCATGGCAGCCGCTGGTTACCCAAAGAGCAGGATAAAGGTGATAGGTACGGTTGGGATCTGGTTAAGTGACGCGGATGGATAGACAAGCGATCACAGGGATCACAAATCAACGCGAAACCGCCGTTGCGTGGAGCCGACGAACCGGGAAGCCACTGGCCAAAGCTATCGTGTGGACAGATTCACGAACGAAGCACACCGTTGCTCACCTCATCAATACGTTGGATAAGGATGGTCTTGAGCTTGAGCCCGGGCGTGTTGTAACTGGGAAAGAGGCCACCGACCAGCTCCAAACCTTGTAAGACTCCTTTCGATATACTACGCTATCACAGCAGGTGCTAATTGGGGCCACCAGAACTGGATTAAAGCTCTCTACGTATTTCTCTGGTGTGAAGTTACGCTGGTTAATCGACAACCATGAAACTGTACGCAAAGCTCACGAGGAAGATGATCTCCTATTCGGGACTGTCGAGTCGTGGATCGTTTATGTGAGCTTCACCTTCCTCAATAACAGGTTTCTCTAAACACCCGTTAAAGCGTCTGACGGACGGGAAACTACACGTGACGGAAGTCTCAAATGCCTCTCGAACGTTGTTGATGAATATCAGGACCTTGCAATGGGACCCGGTGCTCCTAAAATTCTTCCGCATAAAACCGTCCGTCCTTCCCAAGATCGTGTCTTCCTCTCAGGTGTACGGAGAGATCGAACATGGGCCGCTCGAGGGTGTTAAGATCGGTGGTTTGATCGGTGACCAGCAAGGCGCGCTTGTGGGGAACAAATGCTTCCACCAGGGTGAGGCCAAATGCACATTTGGGACCGGCGCATTTCTACTGTTTAACACGGGAAACGATGTCGTAAAGAGTGACAATGGCTTACTCGGCACGGTATGCTCCTCCTTTCACAAAGCATACCCCGCTCTGATTTCCGGATAGGTTGGTTACCAGGCAGGGCCAGACTCAAACCCGGTGTATGCGTTGGAGGGGAGCAGTATGTCGCATCATCCACCAGGTCGAGTTCCTCCGCTCAACCCCCCATAGTTGCGGTTGCCGGTAGCGCTATCAAGTGGTAAGGATAACTTTCAGGATTCACTTGAATTCCGATTGCTAAGCTATACCAGGCTCCGCGACTCCATGCACATGATCAAGAGCTCTGCCGATATCAATACTCTCGCTGCCTCTGTGGACACCACAGGTGGGGTCTACTTTGTTACCGCATTCTCAGGGTTACTCGCACCATACTGGGACCCGGCTGCAGCTGGTATGTTGATCGGTCTTACCGAATACACGACACCGGCGCATATCGCTCGGGCAACGTTGGAGGCCACAGCCTTCCAAACCTACGCAATCCTGGAGTGCATGCAATCCGATGCTGGGGCAGACCTGAAACAACTGAAGGTTGATGGGGGGATGACGAATGGCGATGTTGCCATGCAAATCATCGCGGATCTTGGGGGATTCACGGTGGTGCGCCCAGAGATGCGGGAGTGAGTCCTTGCGTCTTCGTCAATGTGCTAATGAGCACTCAGCTTTTTCTCAAAGATCGACCGCACTGGGGTCCGCATTGTTGGCCGGCTCAGCGATCGGATTGTTTGGTTGGGATATCAACAAACCAGAGACCCTAGCAGAGGTAAACACTAAAGGACACACCGACTTCGTTCCAAAATTGGACGTCGGAGAAAGGGAGAAGCGGTGGGTACGCTGGCAGCGGGCGGTGGAGAGGAGCCGTGGTTGGGACGATCACTGGGATGACGAGGATGACGACGGCTAAACTGTGTACCCGGTATGCCATGAATAGCACGCAACAGACAAGGGAGAACCATCATCATGCGTTATGAGCACGGGGTTCAATTATATATTCGTCACAATCGACCGACTCTTGACCGACGCATTAGCGCCAGAGCCTGTTGAAGGACGTCAACCATGCCACGTCGCGTCCCTCTCAGTTCCCGCCCCTTGGACTATCTGTACTTTGTTTTCCTGTTGGTGCGTATATCGGGGTGATTGCAGAAATGCTTGAAAGTCTCAACGAACTACCAAAATATAGATTCACATACCCTCCACGGTACTACTTGACCTGCAAGCGGTATATCCTCAGCATTTGATACCAAAAGTCCTGCGCGACGCGTCAGAGTGGTACATCGCCTTCTCGGGGGATCCGCTGATCAACGGGGCTTTCCATGGAGGCCCGGACTTCAACTGGTTCCGCGCGTTTTTGTATCTCGAAGCGTACGTGGGGCACGACGTCATTCCGATCGTCATATGGGAGCTGACTCTCGTTTCTAGGCTCTTCCAACTTCCAGTATTTTTCTTCGTAACTAGAGCATTATGGGTCGGCCCACCAAAACTACAGACTTACTACCCGCTCATGCTCGCCTACTCCGCTTCGTCGTGCACCACGACGTTCGGTTGCATCGCCGTCTTATGGTCGTCCACCAGCCCAACCCCGTTCCAAATGTCACTTTTGCTAGGCAGTTACATCCCATTCTTCCTAGTGCCATTTGGAATGGCGATAGACATGACGCTACGCCTGACGAAGTCTCAGGGCGCCAAAACGCTCAAAGCGGAGTGATCTACGGGGAGATAATCGGAATCGATTGGGATGTCGTGGAAGGGTACTAGTACTACTAGGATTACAAATGTAAGGTCAATGTGGTAGGTGGTATAATCGAGGGTTACTCTGGGGCATATCGTCCCCCGCTAGAAAGCTTCAGCGTCTCCTCCATATCGCTCCGGTAGTTCCTTGACGTCGATAATCGGGAGCAAAGCTTGGCTGACCGCGGAAGTACCACTGCCAACAACGCTCATCTTCGCCAACGTGTTGGCGGAGATCAATGGCTTAAATATCCAGAATATCCAGGTCATGAACGTCGGGACATTGATGAAGAACTTCTTGGACTGCGAAGGGATGAACATGAACACCGATGCGCGGATCTCGGGATACGTACCAAGAATTCGGGGTAGTAGTCCTGGAATATCTTCGAGGCTTGGCCGGCCGCCGCCTTGGAATTGGCATCACGACTTCCGAGGCCAACACCCTCGTAGTCTGTTGATATAACATGAGGGGAATTGGGAGGAAAACATAGGGAAGCAGAGGAGTTACCGTGAACCTGAACCATTGAATCAATGTTTACGAAGTCGATCAAAGCGATACCACGTTCCATGAGCTGGACGCGCCACCTAAAGGATGTTGTCATTGAGCATCCGCAGTAGGCGCCGTGGACCAATAGCAGCACCTGATGAATTTGGGGACATCGGCAAAGACGGCAGCGATGTTTTTGTTTCCCCCGTAAATGTTATAGCTTCGTGGGAGAAATTAGGTCCGAGTATATCACGGGGGGTAGGTAGGGGAGACCTACGTTACTGGCCGCCCATCCTTGTCCTTTCCGAAGACATGACCGACCGGACCAAAAAGATCCTGAGGGAACTCTTCAGTGGCAAGCTCGTCCACTTTTAAATCTTCGCGCCACTTGAGGGTTGAGATCATCATGTTGGTTGCATTCTCCACGTTGAGCTCCCTGTCGACTTATCTGATAAGCAGCCCCGTCGTCGATTGAAGTCGAAAATCAAAGAAACTTGGACGCACCTGGCCCTGAGGAACTTAACCAGAATGACACTGACACGAGCATCTCCCACTGGACGGGAGGGGTCGATGGGGACACCCCAAAGGGTGATGGGAGCAAGCTTGTTCTCCTTCTCCGGGAACGCGGTCTCAAAGATGTACTGTAACTTGGTCTGAACAGAGACCAGGAATTAGCGCTACGATACGAAAGATAATGATAGCAACGTACACGAAGCTCCTTGAGAGCCTTCCACTCACTCTCAGTGAATCTCTCTGTCAAGGGATTCTGAGGTTCCTCCGGCTCCGGTCCCGCAGCATCCGCCTTCTTGGTTTCCTAGAGCAAGCATCAGAGAATGTAGGGTGACAGAAATGGTCTTACCTCTGGCGCTTGGGGAACCTTTTCTGGGGCGGGGGTATTGGCGGCTGGTGTCGACATCGTGGCCAAGGGCAGGATGCGTTCTGGATCCGGCTACATGTGACCGATTTTTAAAGCCGCGAGATCGAAGAACTTGATGCGTGATGCGCTGGGCGCCAATTGGTGCCGACCGTCGCCGCTGGCAACTGAGGCTTTCCTTTGTGCCACTCGTAAACCCCCTGATTACCTATTGAGCTATGCTACAACGCACGAGGATAACCGTGATTACAACAAAGGAGAATAAACGCAACAAACAACAGTAAGCAAATCTTCCTTTCCCTCTTAATTTGCCTGTTTTCCACGCCGCAACCTGAGGCTTTTATAAGGTCGGTGAATCTGGGGATCGAACTTCTCGGCGTTCACCTCCCCTTTCACCAAACACACCTCCCTCTTCCGTTCGTATGCCGAACACCCTCCCCTAGGATTCGCCCAGTGCCGTTTCAACGCCCGGTAGGTGGTAGAGATGAGCGTGCAACTGGGATTTGGGCAGGGATAACGGTCCACATGAGCTCTCCGGTGACGGCTGACAGTCGAAGTGTCCGCGTGCCACTTCCCGCACCCGTCGTGCCCGCATCTGTTACCACTCTTGAACTCACGGATTGGTTCGATTTCCTCCGTTGGTGGCGGGGAGGATGGATAGGCCAACGTGGAGGGTTGTGGGTGTATAACACTGGTCACGGGGAAGGGAACAACTCCGTCTATAGGTGCGTTTGGGTCCCTTCGAATTCGTTTCGATCGCGGTTCATCCGACAGATTGGATGGCGTTCGCGCGCGTTTCGAGCCAACTGGAGGGGCATCAAGCTGGACCCACAATTAACCATTTTCAAATTTCTGAGGCGAGGGCGTACTCACGTGGGATTCCGTCATTTCGTTCGATACCAATGATGACATAGCCTCCGCCAGGTGACTCTCGGGGGAGGGGGACTTAAGATGTACTCGGTCGTGGAGAGTCGCCATCGGGCCGACGATGTGGTTCTCATTCCTGGTATTGGAAAATGGGTCGTGAACTGATGAATGTTCCCGGTGGATGGTTTCCTGCGGTAGGAAATCTCCCGTTGGTGTGATGGAGTTTTGGAATGGTTCGGGGCTAATGCTAAACTGATTTGCGTTGGGGAGGGAGGGGGATAGCGTGGGGAAGGGTGGTGGAGTGATTGAGGAAGTGCGGGATGCTAGATAGTCGTTGGAGAAAGATGAAGGTTCATAACCCAGTGTTGGTACCCCGTCCACCTGTGTATTCCACAGCGGGATGTTGTAGGGTAGAGTGAACGGGAATTGTGGGATAAGTGCTTCGAACTCTGATGTCTGGTTCAATGAATCTTCCTGGTATTGGTAATGTGGGGGGGAGCAATGTGGCCCGAACTCATGGTGGACCGTGTCGCTCGCGTCTTGCCGTGGTTGCTCGTAGTATCCTGAATTTTTGAACGAGATGGTCTGCTGAAGGCGAGATAGAGCCATGGAATCTGGTACGAGTGAGGTGGACGCGGGGGGAGTGATGTGGTAGTACTGATGTGGGCGGTATGAGATTTAGAAAGCTCAACTGATGTGGACCGCAACGCGATCTATGTGCACGGGACCAGGTGGATTTCCCACGGTGGGAGGTGGTAAATGTGCGCGATTTTGATCACGTGCAGATTGAGCTTCATCATGTGATAGCCTTAGGCCACCAGCGTCGACTTCCATGCCGAACCTTCGATGAGCCTGATATCCAAGACAACAGTTTTAAAGCCGCTGTTGGAAGCAAAAATCCAACGAACGTTCCAAAGTTGACCGGATTTATTACCCGACCGGCTTTGGCTCGATGAGGGATACGATGTTGAAAAATGGGGGGGTGGACAGGTGTCTGTCGGGTCAAACGAAGTGACTTGAGTTTTGAGACGTTCTGGCATGGGGGATCCGTTGGCTGAGAATAATATAGCTGTTCTTGTGCTTGCCGAAGCTCCAAAGAATCAGAGTTGGGCGTCAGGGAGGCAGATAGACCAGGGAGATCATTTGCCATAGCCCTGACAGATGATAATCCTGTCGAGGAAAGGTCTGTGGCCCCTGAAATGTGGGGATGAGACGCACTGAAGAAACCCATATCCTCCTTGACAGCCAGTTGGACTACCCCGTCGCGTTCGGGACACAGAGGTACAGATTGTTTCCATCCGAGTTGGAACGGACTGACCTTCGCCAGTATCTGCAAACGTGAGTCAGGGAGACGATCAGCCTCGAATCAGAATCGGAAACGGAGGTAGTCACCACAGGACGCGAGGACTTCCGGAGGGGCAGGTCTCAGTGGATCCCCTAAAGCATCAATCTCGTGTAGAGCAACTCTGGCCCGTTTCCCACGAGCGTCGATCTGTGGAACATACGGCTGGTATTGGAGATCCCTTTCAGATTCCGAGAACGTATTTCAGCAGTCGACGTGACGAACAGAACCCAGAATATAGTATCGCCGCTTGCACTCGCGCACATTCTATGAAGAGCTTCTCATCCAGCGCGTCGATGAGTTGTTCGAGGGTGGCGACAGGAGCCGTGGTGGTTGGGATCAAGCTTGTGAAGCGCGTGTAGCACAATTTGAGGAAACCTGTAAAACGCTTTTTTTATACCTTGTTTTCTGGGGCAGGATTCAAGTTTTATCGGTCCACAAAATTCCGTTCACGTTTGAATCGGCTTGTATAATTTATGCGTTGCGTTGTGTATGATCCTTTTAACCAAGATAACTTCATTGTCGGAAATCAGCCATTTATTATCAGGCGGCGACCAACGTCCCGTACCAAACCGATTTAGTACTAGGTCTGAATCTGGCGTTGCTCGTCACGGTGATACAAGGACAAGGCCCCTCACTCTGCGATCTGTTTTGGAACAGACGAGATGTATCCTACAAAGCTCCATGAGCATACTATGAGGCAGTCAATAATCAACCGAGTCAAAACGTCCTTCACGTTCCGGGCAGGCTGAGTTTGAACGGTTAAAGATGGTGAGACCGTAGACCGATTGTCCTCGGCTTGTTATCCTCGAATGGAACAGAGGCCATACACCGTGTCCGTGTCCGTCGGGTGAGCTGTTGTATAATTGAAAGACGAACCGCGTGATGGTGTGCTATTGTACTTATGGGGTAGGGCTGCATGCCGGGAGTGGCCCCACGTACTCGAAAAGCGCCGTGATGCAAAAACCGTGGTCCAAATAGAACCGCCGTGAGGTATCAAGTTCAGCCTGGAACTCGCGTTGTCCCCAGCCGTTGCCATGCTCAGACCGTGTTCCGCTTGGCGCGTCCCTGCCGCTGTTTGGTCTTATTTGGACGTTGAATGTTGAGCTTCTTTCGTAATCTCTCGATCACACGCGACGCGTCCCACGGTCCACCGTCACAATCAGCCGCCACCCTTGTTTCACAAATTTTTCGGGCCTTGACCATTGTCCTAACATGGCCCTCGTCGACTTCTACCAGCTGGCCGTCTTATTTAACTTGCGTCGCCGCGATGCACAGTTTCTGTCCGAGCACTCTTATCCTCCCATGTCCACCCCCGCCCCCCCCAGGACCTACGCATCTCTCCCCCATCACAATTTCGTCGTGCCCACGACTCCGCCGCGCGGACGGGATCCTTCCACCGTATTAGGCTTGACTCCGGTGTCCCGTGGGGCAGCCATCCACAAGGGGCAAGAAGGCGATACAGACCGAGTTGATAAGTATGATCGGGCCGACTACGAGGATTACATCCGGGAAGATCTGGGCTGCAGGGTGTTCGTGGACTACGAGGTGTTCATGAAGCAGGTCTTGCACGTTCCAGACGACTGGAAGACCCGGTGGGGACCGGCCATCGACGCAGTCAAGGCCGACGGGGAATTCAAAAGACACCACGAGCAGTACTGCAAGATGTGCAACGAAGGGATGACGCCCGAGAAGGAATTCTACTCACCGTTGATGGAGACGGCCAACGCTGTTCTGGAGGTGGTGTCACGGTCGAATTTCAATCACATCCCTTCGGAAAGGCGTCAGTACTATTGCGTCAGCGATCCGAGTCACCTGAGGGGTGGGGTGATGAGCAAGAAGAACCTCTGTCCCGACATAGTACTTTTGCACAAGAATCGAACACCGCCAGAAGACACGAAAGAGAAGTTGGTTTATTGGGCCAACCCTCTGCACGTCCTGGAAGTGAAGCCATACGACAATGCGATATGCGATGGGGCGAGGATGCCGCACTTGATTGTCGACGGTGAGGACGCAGGGTGGTGATTTCGTAGTTGGCTGCAGCTGATATGGCGACAGGTGCTGACCCGGCCTTGACGCACGCACCGCCTCCCGATAAACTGCGATACCGCGAGAAGCAGCAAGAACCCCCCGCGACTCCCACGACTCCCACTCCGTCAAACACTCGGGGGAAGTCTAAATCGGTCGCGAAGTCGACTT
>Ga0307515_10026064_pt1 | contig 10081 bp, 9 predicted proteins | sample 17_EM_MG_FD_194513 | JGI IMG/M metagenome (GOLD analysis project Ga0307515, IMG submission 194513) | Populus trichocarpa ectomycorrhiza microbial communities from riparian zone in the Pacific Northwest, United States - 17_EM | ecosystem: Host-associated > Plants > Roots > Unclassified | place...
ACCAGACCAGGAGGGGTCGATGACACACCTAACACGTTTATCCACCACTTGATTGCTTCGTAATGGTTTTATGTGTAGGGCGCTGTATCGTTCGCCCCGTCCCGACGCGTGACCACTGACCTTGGGCTACGGCAGCTCCTGAAGTCCTCAACGATATCTCCCCACTATTTGGGCGTCTTTGCGATCCTCCCTTCCGTGCAATCCGAATTCCATAGAGTTGGTCTAGCGAAACAGTCAAACAGGACTCCAGAGAAAGCTGTGTTGGCGGCAGAAAGATCAGAGTATGACCCAGCCACGTCATCGCATTGGAGGAGACCCCGATGGGAAGGTTCTTGTAACTGGAGACTCGAGTTCGACATGTAGCGGCTCATTCTGGCGAATCCGAGCGCGTCCAGCATTGTAGGTCCGAGCCGCATTCGTTGCGACACGGTGGCAACGTTTGAAGGCAGATCGCAACGTAACCACAGGTTTCGGAAAGAGGGTCCCATTGGGTCCATTGGTACACGTTCTCGGCGGCACCGTGATACCAAGACATTGCAACGACGAGATGGTCTCTTTGCGAGATTTTTCGGTGCGAGCATGAACATACGGTCACCGGTTGGGCCCGGCCCAAAGTTCACCATCTGGTTATGAATCGGCCTGGATAACCGCATTGGTATTCGCGGAATCTACGCACCTCTTTATGCACGCCATCGCCCGACGGAACTGTGCTTCTTGCGACTTACACGGGGGTCAGGGCGTCTTCAGCACAACCGTCAGCCATAGCCCTGCCATAGGTCAGAAATTCGTCGTTGAACCTGAAGCTCGGGGATCAATTCTTCGGGAGTTTTGGCGTACACGAGATGGAGAATCCAAATCATCACCACTTACGAAGTGGTCCGGATGCGTACTCAACGGGGTTATAGCACGCCATATCGGTATGGTTGTGCTCTGGTCTGGGACAATCCACAAGACGACGGGTTTCGTTTGATACATGCGCTGGGCGTGGCAGGTCCGCCTCTATCGAGCGCAACATCAGTTTGCGCCATCTCTTGCGCTCTGATCGAATGGCACGAAACTGTTGGAACTGATGTGGCTGTTAAGGATGAGTACAACTCGCCAGCAGCTTTTCACTGCCGTTCATTCCGACCCGTTGTATGCACGCGGTACGTTTGATTCCAGTCTATGTTCGAAGCAAGAAATCTCACGGTTGAACAGCTTTCAGCAGTTGTATGTAAACAAGTGCACAAAGTATCATGCATTCGAGATAGTATGCTCACAATTGAATGCCTTCCTCGGGTTTCGATGCTTTTGCTTGTTGTGTTTTCCACTTTTTAATCGGCCAGTTGGTCGCGATGGGTGTTTTTCGGTAACCTGGTCACCCTGCGTTCTTATCGATCACACCTAAAAGTGTAGAAAGCGATGTGTTGCATTCTTGATGCCATACAAATTATTCACCGCCGATATCTGTTTGAAAACCGGGGAGACTGGAGGGAAATCCGTGGAAGGGGAACTATGCAGCGAGAACCACTTACGTACTACCACAGAGTCCCCGCGCTTAATGTTGACCGGTGGGAATGAAAGCCACGATCCCAACTATCCGTTATCGCATTACCATCTACGCCGAAACAACACCTACATGAGCCTCCGAAACCCCTTCTCTGGACTGAAGAAGAAGTTGAAGCGTCGACTGGCGGGAGGCAGACACGAGCCAGATGGAGGAGGAACCGACATCGGTGGAGAGGGAGACGACTGGACGGGTTCGCTTGCGCAACCAGGGCCCCACGTTATAGCGGAGCGCGAGCGCAACCGTCCTCTGGCAGGGAGCGAGGCTGGCACAGACGGAGGGCGAGTCGATTCTACGGATCCACCTCTCCATTCCGATGATTCTGGGTTTGTACCGGCCAGCGAGAGGGAGCACGAAAGGGGAGGGGAGGTGGTCGCCATCAGAGGGGAGGAAGTCAACAAGAGGAATCTGTATCTGGCCCTGGACGTCCAGGGTGTGGCGGAAAGTGGACCAAGTCGAGAAGAGAACGACGTCGAAGGAGGCGGAGTTGACAGGGTCAATCCACCTCCATCCACCCCTTTGATCTCGCACGGTGGGGGATCTGAGAGTATGTAAACCATTCGTCTTCTCAGTCGCTACCTCTGACCGCTTCTTCAGAAAATATCGACAGCTCTGCCGTTCCTGAGCATGTCCAACTTGCATCTGCCACGACCAAGTTGATCCTCAGCGGAGTAAAAGAATCTTCAAACACCTACCCTCCGCTCAAATCTATCGCGGAAGGTCTCTGCTTCGTTCTGGACAATTGCGAGGTGTGGCCTCCGTCACTGCAGATTCGATCCACGATGCTCACGGTCGTTCTAGCGAACCGAGGTGAATCAACAAGCCATAGAATCGTTGGCGCCCCGTATCAAAGCGCTTTCCAAATCACTTTACGAACCTATCCATCCCAGTGATGTCAACGAGAAAGAGAGAGAAGGAGAACTGGAACGGTGAGCGCACACTCTCCAAGATTAGGGACCGAGTCTGACGCATGGAGATTACCAGGAAGTTGAAGGAGGTTGGCCAGACTATGGACTCGATAACAACCCAGGAGAATCTCGCGCATTTCCTCAGAATCCCCGAGAATGCACGGAAACTCAATGATCTGGTGGAAGATATTCGTGGTGCCTTCATGGGTTATCAGGTTTGCACTCTCAAAAGACTCGCTCACATCGAATTTAACATCTACCTCAGACCTCGTTACGACGAGATATCTACGACAAGAGCTGTCAAGAGATCGTAAGTCTCGCTCTCTCGCAGTCCGGCTCCGTTTAGTAATTTGTGGATAGGAACGTGAGGATCGCCTTCTTCTGGATACCATGCATCACACCGTCGAGGCCGGGTACAGTTCCGGGAACAGGCAGGGGTGCCTGAGGGGAACAAGGAGGGATGTCCTCTTGCAACTCGAACGTTGGCTGGAGGACGAACAGGACCGCCGTGTGTTCTGGTTGAATGGCCTCGCGGGGACCGGAAAGTCGACCATCGCCCAGACATTCGCCGAAATTTGCTTTGCGGATGGGAAACTTGGCGCGAGTTTCTTCTGCTCGCGAGATTTCGAGGACAGGAGCAACCTCCAAGCGATCTTCCCGACGCTCGCCTTCCAACTCGCATATCGGTACCCCCTATTCCGAGAGCAGTTGCTCCGAGTCTTGAGGGCCAACCCCGGCGTCGGACGGGAATCTCTTTGTTCCCAGATGGAGAAGGTCATTGTTGACCTATTCAAAGCCACCCGCATCCAGACCCTCATCATCATTGATGCCCTCGATGAGTGCAAAGACAAAGAACCTGCGTCTGCCATTCTTTCTGTGCTCTCCCGTTACGTGGACGAGATCCCTCAGGTCAAGTTCTTTATCACCGGTCGTCCTGAACCTCGGATCCGCTCTGGATTCCGGTTGAAATCACTTCGACCCATTACGGAGGTGCTCAGACTCCACGATGTCGAACGTTCCTTGGTGGACAGTGATATCAAGCTATTTTTCAGGACCCAATTGACCGACGTTGCCGAGACCCGAAGTGACTGCGACTTGACAGAGGATTGGCCGAGTTCACATGACATTGATATTCTCTGCAGGAAGGCAGCAGGATTTTTCATCTATGCCTCAACAGTCGTCAAATTTGTTGCATCTGAACACCATGCCCCCTCCAAGAGGCTCACTCTCATTGTCTCACTCCCACAAAGTACAACCCACGAAGGAAAGTCAGGGATTGATTTGCTCTACACTCAGGTGTTGGAACAAGCATTCCATGACATACATGCAGGCGACAAGGAGTTCTATTACCACCTTAGATCTGTGTTGGGGGCAGTGTCACTTGTACTCAACCCTCTCCCAATGGGGACACTCTCTACCCTCCTTAGAACATCTGATATCTCCATCACCCTCCGATCTCTCCATTCTGTCCTCCTGGTCCTAAATGACAAGGCTGCTCCCATTCGGGTTTTCCACAAATCATTCCCTGACTTCCTTATGGACCCAGGGCGATGCAGGGATGAAAGGTTCCTCATAGATCCACCAGTTCACCATCAGGAGATCCTATTTTCATGCCTCAAACTAATGAAGGAGGGATTGAAGAAGAACATCTGTGACCTGGATGACTATGTTTCCCTTGATAAAGTTGGGGACCTCCCTGCTCGTCGTAAGGCATTGGTTGGGGACACACTAGAGTATGCATGCAAGTCCTGGACACAGCACCTTGTAGGGATCCCCAGCAGTGGTCATAATGTTGATGAAGTTTGCAAGGCAATTGATGAGTTCTTCACAACATACCTGTTCTTTTGGATTGAGGTCCTCATCATCATGGGGGATCTTGATGTTGGTGTTTATGCAATTAGTAATATTCAACAATGGTACACTTCAGTGAGTTGTGAATATCTTTCACTAAAACCTGTGTTTACATCTTGTTTAGGCAGGCTTGATCTGCAACTGGGCAGATGATAGTCGGCGATTCATCTTAGAAAACTTTGATGTGATCTGCCGCTCTCCTACTGAAGTTTATCATTATGCCCTGCCATTTTCCCCTTTCAAATCTTGGCTCCGTGAGTGCTACAGTTCAGAGCTCTCACAGGAGGTTAAGGTGGTCAAGGGGCTTCAAGCTTCCTGGGGGACATGTTCACGCACAGTTTCATTTGATGCCACCCCATTTGCCCTTACATGTTGGAAAGGCCTCATTGCAGCTGGTCTTGACTCTGGAAACATCATTATCCTCAATGCAATTACTGGAATCCACACATCTGCATTTTCTGGGCATATGAATGGTGTGGCAACCCTTTCATTCTCAGAGGATGGGACATTCCTTGCATCTGGGGGTCATGACAAAACCATCAAGTTCTGGGACATCCAGACTGGTGGGGCTGTCAAAACCTTCTATGGCCACACTAGTTCTGTTTCTTCTGTTTCCATTTCATCAGACTGCACCACAATTGCTTCAGGATCTAGTGACATGACAGTTCGCTTATGGGGCATTTGGACAGGGGAGTGCCATCATGTTATAGATGGACACAATAGTAAAGTCAACTCTGTCAGGTTCTGTCCTGCAAACTCCCAACTCTTAGTATCCACATCCAATGACAAGACCATACAGTGGTGGGATATGGATGGCCACCAAATTGGACCTACCTGTGAAGGTGATGGTGTTGCTTTCTCCTCAGATGGGACCCATTTTGTTACATGGAAGGGACAAGTTGCCATGGTTCAAAAACCTGATTCTGGGGTGGTTGTTGCCAAACTCCAGGTTTCCAGTGGTTCATTTCAGTGTTGTTGTTTCTCCCCTGATGGAAAATCTGTGGCAGGTTGTACTAGTCTCACCATCTACATTTGGGATATCACCAGTCCAGACCCTCACCTTATCAATACCTTCATTGGACACACTGACAGGATTATTTCCCTCATATTTTCTTCCTCCCTTGTCTCATCATCCAGTGACCAATCAATTAAGTTCTGGCAGATTGGTGCCTCATCAATAGACCCAGAGTGCACACCTCTTGCTTCAACTTCAATCAGATCTGTTGGCCTGCAAGCAAATGATAGTATTGCCATCTCAAGTGATTCAGCTGGAGTGGTGAGGACATGGGACATCCTAACTGGCCTCTGCAAGGCAACCTTCCATACCCCAGCCAAATACTTCAACCACAGTGACATAAAGCTGGTTGGCAACAGGTTGATCTTTGTTTGGTCTGAGCATTACAAAATCCACATCTGGGATACTGAGAAGGGAGAACTCCAAATAGTGAATATGTCCAATATTTCCATTACCATAGACCTCAGGATATCAGGGGATGGATCAAAAGTCTTTCACCTAGATCACAAATACATTCATGTCTGGTCTATCTGGACAGGAGAGGTTGTAGGAGAGGTGAGGTTGAAGGGTGAACCATCCTATCATCCCCTCATTATGGATGGCTTAAGAGTCTGGGTTCATTTTGAGGATTCACAAACCCAGGGGTGGGACTTTGGGATCCCAGGTTCAGCCCCTGTTCCATTATCCAACCCACCCCCAGACAGACCCCACCTGGAATTTATTGGTGATACTGAGATGTGGGGTACTGGGGCATCTAGGATCAAGGATATGGTCACTGGAAAAGAGTTTTTTCAATTGCATGGGAGATATGCAAGACCAACTACAGTACAGTGGGGGGGACAGTACCTGGTTGCTGGTTATGATTCTGGAGAGGTGTTGATTCTGGACTTCAATCATATGGACCTTCAGTAGAGACCCATAGTGTATATATTCTTCGACTAGCACTATCCATACAGAATATATTGTTACCAATGCCTCTTGATATCTTCTACCTTAGCCCTGCCCACACTCCAAACTATTACACTAGTTGTCACCTCATATTGCGCCTGATGTATGTGTAGAGTGTTCCACTCCCCTCAGAATTACCCTGAAATTGCAATGGCAAAACCTAGGATAATTGGTGTGGGTGCTTTAAAACTAAGTTGGTATGTAATAAAAACTAGGTATTGGGCATAAGGTGTCACGACAAACGGTTGAGAAGCACAAAGTACGAAATAAGGAAAGAAATTTTATGCACAAGCTCCGGCACCCAGCTTCTCTGAGAGGGTGTTGTAGCGCATAACCAAACCAAGCGGGAATAGACAGTGACGGAACTATACAACAAGAAAACAAGACCGGCACGAAAACGTACAAGGAGTGTTGATGTACAAATGAATCAGATCCAGGTGCTTAATGCCTCTGATCCTTGCAGTACGCGGGCGGGGGAGGAGCAGTGGATGGGGATTCGGTCATTAGGAATTCCCTCGAGGCAGGAATGGCGGGTCCTATGGTCCAGTGGGAGGACGAGGGGGACCCTGGGCTCGAGGGAGACGAACGAGTCGTACGAGCAAAGATTGATGATCGCACCGATTGAGGGCGAGGCAATTTGTCGTTCTCATGGAGTCCAGAGTCGAAGAACTCCCAACCTCCGTGTGAATTCCTGTGAGCGATGCGCATGTTCGTTCCAGGCTCAAAGCCTGTAAGTGGATCATGTCAGCATATGGACACCCGATATCCTCGGGAACCAGCGGTCTCAACTTACTGAAAGTCGGAGCCTGCGGCGACGACCCGAACGGAGTGATTTGCGCCGCGGGATGCCAAGGTGGGATGAAGTTGAAGATTCCGAATCCCGGAGTGAGTGGTGACGCTTCGACAGCGCCGTTGTACGACTTTTTTTGTCGCAGCCGGACATACAACAAGGCGATTAGGACGGATGCGAGGACCAACACAATGGCGAGGGTCGTAGCGAGGGCAATGACGGCGGCGGACATGGTAGGGTCGATTTTCGGTTGCGCGTTTAGCAATGCAGGTAGCGGATAGAGGGGGGGAATAGATTGTGCCACCAAAACCAGGGTGTTGTAAAGACTGGAAACGTTCGTACCAGCCGGCGGCGACGAAGGAGGGGAAATGAGAAGAAGGCGACAGCTGAGAGGACATTCCAGCTTACCTGCTTTTGAGGGAGGAACGTAGACCCGCTGGTTATTGTTCCTGACCGGTGAACGTGGACGCGAACACCCTCCCTTTGTACCCAAAACGATTCTGCGCCACAAACCTCAGCGAGGATTGTCAGGTGGCAAGCCGAAGGTCGTTAGTTGGGTGTAGGAGCCGGTTTCGGTGGCAGGAAGTGGGATTTGAGGAGGAGTGGGAGTGTAGGGGAGATGGAGAACGCCAGGGTTCAAGTTTTCCCAAGTCCAACTTCCTGAGGGACTTGACAGAATTTGATGGATCTGCTGTCAATCACTGCACGTGATCGTTTTCGCGCCAGGTCTCCTCACGACGGCAGGCACGAAATGATATGATACAGTCGTCGCGCAGGCTACAACTTCTACCGCTACAAAGAGTGTATAAGACCCCTCATTTTTACACTTCTCTCATTCGCTTTATCCGCCCTTTACGCTCCCTTCATCAAAAACCATCATGAGCACACTATATCGTCTCAACAACTGAAACACCACTCACAAAAACACGGCATCCTTTCTCTTACGACTCTCCTTCTTCGACACATTCCTCTGTATCTTCCGTTTTGCAGCCACCTCTGGGTTCGTGGTATGTTGCAGCGTTCGGGTGATCTTTCTCTCCCTCTGCACACCGAGAACGCCTTGTCGTATGTTGCTATACACCTCCGCGAACTTGCTACCCCCCACCTTGGAGCGAACCACGTCTTGCAGCTCGATGGCTGTGAGCTTCAGCTCATCTACCCGGTCATCAGTTGGGAGTGGGTCTCCAAGGGCGGTGATGAACGCACCCATCCGGGAATCACGGATGCTGTCATCCTCCGCGATCCGATATACAGGTGTGAGAATATGAACAAGGAACGCCTCGACCACTTCAGCGCTCAGATGTGCCGCCATCGCTGCAAACCACTTCAAAATTGCTGAGGGTTGGCGCGACCAATCGTGCTGAAGAGGAAGGTGAGTTTACGTTATGACGCGACGAGACGCGGTGACACGTACGGAGACAAAGGCCTTGTTGCGTCGTGCAATATATGCGGAACGCGCCTGAAACGACAACCTCGAGAAAAGCCACCGTAATGGATGTCGACCTTCCTTCTCCGTTGAATCTTGTTGAGGTTCATCCCTACCATCGTCGCTCCCATCGCCATCCTCGGCGGTGGGGAAGGGGATTTCGGAAAAGCATCGGCCGAAGTAAAACAGGTTCTTGACGATGTGAAGACTGAGATCCTCCCCGAGATGCTCGCTCTTCAGCTGCAAACATAGCTTTTGAGTTACTATTTCCATCCACTCCCTGGTGAACAGTCCGAGTGATTTGGAGGATGGTGACGGGACATTCTCCCGAGGCACGCCTGGTGGAACAGTCGCCAGGATCGTTCCCAGCAGGCGACAGGACGCAGTGCGAACCCAGGCATGTGGATATAACAAGAGTGGAACGACGTGTGACCAACTGATGCGGGAGTGATCCTTTGCGAGTTCCGGATTCTTCGCGAGTAGTTTGGCCAGGACGACTAGAGCCTGATAGGGTACTTGCCATGTATCCGTTCCCGACGTTTCGCCTTCCCCATCTTCCTCTTCGATCTCCTCGAACCCATCAGAACTTCGCTCCAAGACAGAGTTGACATCCTCCAACAACGCATCGGAGAATAACGCGCCGGCTTCGATGGTGAGAATGAATCCGTACACTTGACATGAAACGCGGATCAAGGGCTGCTGAGTGGCTTGCGAGATCCAGGTATGGAGATGCGACAAGAGCTTCTTCCTACGGGACTCGTCCAAACGAAGGTACAAGCTCTTGATGAGTTCTGCCGCCATCTCTCTACACTTCGTCGAGCCGTCGTTCGCGATGACCATGACCAACGCGACGAACAGTAGGTCGCTGTACTCGTAAACCAAGCCCACTTCGAACTTGTTCACGAGAGCATTTAGCAACTCCAAGACCGAAGCCCGCCCGCTCTCGTAAACGTAAGAAAGGTTCTTCGCCAGGGAGGTCATCTGGTTCTTTAGTCGGTTCCTTCCCTGTGGGTACTCCAGAAGGAACTGCAGGAGGACACCCCGACAGTGTTCTTGAACTTGAGGGGATTGACTGGTGACCATGACCTCCGAGACGTTGTCCATGAGGTCGTACATCTCCGGCACAACGAACCTCCTAGCGATGATCGCGCGAAGGACGGTGAAGACGGTCCCTTGGCGGTTGGGCTCTTCCAAATCCGGAGCGATGAACTCGAGGAGGAACAGGAGGTCCTTCTCTTTGACTTGAACGTTGTCGTGGTGGCGTAAGATGACCGAGAGCGATCGGAGTCCTGTTTGAACGACGTCGGATTCTGTGCTCCCCGTGGCTCGAATGACTTCTATGATTTGGTTGGCAACCACAGGCGATGCCTTCTCTCCAGATCTGAGAGGACACTGAAGAATGGCAGTCGCAGACTTCATCCCGAGGATCAGGACGGGCACGCTTTGAGAGTACAGCGTGTTTCCAACGACGGGGACCATAGGTTCCAAGCGCCGAATGATATCGGGGTCCTGAAAGTCGAAGCGATTCCGCTTATGCGCCGTATGGAACAAGTCCAACCCGAACACGATGAATCTAAAAGCTGGTCAGTCGACAGCT